>ERZ773213.1690-NODE-1690-length-11245-cov-48.796068_pt1 | contig 11245 bp, 9 predicted proteins | sample MGYA00580996_ERZ773213 | MGnify/ENA primary metagenome ERZ773213 (study PRJEB29015, sample SAMEA2738152) | human oral metagenome | biome: human oral; feature: human-associated habitat; material: saliva | place: China | collected 2197 ...
AGGCCTTCTTTGATTACCTGAAAGAATCTGGTCTTTACAAAAATTCCATCATCGTTCTCTATGGGGACCACTACGGAATTTCAAACTCCCGCAACCCAGCTCTTGCCCCTCTACTTGGTAAGAACTCTGAAACGTGGTCAAGCTATGACAATGCCATGTTGCAACGCGTTCCTTATATGGTAGTTATTCCTGGAATGGACAAGGGAGGCATTATCAACACCTATGGTGGCGAAATTGATATGCTCCCAACCTTGGAACATTTGCTAGGCATTGAATCCAACAAATTCCTCCAAGTTGGTCAAGATATGCTCTCACCAGATCATGATCAAATCGTCGCCTTCCGCTCCGCTAACTACTTTGTAACTCCAGAGTATACGAGCTATAGTGGCCGGACCTATTACACCAAAACAGGTGAGGAAATCACGAACCCAGACGAAAAAACCAAGGAAGAACTGGACAAGATTAGGGAGGCTGCTAACCTGCAATTGAAGATTAGCGATAGCATCCAGACCGGTGACCTCCTTCGCTTCTTCAAGGGCAATGATCTTGGAAAAGTCAATCCAGATGATTATTCCTACACTAATTCCTTCAAGGCATTGAAGAAGATTGAAAAGGAAAAAGGTGACAAATCAACCAGCCTTTATAACCAACGTGGCAATCAGTCCACCGTTGATCTCTTCAAGGCACCTACTTATAAAGAATTGCACCCAGAAGACGATAGTTCTTCCTCAACAGAGACCAGTAGCAGTTCTTCTAAATAAAAAGAATCCCTGAGTTTTTAAACTCAGGGATTTTATGATTTCTTTTAAAAAAACTTAGTCTAGGACTTCAAAAACAGAAGCTGTTAAATTCTCCACGTAGAATGGTCGTTTATGACGACTATTCCCAACCATCAATTTCAATTTATTTGAATTTTGGAGGTAATATGGAAGTCCGCTGGCGTTGAAGATGACCAAGTACTTCTTGTCTCCTGTTAATTCATAGATGACAAGGCCACTGGTATCAGTTGCAGATTGAATAAAGACTTGTTGGTAGATTTTATCATAGCTTTCAAGCGCTAAGACAGGAAGACTTGTCTTCAAATTGATCAAGCTTCGGATATAGGCAATTGATTCCTTGTTTTGACTGACCAGATCCCAGTTGACCTGATTCACAAAATCTGGAGCATTGTAGGAATTCATGGCCCGTTCACGATCCAAAGGAGTGATTTCTCCATCAGGACCTGTCGCTACCAATTTGGTCCTCATGAACTCTTGACCCAATTGCATAAAGGTCATGCCCTGAAAGAGCAGATTCATGGCCGTAGCCAACTCTGAGCGCTTGACCAAGCCTGCTACTTCTTCATTCGGATGAAGGGTCTGAAGCAAGTCATAGAGATTATAATTATCATGAGCCTCCACATAATTCAAGACCTGATTGGGACTTAAATAATTGCCAAGCTCTGCACTACCTAAAACAGCACGCGCAACGATATACTCTGTTGATTTTCTGCTGACGAAGCCACGTTTGATGGAACCATAAACCTCAGCCCCTTTAATGGCATCGCGCTCCGTATCATTAAAGAATCCAATTCGTGGCAATTGCGCTGCATTGTCCTTCTTAGCCTTGTCTTCTGGTGCGAGACCTGTTCCCATGTCCCAACCTTCTCCGTAAAGAAGAATGCGAGGATCCAGAGCATCCATAGCCTCCCGAATAGCATTCATCGTCCTTACATCGTGAATCCCCATCAAATCAAAGCGGAAGCCATCGATCTGGTACTCTTTGACCCAATGCGTGAGGGAATCAATCATGTACTTGCGGTACATTTCATGCTCACTTGCCGTCTCATTACCGACACCTGTCCCATTTTGGAAGCGCCCATCTGGCTCCATCCGGTAATAATAATCCGGAACTGTATTTTGGAAAGGACCATACTCAGTTGAGTAGGTATGATTGTAGACCACATCTATGACTACAGAAATCCCTGCTTCATGATAAGCCCGGATCATCGTTTTAAGCTCTTTCATGGTTCGTTTGGGATTGGATGGATCTGTTGAAAAACTGGTTTCTGGTGCAGAATGATTCTGAACGTCGTAACCCCAATTGTAGGTCACACGACCTTCTTCATCGTACTGTTTATAGCGATCAGATATCGGCTGCAATTGCACGACATTGACCCCTAACTGACGGATATAATCAAAGGCAGTCGCATCGCCATGGCTATTGACGGTTCCTTTTTGGCAAGCCCCCAGATAGGTCCCACGCAAAGACTCGTCCACACCTGATGTCGGTGACTTGGTCAAATCCCGAAGGTGCATCTCATAAATCACTGCTTGACAAGGATTGCCCAAGCGCCAAGGAGTCGCATCTGCGCCTTTTTTAGGACCCCAATCAAACTGACGATCTGCTCGTGAAAGAATGGCTGAGCGCATCCCATCGGCTGTCGTTGCAATGCTATAAGGATCGCGCGTTACTTGAGTATGGTGTTCAAAATGCACACGATATTGATAGGCCATGCCACTTAAATTTCCTAGAAAATCTAAAATCCAAACACCATGGGTATTTTCTGGGTGGTAGCTAGACTCTTGTTTGCCACGCGTCATCGGAATACTCTTCCAAACAGGTGCATCCAGCTCAGTTGATTGATAAAGCAACAATTCAACTTTCTTAGCCGTTGGAGCCCACAGTTTAAAGCAATGCTCCCCTTCTTCCTCCCGATGACCGAGCCAGCCTTGATACGCCCATTTAGCATCAAACTCTCTAGGACGCATCGCCATATCGTAGGCATGAGGCTGACGATGGCTGTATGCATGACTCGTCAAAGCAGCTTGCAAAGAATAATAGACTGTATCGTCTCCATCAAGAATCCACACTTCTCGAACATGCCCTTCTGGTAAAAGTTCGATTTCAAAATCACGGGTCTTGGTGAGCCAATCCCCTTCTTTAACCAGGACATGGCCCCGGTTCAAGGCATCCTCACTCTCGTATACCAGATTTCCCTCTACTCCAAAATAATCCAACTTGGAGAAAGAGACTGATTTTCCTTCTACTTGATCCTGCCACTGCCACATATCATAGGCAAAATAATTTCCTTTTTGCTTATGAAAATGAAGCTTTACATGGTATTGTCGCATAACATTTTCCTATTTCCAATTTAATACCGAAGGAACCATCCGCTTGTAAAACACGTAATGGACTCCAACTATTTGTTTTTATTCTTCAGATGGGTGAACCAAAGCATCGTTGTTGATTTCATCAATATTTGCAAAGAATTCCAAGTGATTATGGAAGACTTCCAATTCAACTGGAGTATCTCCTCCGTACTCCCCATCTAGATTGATGCGGAATGGTTGAGCATTTTTCCCTAACATTTCGATCGTCAACTTCTTGGTTTTGAGATATTCTACATTTTCATCGTGCACATGCTTGCCCCCATTGATGGCCTGAATCATCAAGGACAACATGTTAAAGAGCTTAGCAGTTTTTACGATAATCAAGGTAAAGTTCCCATCATCAAGCTTAGCATCTGGCGCGACACTTTCAAAGCCAGCAATCGAGTTGGTCAAGGCCACAAAAATCATAGACGCTGGCCCTTCAAAGACACCATTGTCATGCTCAATCCGCACCTTACGAGCCTTGTTTCGCGGCAACATTTTAGCTGCTTCAGCCACATAGGCAAAGTAACCCAAGCGAGATTTAACACTACTTGGAACACTGAAGGTCAATTCTGTCATGGTTCCTGCTGCAGCAATGTTGATGAAATACTTGCTGCCATAGGCACGACCAATATCCATCTGAATGGTTTGATTCTTTTCGATAATGCGAGCAGCCGCCACAGGATCTCCCATCGGGATCTTCAAGGCACGCGCATAGTCATTGGTGGTACCGGTCGGAATAAAGGCCATCTGCGGACGATTTTCCAGACCTGCGACCCCATTGACCACTTCGTTAATCGTACCATCTCCACCAGCGGCAATGATTAAATCAAAGCCTGCTTTAGCGGCTCTTTCTGCTTCATTTTGAGCAGAAAATGGTTCTGGAGTCGTTTGATAAGCGCTGGTTTCATAGCCCACGTCTTCAAGTACGTCCAAGACTTCCGCAATATTTTTCTTGATAATTTCTTGCCCAGAGGTCGGATTATAAATTAAACGGGCTTTTTTGATTCGTTCTACCATAAAGATCCTCTATAAACTTTCAAGCCAGGCCTCATCTTCTACCTGGATTCCTAATTCTTGTGCTTTGGTTAACTTGCTACCAGCGTCACTACCTGCAACGACCAAATCTGTTTTTTTGGAAACCGATCCAGTTACCTTAGCGCCCAGACTTTCTAATTTTGCCTTAACTTCTGAACGTGTGAGTCGCTCTAACTTCCCAGTCAAAACGACTGTCATTCCTGATAGGGCCGCATCAGCAGCGACTTTTTCACCAAGATAGTCCATATTGACACCAGCTTCTTTAAGCTCTTGCAATAGGCGCTTGGATCCTTCTTGTGCAAAATAACGCTTGAGGCTTTCAGCCACGACCATACCGAGACTGTCAATGCTAGCAATTCGTTCTGGATCAGCTGTAGCCAATTGATCGAGGTCATGGAATTCTTGGAGCAAGATTTGACTAACCTTGCTACCGACATGGCGGATCCCCAAACCAAAGAGTAACTTCTCAGCTGAATTCTCTTTTGAAGCTTGAATGGCTTCATGGAGTTTTTCAGCAGATTTTTCTTTAAAGCCTTCCAAGGTCAATAGGTCCTCGACTGTCAGACGATAGATCCCAGCTACATCCTCTACCAACTGAGCTGCAAAGAGTTTCTCTACAACAGCTGGACCCAAGCCTGTGATATTCATAGCATCCCGACTGGCAAAGTGGTTCAATCCTTCCTTGATCTGCGCTGGACAGAGTGGATTGATACAGCGAAGGGCCACCTCATCCTCAAAATGAAGCAACTCACTCTGGCAGCTCGGACAATGTGTTGGAATGGCTATTGCTTGATCAGAGACTCGCTTATCTTTGACAACACGCAAGACCGCAGGAATGATATCACCCGCCTTGTAGACAATGACGGTATCATCCTGATGAATATCTTTTTCAGCAATATAGTCCACATTGTGCAAGGTTGCCCGACTAACGGTGGTTCCTGCTAGCTGGACTGGCGTTAGATTGGCAGTTGGGGTCACAACTCCGGTCCGGCCAACCGTCCAATCCACCGATAAGATTTTCGCTTCTTTTTCTTCAGCTGGAAACTTATAGGCGACAGCCCATTTAGGGGCTTTTACGGTAAAGCCTAGTTCTTCTTGAACAGCTAGGTCATTGACCTTGATGACGATCCCATCGATATCGTAGGGAAGATCCTCTCGAAGCTGAGCTACTTTTTGGATAAAGTCCCAAATTTGTTCCATATCCTCAGCCAGCACCCGCTCTTGGTTCACGACAAAGCCTAAGCGGGCTAATTTCTCAAGCACGCCTTCCTGACTGCTTTGATCCGTCGGGCTCACTTCTTGATACAAGAAAGTTGCAAGATTTCGCTTGGCCACGATTTTCGTATCCAATTGGCGAAGCGTTCCTGCTGCAGCATTCCGCGGATTAGCAAACTCCGGCTCGCCGTTTTCTTGACGGATCTGATTGACCCGATCAAAGGAAGCCCGTGGCATGTAGCACTCGCCTCGAACAGTAATGTTCACTGGCTCTGGTAAAACCAAAGGAATGTCCTTGACCCTCTTGAGGTTCTCTGTAATATCCTCACCGACAGAACCATCCCCACGTGTTGCCCCCGTTACGAGGACACCATTTTCATAGGTGAGGGAAATGGACAAGCCATCGATTTTCAGCTCACATACATAGCTGATAGAAGGAAATTCCTTACGGACACGCTGATCAAAGGCTTCTAATTCTTCACGCGAAAAAGCATCCTGCAAACTATAAAGGGGATACTGGTGCTGGTATTTGGTAAAGCCTTTTAAAACCACCCCACCTACACGGTGAGTTGGACTCTCTGGTAAGATCTCATCTGGATGAGCAGTTTCTAGTTCCACCAACTCCCGATATAATTGATCATATTCACTATCTGAAACAGATGGAGCGTCTTTTGTGTAATACTCGTAAGCATATCGATTGAGTAATTCCACTAATTCTTTCATTCTGGTTTTCATGTTCTTATTTTATCATAAAATCTTAATTTAGCCTTGAATTTACTGCATTCTTAGCATTAAAAAAAGGAGCCAAAGCTCCCTTTTCTTATTTTGTAAAATCGATCCGTTTAGAAAGTTGATTGATCACAATCGCTCCAAAAATCAAGGATGCGAATTCACCCAATCCCATAGTCAACCAGTTATAGAAGAATGGTTGGCCTTGAAGGTAGTATAGTTCCAAGGCAATCGTAAACATGGAGATGGAAAAGAAAATCGCAAACAAGAAATGGTCCAAGCGAATAAGACCGTCAAACAAGAACTTGTTTTTGAATCGACCAAATAGAATGAGTCCAAGTCCTAAGAAGACAAAGGTTGAACCTCCACCGACAAAGACATCGATCCATCCAAAACTAAATAAGTTAGCAATCATACAACCAAGCGTCACCGCAATCAAGTACTTCTTATTGTAAAAAGCTAAGAAATTCATCATTTCCGAAACACGGAATTGATAGCCATAGTAGGCCATAGCATTGAGAGGTGGGGTAATGGTCAATACGATATAAATCGCAGCAACAATGGCAATTTGCGCCATATCACGAGCAGTTAACTGTTTCATCTATTCTCCTTTAGCGGTTTTTCCGCGTGTAATATGCTTGGCGAAAGGATCTTAAGCACCAAGGGTTGAAGGTTTGATTTCTTCAACCTTTCAAGTATAGCATATTTTGAGGTTTTATGGTAGACTGAATTTATGAAAACACTAATTAAAAAATTTTTTGATAATGAGATTTTATCCTATCTTTTTTTTGGAGTTGCCACAACCCTTGTTTCCGTCGTAACCCGCCTCTTCATCTATCATGTGTCTCGTGATGAACGATTAGCGACAGCGATTGGAAACATTGCTGGGATCCTCTTTGCCTTTGCGACCAACGATACCATTGTTTTTAAACAAGAAAGAAAGGGCTGGTTTCAGCGCTTGATCCGATTTGCAATTGCGCGCTCTGGGACCTTTATTCTAGATATGGCCTTGACTGAGATTTTTGTCAAGCAATTCCCAGGAATTATCGGGCAATTTGTCAACAATAACAAGAGTCAAATCAATCTGATTGAAACCCTCTTTGCACAAGTGGCCATTGTGGTCCTCAATTACGTCTTTAGTAAACTCTTTGTCTTTAAAAATAAAAACAAGGCTTGAAACGATTGTTTCAGCCTTATTCTTTTAAACTTCTATACTTGCATGCTCTGCACTTAATTGATAGATGGTGCCTTCAACCCCAAAATAATCCTTGGCTAGATCTTTCAATTCCTGCATGGCTGTTTGAGCCCGTTTGGCCTGCTCCTCATTGATGGCTTCAATAACCAGGATAGCGTCCTTGGTATCTTCTGTTAGCATGGTTCTTTGTGCCTCACGCCAATTCAAACAACGGCAAACGGCGCCTTCTTGGTCGTAGTAGATGATCTCCCCTTCCAAAGCTGGCGCATCTTCGTCAGCTCCTAATGGAAAGAAAGGTTCGCCTCCTTTCGCTTGACCTAGAGAGAGGCCACCCACCAATTTATCCATATCTTCTCCCCCACAAGGAAGGGCATAAGCCATCGACACGCTATTGTAAAGATCCACCAAAGGATTAATCGGATAGAATTCACGTCCCTGGTGAACCCGTTTTAAGAGTGCCTCGATGGAAGATCGGGCTCCTTTTTTTGTTTTAAACTTGCTAAAAGCTTGGCGCCACTCTTGAACGAACTCACTCTGGGTATAGTTTTCTTCATCGATAAATTCCCATGCTCGCTTGGCACCCTTGTCCAACAATTCTTTGAAATAAGGATCCTTGGCTTCATCTACTGTATTATCAATGCCATACAAGGACATTACTGTAATTCTAGCTGTTGGAAATAAATCCCAAAATGCTTGATCGACTGTCACTTTCATTGCTTTACCTCACTATAATTTCTTTTTTGACCTTTTTTGACTAGCTCCCAATCCAAGGTGATATTCTCTCGAACTCGGATGAGATACTCCTCTAACTGTGCGACTTCTTCTTTGGAAAATCCTTTTAAGGCAGTTGTCTCAGAGTAAAGATGCTCCCCTAAAATGAAGGGGTAAATCTGCTTACCTTTTTCAGTTAATTCCCATTCCTTGATTTTAAGGTTTTCACCCCTTGGACGCTGCTGAATCAGTCCTCGTTCTTCTAGTTTTTTTACAGACCTTGCAACGGTGGATCGATCTACTTTCAAGACTTCAGAGAGTTCTTCCTGAATCATTCCAGGTTGCTCGGCAATTCGCACCAGGTAAAGGTATTGACCACGCGCTAAATCCAAATCTCGAAATTCAATATTTGCTATAGAATCCAGAGCTCGCGCAATGATGCCTATCTCACGCAAAATACTCATCTCACTCCTCCTTTCCTATTGACAGTAGCATAACATATTTTTGTTGCAAATGCAATAAAAATAGATAAGAAAAAAAGAGGCTGGGACAAAAGTCCTAGCCTCTCAATTATTTTTGAATTGTCGAGCAAGACGCAGTGGTTGAGTGGGCTCTACTACGCTGATTTCATCAGCTTTTACAGCCCTACTCAACTGTGCGGAGGTGGGACGACGAAATCGAATTCTAACGAATTACCGATTTCTGTCCCACTCTCCCTTATTCCGTTTTTTCTTTTTTTATCAAGCGTAACTGAAGCTTTAATTTTTGTGAAACTTCTCTATGCCGAAAGTCCACTTCTTCTGATTTTAACTTAGAGACAATTTCTCCACTGCGCGTTTGGAACTTTGCTTCTCTAGCAAATTGGATACTGGCATTTAAAATACAACCAATAATCATGATTTTTGCCACCAAGATAAACCAGAACATGATGACCGCTAGGACGACCGAACCAAAGAAGCGAGCATCCAAGAAATGACTCACATAGCGATCTACATATTTCCAAAAGATATTCAAGATTGCATACAGGACAACAACCACAAAGGTCGCCCCTGGAAAAACATATCTAAATTTTGGAATTTTAACATTTGGAAGGGTGTAATAAAGCAAGACCAGACTGACAAAGAGCAAGAGGTAGATGGTTGGCTCTGTCAAATTCAATAAACGTACATAAATTGTCCGATCAAATGAAAAGGTCTGATAGAGATAGCGGACGATCATTTTTCCAAACATGGAAAGGATCAGCGAAAGTCCAAACAAGCCTTGCAAGGCAAAACTGATCAGAAAGCTGAAGAGTCGCCCCCAGATAATACCACGCTCCTTTTCCACCCCATAACTCTTATTATAGGCTTTTTGAAGGTAGGCAATGCTCTGAGAGAAGATCCACAAGGCAGAAATAATCGAGAAACTCAGTAACCCTGTCGAAGGCTTGGTCAACACACTCGAGATCATCTGGGCCACCGTCCGATACAAGGAAGCGGGCAGGACTTCTTCTAGACTCAAAAGAATCTGAGTGGGACGAATGTGAAAGTAGGGCAAGATATTTGCTGCAATCAGCATCAAAGGGAAAATAGAGATCAACAAATAATAGGCTACAGCAATGCTAGTGATATCAGACTCAGCACTCTGATAAAACCTTACGAAGCCTTTAATAAATGGCTGATCGAACACTTTTTGTAGGACCTTTTTCATTCCTCACCTCCCCATTTTTACTAAAAAAGAGCAAAGAGCGAAACCAGACACGTGCCTTCAGCTCCATTCTTTCCTCTCTATCTTTTAGTAAGTTCCTTCCTCACCTTGACTAGTTAGGATCACTGGACCATCTTTTGTAATCACAAATTGATGCTCGTATTGACAAGAAAGGCCACCGTCGAGGGTCTTATGGGCCCAACCAGTTTCCATATCTGTATCAATCTCCCAAGTACCGGTATTAATCATTGGCTCAATCGTCAAGACCATCCCTTCACGTAAGCGAAGACCGCGTCCAGCACGACCATAATGTGGGACCATTGGTTCTTCATGCATGGTAGGCCCAACACCGTGTCCGACCAAGTCACGCACCACGCCATAGCCTTTGCTTTCTGCATACTCTTGAATCGCTGCACCAATATCTCCCAAGCGATTGCCTACGACTGCTTTCTCAATTCCTTTGTAAAGACATTCTTTAGTCACGTCCATCAAATCTTTAACTTCTTGAGAAACATTTCCAACCGCATAAGCCCAGCAAGAGTCTGCCAAGCCACCAGTATAGGACTCCGTGTATTTCTTCACTTGGGCTACATTATCAAAATCTAATTTTGAAACATCCAGAACAGACTTGTCGAGTGGCTCAGATAAGACCATATCTACCTTGAGGAGATCACCATCTTTCAGGATAACATGACGGGGAAAGGCATGGGCAACCTCATCATTTAAACCGCAACAAGTCGCGTAAGGATAGTCCATGAGACTGCCTTCTACTCCGATTTGAAGTGGTAAGACATTGGCTTCTTTACAGCGACGGCGGACATATTCTTCTACTTCCCAAAGGTCGAGCCCTGGCTTGATCAAGTCACGCAATCCAATATGGATGCTGGCAAGGAAATCTCCTGCACGATCCATGGCTTCAATTTCACGTTGTGATTTTAATGTAATCATTGTCTCCTCATTTCTCTTGTTTAATTAATCTTAATGGTAATGGTTGCTTTTGCGACCAGCTGCAAATCTAGATACAAGCTAAAATCAACCAAGGCCGAACGTCTAGTTCGCCGAACAAGTTGGGGTTCAATGCGGATCACATCATCCACCTGCACAGCCTGTAAAAAATTGATGATCAACTGTTCGACAATCAAGCTACGCCCACTGTGTTGCATCATCTTGCGAACAACCTTCATCAGCACTTCGATCATCACCCCATTGGCCAAAACACCACTTTTCTCCAGCATACTTGGTTCCACTGTGAATTGGTAATGGTCGTTCTCTGTTTGAATCTTTTGGCCAATCTGCTCACTAAAGGTTGGTAAGCTTGAAAACTGCACCTTGCTAATCCGATCCATGACATCCCGACGCGTAATAACCCCCAGCAAGGTCTGGTTATTACGAACAACAGGAATCATTTCATAATCTTCAGCGATCATCCGTTGGCTAATCGTCGCAATGCTGGTGGACAAATTAGTGGTAAAAATAGTCCGCGACATCACCTTATCAAGGGTCGTCTGAGGCGCCTTATCTCCAGCATCTCTCATGG
>ERZ773213.1691-NODE-1691-length-11245-cov-9.980876_pt1 | contig 11245 bp, 10 predicted proteins | sample MGYA00580996_ERZ773213 | MGnify/ENA primary metagenome ERZ773213 (study PRJEB29015, sample SAMEA2738152) | human oral metagenome | biome: human oral; feature: human-associated habitat; material: saliva | place: China | collected 2197 ...
GTGCCTGCTTGATAAGTATAACTAACATTCTTTAAAGTAATTCCCATAAAGATTCCTGCAATTCTTTTTCTGTTAGATAATCAGCTGGCAAATCAAAATCTTCATTCAAGGTTGCCTTGACTTGATTTGAAAAGGGTTCATCAAGTCCTAATTCCTGTAAATCTGATCTTGAAAACAGCTCTCTAGCTGTACTGCTTGATTCTACTTTTCCTTTTTTCATGACCAAAACACGGTCACTAAGTGCAACTTCATCCAAGTCATGTGTAATCGAAATGACCGTCATTTGATTCTCATCTTTGATGCGTTTCACTGTTTGAATCAAGTCTAAACGTCCTTCTGGATCCAACATACTAGTCGCTTCATCCAAAATAATAATATCCGGACGAAGAGCCACTATTCCTGCGATAGCCACCCTCTGTTTTTGCCCTCCTGAAAGACGAGCTGGTTCTCGATTTTTAAAGTCTTGCATCCCTACGATCTCAAGCGCTTCATTTACTCGATTTACCATAGTTTCATGGTCCATTCCCTGATTTTCCAAACCAAAAGCCACATCGTCTTCCACAGTTGCTCCAACAAATTGATTGTCTGGATTTTGAAAAACCATTCCAATATGACGACGTTTTTCCCAAACATTTTCTGGAGTCAGCTGATCACCTAAGATAATAATTTCTCCACTTTCAGCTTCTAAAAGGCCATCAATCAAACGAATCGTGGTCGATTTACCGCTCCCATTATGACCAACAATGGACAACCATTCACCATGTTTCACGTGAAACGTTACATCATTTAAAATGTATTCTTCAGTATCGTTGTCGTATTTATATTTGAGGTTGTGTACTTCGATAATATTTTTCATCATTTATTTAAAAGTATCTTTAAAGAGATAGGCGCTCCCTTTGAAATAGTCATAACCAGAATATATTGTAAAGATTAAAGCGATATACAGACAAATTTGTCCCAAAAGTGTCCAATGGATCAGCAAGAAGATAATAGCAAACATCTGTGTGAATGTTTTAATCTTGCCAGGCATCGCTGCAGCTAAAACCGTTCCTCCCGTTTCTACCAACAAAAGACGCAATCCGGTCACAGCTAATTCTCGACAAATTATCACAGCTACCACCCAGGCAGGAGCCATTTTCATTTCAATCAGCATGATAAACGCTGACATAACTAAAAGTTTGTCTGCCATCGGATCAGCAAACTTCCCAAAATTGGTGACAACTTTCCATTTACGAGCTAAATATCCATCCAAATAATCAGTAATGCTGGCCACCGCAAAGATAATCGCAGCAATTACATGAATAGTCTTAGATGAACCAAGGGTCAGTAATAAGATAAAAATTGGGATTAACGCCACTCTCAAGAGCGTCAAAGCATTTGGAATATTTTCTTTTTTCATAAGCATTCTCAATTATTGATTGTTAAAGTAATCGTTCCCGATTGGGTATTGATTGCAGAAGTATTAATGATCTGATCGTTTACAGAGACCGTTACACCCTCTACAACACCTAAGGTGATAACTGTAGATGAACCAGGAGACACAGTAGTCGTTACACTTGGATTTTCTGGAGATAAAACAGCCCCATTGTCTAAATCTGTTCCCGACACACTGACCCAACTAGTTGCAGTTGTGACGGATAATTTGATAGTTACAGGATCTTTTGCCCCAGAATAAGTAGCAGTCAGATTCTGTCCGCTACCAGAAACTGTTAAAGCATTGCTACTGGATGATGTAGTTGAGGAAGAACTCGTCTGATTAGAGCTACTTGAAGTGGCCTCTGAAGATCCTTCGCTTTTAACCACACTATAACTAGAAGAAGCTGAATTCTCCGTTTCCATCTGATTAACATATTGCCAGACATAGTAAGTTACAAAGGCAATGATTGCCAACGATATGACAGAAAAATAGAAAAGTGGCAAATAAGATGTTTTTTGTCTATTGCTTCTTCTTCTCCCCATATTTTCTTCATCAACATCTACTTCATCATAAGTAACCATACTACCTGATTCGTAGGCGTCTAAAATGATTTTTTCGTCTAAGTCTACTGCCCAAGCATACTTACGGAGAAAAGATTTGGCATAAAAACTACTAGGTAGTTTATCAAAATCATCTGCTTCTAAAGCCTCTAATAAATCTAACTGAATATCTGTTTTTTGTTGTAAATCTTCTAGGCTTAGTCCCTGATTAATTCGAGCTAACCTTAATACCTCACCTATCGTTTTTTTTCTCATACGTTCAAATTCCTCTAAAAAATACTAGAAAAAGCTGTGCCCAAGCCAGATGTCACAAGCTTTAAAGTTTATCATATTTATAAAATCTAGATTTCATAGCCAATAACATGAATCAGCCTTACAAAGATAATACTAGGGACTAGATCTTTGTTTCATTTTTTATGTTTTATATCCTCTTTTCTGAAAACATCTTCTATCATTTTTTTACAGACTATTGTACCAAATTTTTCTCTTCTTTTGTTAGGATTATTTTGGAAAAATTGTAAAATCTATCATGTCACAGTGATCAATAAACTCATGACCAACTTCTAAAATATCTTCTAAGTGAATATCCTGTAAAATTTTTGGCAAGTCAAAAAGATTTTCTCCATCTATAAGGGTTTCATACTGCGTTGCCATATATTCTAACGAATTTAGACCATGCATCAAATCACCATACATTTCACTTTTAACAATATCTAAATGCTCTTCAGTTACATCCATATCTTGAGCGAATTCTTTAATTGCTGTGCGGATTTGATGAGATAAAGCTACTGGCTCCTGGGTATCCATCGTCAGCATAACAAAGTGGAAGCGTTCTTCTACTTCAACTTCCAGAGTCAAGGAAGCATCAATTTTCCCATTTTCATACATTTTTTGATAACGTTTAGAAGTCCAGCCAAACATCATATCAAATAATAATTTCAAAATAAGTTTATAGCGAAATAATTTTCTCTTTGAAATTTTGTCATTTCCTCGCATAGCAACAGCTAATTTAGGTCGGCTGACTTCCATCCTCATACTAGCAGTTGGAACTACAGGAGATAATTTTAATGAACGCCTTTTGATGGCTGATTTTTCATCCTCTATTTCATACGAATTTTGTTGTTCACTAATAGTAGCTACCGTTTTATCCAGATCAAAATTTCCAACTAAAAATAAACTCATATTAGACGGATGGTAAAAAGTTTCAAAGTTTTCATCCAAATCTTCCACTGTGATTTCAGCAATCGACTCGCGATTCCCAGCTATATCTTGTGCCAGAGCTGTCCCTGGGTATAGATTTGCTAAAGCGCTAAAAAACAAACGATAATCTGGATTATCCTGGTACATTTCTATTTCTTGCTGGATAATTCCTTGTTCTCTCTGAACAGATTCTTCTGTAAAATATGCTTCCCCAATCAAATCCTGTAGTAATTCCAAACATTCTTCCACATTCTCAGTTGTTGAAAACAGGTAACTTGTCTTTGTGAAACTGGTAAAGGCGTTACTTTCTGCTCCTAAGTCTACAAATTCCTGCAAAAGATCATTGCCATTTTCATCTTCAAATAATTTATGTTCTAAAAAATGAGCAATTCCAGCTGGATAATGGATAGCTTGCTTGGTCCCTCTTGGTACAAAATAAGTATCCACTGACCCAAAATTCACTGTCATAATACCATATGTCTCATGAAAATTTGTTTTAGGAAGTAAAAAAAGTCGCAATCCATTTGGTAAAATTACCCGATAAAGACTTTCTCCAATAGCTGTATATTCTATTTTTTTCAGCGCTAAATTCTGCATTATTTCCCTTCCATAAAGTACATCGCTTGAAGTTTTAAGGTATTCGCTGCTAAAACAATATCTTCCTTCTTAACATTTTCCATAACTTCTAACCACTCATCGACTGCTAAAAATTTCTTGCCTAAAACAGCCGACAAATAAGTTGTTTCTAGTAAAGAATTTTGACGATCTTGAGATAAGAGAGCACTATTCTTAAGCATATTTTTTGTCTGTTGAAGCTCTTCTTCAGAAAATTTTCCTCTTTTTAGATCGGCTACTTGTCGATTAATTAAAGTCATCGCTTTATTACGATTTTTTCTATCAATCCCAGCATATACTCGCAACATTCCTGAAAAAATATCCATAGTACTGGAGACAGTATAGGCCAGACTTGCTTTCTCACGAACTTCTACAAATAATTTAGAATGTGCATAACCACCCAGAAGACCATTCATTACAATCAAAGGGATATGACTAGTATCTCCATATTGAATAGGGAAATGATAGCCCATTTCTAAAATGGATTGATTAGCTTCCTTTTGTTCAATCCCTTCTCGTAAAATTTTTGAAAAAGGTTGCTGATAGTCCAATAGTAAATCCTGTTCACGATCCGTGAAGCCAAATTGAGAAAATTGTTCCTGCATAGCCACTTCATTAAAATCACCGATAAAAAAGATATCAATCTTATCTTCCTTCAGCATTTTTTGAAAGACTGCAAGACTGGTCTCAGGTGTGACTTGTTTCATTAAGTCAAGTCTTGAGACCCGAGGAAGTTGCATTTCTTCACTTAAATAAAATAATTTATTCAATTCTAAATGCGCGTGGTAAAAATGATTTTCTATTTCAGATTCCAACTCGTGAATAATATTTTTCTTTTCAATTTCAAAGATAGAGGAATCAAAACCTTTCTGGTCAACTAAAGGAGATAAGAGACTTGCTTTGATAAATTCAACCATCTCTGTTGTTAGGGCGTTTTTCCTACTTAAAAAAGAATCCCTAACAAAGGACACATTAATATCTACATAATGAACCAAACCTCTCTTTGAAACACTGGTTGAATAATTTGATCCATATAAACTAGCTAAACGCTCACGAAATAGCTGAGAAGTTGGATAAACAGCATTTGCCGTTTCCAAAATACTAGAAACCAAAACTCGATCAGCAATGGTTGCTGAATTCATTGGTGCAGAAAAACGAAGTTTTATTTTATTTGTTTTGAATTTAGTTGATTTAATAAAATGGAGATTGACTCCTCTTGCTAATTCCATAAGGTTCCTCTTGCTTCCTAATATGAATTCTATTATATCACGAAATGATGTGAAATTGGTGTTCCTTATAACAGATTAAAACGTTTTCTTTCCTGGATATTTTATACACTTTCAGTCTTAAAATATGGTATAATGACAAGGATTGAGGTGAAATATGGATTATAAATTATTTGATGAATATATCACACTGCAAGCTCTCCTGAAAGAGGTTGGAGTAATCCAAAGTGGCGGTGCTATTAAGGGTTTTTTAGCTGAAAATGATGTTTTTTTCAATGGTGAATTAGAAACAAGACGAGGAAAAAAAATTCGAGTTGGAGACCAAATAACGATTCCTAGAGAAAACCTAACTCTATCCATTCTTGAACCAAGTCCAGACGAAAAAGTTCGGCATACAGAAGAAATAGCTGAAAAACAACGCATTGCTAACATGGTTAAAGAAATGAATAAAAATCTCAAAAAAAATACTACTGCTCCCAAAAAGAATAACAGAAAGCAAACAGGTATAAGGCAAGAGAAAAAAGCTCCTGTACGCTTCCCAGGAACCTAATATGTGGCTAAAATCACTCACTCTTAAACATTTTCGTAATTATCAAGATGCAGAAATCAATTTTCACTCTGGTCTCAACATTTTTCTTGGCCAAAATGCACAAGGAAAAACAAATATTCTAGAATCTATTTACTTCTTAGCTTTGACTCGTAGTCACCGAACTAGATCAGATAAAGATTTTATTCATTTTCAAGAAAAAGATCTCAAAGTATCTGGTATCCTTCAAAAAAAGACAGGAACAATTCCTCTTGACATCGAGTTGACAGCTAAGGGACGTATTACTAAAATCAACCATCTCAAGCAAAATAGACTGTCTGACTATATTGGGACAATGAATGTTGTTCTGTTTGCGCCAGAAGATTTACAACTTATTAAAGGTTCGCCTTCATTAAGACGAAAATTTATAGACATTGAATTGGGGCAAATCAAGCCTCTTTATCTAGCAGATCTTTCCAATTACAATCATGTTCTTAAACAAAGAAATTCTTATCTAAAGAACAGTCAAAAAATTGATGAGAATTTTCTATCTGTTTTAGATGAACAGCTTATTGAATATGGTTGTCGTGTGGTCAAACATCGCTTAGACTTCTTAAAAAAACTCGAAATATTCGCCCAGGAAAAACACCTTGATATCTCACAAAAAAAAGAAACTCTAACTATTGACTATCTATCCTCTGTACCTTTACAAGATATTGACAGTATTGAAGAAAGTTTTAGACAAAGCCTAAGTAAAAATCGAAAAAGAGATTTATTTAAACAAAATACTGGTGTAGGTCCTCATCGAGATGATATAGCTTTCTTTATCAATCAAATGGATGCTAATTATGGAAGTCAGGGGCAACACAGAAGTGTGGTACTCTCTCTTAAATTAGCAGAAATAAAATTGATTGAAAATATAACAAAAGAATCTCCTATCCTCCTGCTTGACGATGTGATGAGTGAACTTGACAATGATCGTCAACTTAAATTGCTAGAAACAATTTCTCAAGAAATACAAACTTTTATTACCACAACTACTTTGGAACACCTAAAAAACCTACCTAAAGATATAAAAATATTTGAAATTTTAAATGGGCACATAAAATAGAGTTTACAAAATTGTAAACTCTATTTTTACAACCTTTACATATATTGTAAAGATCAACTATATCTATTGTAAAATAAAAATGCATCAATATATGGCGCATTTTTTTATTGCACTGAATAGTTAGGAGCTTCGTTTGTAATTTGAACATCATGAGGATGACTTTCCTTCAATCCAGCGCCACTCATTTCAATAAATTGAGCATTTTCGTGTAGTTCTTGTAGATTTGCAGCTCCAACATAACCCATACCAGAGCGAATCCCTCCAAGCATTTGGAAGACAATATCAGCTGCAGCACCCTTGTATGCTACACGACCTTCAATTCCTTCTGGAACTAACTTATTAGCTTCGTTGACAGAACCTTGGAAGTAACGGTCACTTGAACCTTTTTTCATTGCTGCAATAGATCCCATACCTCGATATGTTTTGAACTTACGTCCTTGGAAAATTTCGGTTTCCCCAGGAGCTTCATCAGTTCCTGCAAACATAGAACCTAACATAACAGCATTTCCACCTGCTGCTAGAGCTTTGACAATATCACCCGAGTATTTAATACCACCATCAGCAATGATTGTTTTACCATATTCACGCGCAACAGCTGCTGCATCATAAATAGCAGTCACTTGAGGGACACCAACACCAGCAATCACACGAGTGGTACAGATAGAACCTGGACCAATACCAACCTTGACAACGTCTACACCTGCTTCATAAAGGGCACGCGCACCTTCAGCAGTTGCAATATTTCCTGCGATTAAAGTACGATCTGGGAAATGGGCACGAATTTCAGCAATCTTACGCAGAACTCCTGCAGAATGTCCATGAGCAGTATCAATAACAATCGCATCAGCTCCTGCCTCAAAAAGGGCTTCGGCACGTTCAAATGTATCTGAAGTAACACCAACTGCACCTGCAACTAGGAGACGACCGAACTCATCTTTAGCAGCATTTGGAAATTCAATTACTTTTTCAATATCTTTAATCGTGATTAAACCTGAAAGACGACCATCTTCATCAACCAGAGGAAGTTTTTCAATACGGTGTTCCTGAAGAATACGCTCAGCAGTTTCTAAATCTGTTCCAACTGGAGCTGTAACCAAATTTTCGCTAGTCATATGATTAGAAATAGGTTGATTGAAATCAGAAATGAAACGCAAATCTCGATTGGTCAATATACCAACCAACTTACGGTTTTCTAATGTTTCAACAACTGGAACACCACTAATACGATAACGTCCCATCAATTCATCTGCTTCAGCAATTGTATGTTCTGGTGTTAAGAAGAAGGGATCAATAATGACACCATTTTCAGAACGTTTTACCTTACGGACTTCGTCTGCTTGTTGCGCAATAGACATATTTTTATGGATTACTCCAAGACCACCTGCACGCGCGATAGCAATGGCCATTTGACTTTCTGTTACGGTATCCATTGCCGCTGTAATAATTGGGATATTTAAAGTCAAATTATCTGCCAATTTCGTAGTTAAATCAGCATCGTTAGGCAACACATGACTTTCAGCTGGAATCAACAATACATCATCAAAGGTAAAACCTTTTTTCAAAAATTTAGTGTCCCAATTAGACATTCGAAGTTTCCTCTTTTCTATTTTCATCTATATAGTAGAACCATGTTCTAGACCAACATAATTTATAATATAATACCACTCTGTTATGATTTGTCAATCATCTATTAAAAATAATTAATCCCCATAGCTGATTTCACTTCAGAAAGAGTCTGGCTAGCTTTTTGACGTGCTTTTTCACTTCCTTTTCTAAGCATATCATAGACTTGTCCCATATCTTTAGCAAACTCTATGCGACGTTCACGAATAGGGCCCAACTCTCTTTCTAAAATTTCCAATAGATATCGTTTTGTTTTTACATCTCCCAAGCCGCCTCTTTGATAATGTTCTTTCATAGCAGCAATTTCTGCTTGATCTTCTGGTCTTCCAAAGACATCCAGATAATGGAAAACCATATTACCTTCGATTTTGCCTGGATCTTCAACCCTAATATGATTAGGATCTGTATACATTCCCATCACTTTTTTCTTAAGTGTATCCATATCATCAGCTAAATAAATCCCATTATTTAATGATTTAGACATTTTAGCGTTTCCATCTAATCCTGGTAAACGTCCTGCTGCTTCATTCTCAGGATAAATTCCTTCTGGTTCAACTAAGACATCTTTTTGATAAGCATTGTTAAAAGAACGAACTATTTCTCTAGTTTGCTCAATCATTGGCTTTTGATCAGTCCCTACTGGTACATAATTCGCCTTAAAAGCTGTAATATCAGCCGCCTGAGAAATTGGATAAACCAAAAATCCTGTAGGAATACTTTGACTAAAGCCCTTTTGAGCTATTTCTGTCTTGACAGTTGGATTTCTTTCCAACCGAGCTAAAGAAACTAGATTCATATAATACATTGTTAATTCAGCTAGCTCAGGAATTTGACTCTGAATAAAAATAGTAACCTTTTCTGGATCCAAACCAGCAGCTAAATAATCCAAAGCTACGTTCCCTATTGATTCAATAATTGTTTGTGGGTCCTTAGCATGATCTGTCAAGGCTTGTTGATCAGCTAAAAAAACAAATAAATCATATTTTCCTTCATTTTGTAAAAGAACTCGATTCCGTAAACTTCCTACATAATGGCCAATATGTAATTTTCCAGTTGGCCGATCTCCTGTTAAAATAATAGGCTTTGTCATCTATTTCTCCTCAATTAATGTTGAATTCATTATAACATTTTCAATAAAAATGAGAAAGGAGATTGGATAAATTTCTATATAAAAATAACTTTTACACCTTTGTCAATTTAATTGACAATAAGTTGACAAAAATTTTACAATTAAAAACAAGAGTTTCTTCTTGAATCATTTGAAATATGGTGATTTTTCTAGTAAAATAGTACTAGTTATATTAAAGAGGAGAATTATATTGCTTACAGTATCAGATGTTTCATTACGTTTCAGTGACCGCAAATTATTTGATGAAGTTAACATCAAATTTACAGCTGGTAATACCTATGGTCTAATTGGTGCCAATGGCGCTGGAAAATCAACATTTTTAAAAATATTAGCTGGAGATATTGAACCAACAACTGGTCATATTTCATTAGGTCCTAATGAACGTCTTTCAGTTCTTCGTCAAAATCACTTTGACTACGAAGATGAAAGAGTCATTGATGTTGTTATTATGGGAAATGACCTACTTTACAGTATCATGAAGGAAAAAGATGCTATCTACATGAAGCCAGATTTTTCAGATGAAGATGGTGTTCGTGCGGCTGAGCTTGAGGGAGAGTTTGCTGAACTAGGTGGCTGGGAAGCAGAAAGTGAAGCATCTCAACTCTTGCAAAACCTAAATATTCCAGAAGATCTTCACTACCAAAATATGAGTGAACTCTCTAATGGGGACAAGGTTAAAGTACTCTTGGCAAAAGCCCTTTTTGGTAAACCTGATGTCTTACTTCTGGACGAGCCAACTAATGGTCTGGATATTCAGTCGATTACTTGGCTGGAAGACTTTCTTATCGATTTTGACAATACAGTTATTGTTGTATCCCACGATCGCCACTTTTTGAATAAAGTCTGCACTCATATGGCCGACCTTGACTTTGGAAAAATTAAGCTCTATGTCGGAAACTATGATTTCTGGAAAGAATCAAGCGAACTAGCGGCTAAGCTACTCGCTGACCGAAATGCCAAAGCAGAAGAAAAAATCAAACAACTTCAAGAGTTTGTTGCTCGTTTCTCTGCCAATGCGTCCAAATCAAAACAAGCAACTTCCCGTAAAAAAATGCTTGACAAGATAGAATTAGAAGAAATTGTTCCATCTAGCCGTAAATACCCATTTATCAGCTTTAAAGCTGAACGTGAAATTGGTAATGACCTCTTGACAGTTGAAAATCTTTCTGTCAAGATTGACGGAGAAACTATTCTTGATAATATTAGTTTTATCTTGCGTCCAGGTGACAAGACAGCTTTGATTGGTCAAAACGATATTCAAACAACAGCCTTAATTCGTGCTTTAATGGGAGATATTGAATACGAAGGAACTGTCAAGTGGGGTGTGACAACTAGTCAATCTTATTTACCTAAAGATAATTCTCGTGATTTTGCTGGTGGTGAGTCAATCCTTGATTGGTTGCGTCAATTTGCAAGTAAAGAAGAAGATGACAATACTTTCCTCCGAGGTTTTCTTGGGCGTATGCTTTTCTCTGGAGATGAGGTTAACAAGTCTGTAAACGTCTTGTCAGGTGGAGAAAAAGTTCGTGTTATGCTTTCTAAATTGATGTTGCTTAAATCCAATGTCTTAGTATTGGATGATCCAACAAATCACTTAGATTTGGAATCAATTTCCAGCTTAAATGATGGATTGAAAAACTTCAAAGAGTCCATTATTTTTGCTAGCCATGACCATGAATTTATTCAAACATTAGCAAATCATATTATTGTGTTATCTAAAAATGGTGTGATTGATCGTATTGATGAAACTTATGATGAATTCTTAGAAAATCAAGAAGTTCAGCAAAAAGTAAAAGAATTATGGAAAGATTAAAAAGCGAATGAATATTCGCTTTTTA
>ERZ773213.1696-NODE-1696-length-11225-cov-31.424978_pt1 | contig 11225 bp, 7 predicted proteins | sample MGYA00580996_ERZ773213 | MGnify/ENA primary metagenome ERZ773213 (study PRJEB29015, sample SAMEA2738152) | human oral metagenome | biome: human oral; feature: human-associated habitat; material: saliva | place: China | collected 2197 ...
CTACACCAATGGCGGCGTAGGGCAGGGAATCTAGCTCAGAAATCTCCCAGTTGGCACTGGTTGGTAGGCCATGGATGTCTACTTTGTGGGCGTAAAGGGAGTCATCTAGGACTGCTTTAGTAGCTAGCGCCTTGGCGTAGGGGTCTAGGAGGAACTTGTGAGGGTTGTAACGCAAGCCCTCGTTGGGGTTCCAGGGCCCGTAAACGCGGTAGCCGTAGCGCTGGCCGGGACCTAGGCCGCTAATGTGGGCTGACCAGGAGCCGGTCAGGTGGTCATGCATGCCGATACGGCGTTCGCGCAGGTTGGCACCTTCGCCGTCGATCAAGCACAGATCAACTGCACTTGCACCAGGGGCGTTCACTACAAAATCGACCCCGTCGTCGTTAGGCGTAGCGCCCAAAACGTAGGGGTTTAATGCTGCCTGTTCGCTTAGAGGGGCGGGCAGTAGAACTTCCTCATCGGTTTGCATATGACACACAGGGTTATTGTCTCTCATTTTGAACCAGCGTGGGACAAAATAAATATTACGTGCTGATTACAGGTGCAGCTCACATGTACTTGTAGGCTGGGCTAATCAAGCCAATTGTGAAACGCTAAGCATGAGGCTTGCCTAACATGGTGTTGCTGGCGGGCCTGTGGCAGTCTATTTGCTATGAAAATTGTGGTCTGCGTGAAGCACGTACCGGATGTGCAATCCGAACGTCGCCTTGAAGATGAGCGCCTAGTGCGCGGCGAGGACGATGTTCTAAACGAACTAGATGAAAATGCTGTTGAGGCAGCAGTGTCCTTAGTAGAAGAGCACGACGGCGAGGTCGTGGCGCTTTCTATGGGCCCGCAAGACGCTGAAGAAGGTTTGCGTCGTGCCCTGCAAATGGGGGCAGATAGTGCCGTTTTGGTTAGCGATGAGGCGTTGGCTGGCTCTGACGTCGTAGCTACCGCCCGGGTATTGGCTGCGGCAATTGAAAAGATTGGTGAGGTTGACCTGGTTATTACCGGTATGGCCTCGCTGGACTCGATGAGCGCCATGCTGCCTGGTGCCTTGGCTAGCGCTTTGGATCTGCCGGCCCTGACCATGGCCCACAGCCTTGAGGTTGAGGGCGATGTGGTAAACGTGCAGCGCAACTTGGGTACCGTGCACGAAGTTTTACGTGCGCAGCTGCCGGCCCTGGTATCTGTAACTGACCAGGCTAACGACCCGCGTTACCCCAACTTTGCGGCTATGCGCGCGGCTAAGAAGAAGCCGCTGGATACTTGGGAGCTTAGCGATTTAGGTATCGAGCCGGCCCCCGGCGTCATTGAAATGGTTGACGCGCAGGCTCGCCCGGCCCGCAGCGGTGGCGTAATTGTTACCGACGCCGGTGAAGCCGGTAAGCAGCTAGCTACCTGGCTAGTGGAAAACAAGCTGGTGTGAGGGGAGAAGGCAATATGTTAGACGCTACGATTTTGGTGGCTGGTGGGCTAAGTGACGGCGCCCCCAGTGCTGCTGCCGTTGAACTACTAACTGCCGCCCGCTCGCTGACCAGCGCCGATGTGGTGGCTGTAGTTTCGGGTAAGGTCGACGCCGCCGCTTGGGGGAACTATGGGGCTGCCCGCGTGCTGGTGGCTGATTACGCTGGGGCTGACGAGTTGGTTTCTGCCGCCGGGGCTGACGCAGTAATTGCTGCCGCCCACGAGGTTAAGCCTGCCCTGATTTTGCTGGGCAGCGACCACCGCGCCAAGGAAATTGCTGGCCGCGCCGCCGTTAAGCTAGCTAGCGCCTGCATCGCTGACGCCGCCTGTCTGGAGGTTGTTGACCAGCATGTGCGCGCCTCCAAGCTGGTGCTTTCGGGTTCTTGGAACACCACTTTTGACCTGCGTGCTGACTCTGGCGCCAACCCGCCGCTGGTGTGCCTGCGCGCCGGCGCGGTAGAGGCTGAGCCCTGTGGTGGGGCTGCGGCCCAGGTTGAGACCCTGACGGTGAGCGTAAGCCAGGCCGCTAAGCGCGTTGAGGTAGTTAGCCACACCGAAGATGAGGCTGCTGCCGGCCCGCAGCTGGCGCAGGCCCGCACTGTGGTGGTTGGCGGTCGCGGTGTCGACGGCGACTTTGACCTGGTCCGTTCGCTTGCGCAGCTGCTTAACGGGGCTGTAGGCGCTACGCGCGTGGCCTGCGATGAGGGCTGGATTGAGCGCTCAGCGCAGGTAGGCCAGACCGGTGAAACTATTGCCCCGCGCCTATACATTGGCCTGGGTGTGTCTGGAGCTGTGCACCACACCAGTGGTATCCAGGGCGCCGGCACTATTGTGGCCATCTGTGACGATTCTGAAGCCCCCATCTTTGAGATGGCAGACTTTGGCGTGGTTGGCGACGTGTCCACGGTGGTACCTCAGCTGATTGAGGAACTAGCCAAGACCCGCTAACTGGCCTGTTAGCTAAAAACCTTGGCCCCGGTTAGTAGCTGAACCGGGGCCAAGGTTTTGGTGTCTGGCTGCGTTTGGCTTTCGCACTGTTAGGTGCCAGTTTTATTGTGGCCACCCAAGCAGTGGTTGGCCCGGTTGGTTACAAACAGTGGTTGGCCCGGTTGGTCAGGTGCGGCTCCTTCTAGGCTACGGTGGCCTGGGCTAGTACGCGCTCGCCGTCGTAAACCACTAGCGATTGGCCTGCTGCAATTCCGCGCACCGGCTCTTGCAGTGTGGCTTCTAGGGTGGCGGCCTGGACATCCAGCTTTACCTGCGCGGGCACAGCCCGCCCGTGGGCGCGCAGCTGTAAACTCACGTGCTCCCAGTCGGCGTCATCAACCAAAGTGATCAAGTCAGTGGCGCTGACCGTGCTGCGGCTAAGCAGCTGGGCTGGGCCTACCACCACCTGGTTAGTGGCGGGGCGAGTTTCTAAAACGTAGCGCGGGCGCCCATCGGCAGCCGGATGGTCTAGTCCCAAGCCTTTACGCTGGCCAATAGTGAAACCGTAGTAGCCCTGGTGAGTGCCTAGCACGTTTCCTTCAGGGTCAACCATCTGGCCTTCTTGTACACCCAGGTTGCGCTGTAGGAAACCACGCGTGTCGCCGTCGGCCACAAAACAAATATCGTAAGAGTCAGGCTTACTAGCTACCGGCAGGCCCCTCCGGGCGGCCTCGGCGCGCACCGCAGCCTTGTTTTCTACATCTCCCAGCGGGAAAATCGCCCGTGAAAGGGCTTGGCGGCCCGAAACAGCCAGCACATAAGACTGGTCCTTGACGGTGTCTACTGCTCGGCGTAGCTCTAACTGGCTGGTGTCTCCAGGCTTGCCACTGGCAGCGCCGCCACTAATTCGGGCGTAGTGGCCGGTGGCTACCGCGTCAAAACCCAGCGTCATGGCGCGCTCTAGTAAAACATCAAACTTAACCCGCTCATTGCAACGAATGCAGGGATTGGGGGTGCGCCCGGCGCGGTACTCGGCTAGGAAATCCTCGATTACTAGCGCCTCAAACTCTTCCGACAGGTCCCACACATAGAAGGGGATACCCAGCACGTCTGCGGCTCGGCGCGCGTCGGAGGCGTCTTCAATCGAGCAGCAGCCACGTGAACCTGAGCGTGATTGGGCGCGGTTGCGTGAAAGGGCCATATGTACGCCGACGACGTCGTAGCCAGCCTCCACGCAGCGTGCGGCGGCCACCGCAGAATCCACTCCACCACTAAGTGCCGCCAAAACACGCATACTTGCCTCCTAAAGATTGGGGTGTTTGCACCCTTTAGGCACAAAACCAGCAAAGCCAGACTCTAGGGGAGTAAAGGTTTAAGCGTCAATTGAAATCAGCGCGTGGTGAGCGCTCTATCAAAACTGCCGTTGGGCACTGGCTGTTGGTGAAACTGCAGCTCGGCGCTGACTCTAGCTGCGCTTAGCGGCGCGGCCAGCTTTCGCAGGCAATGCCGTTACCGTTGGGGTCTAGGCCGCGACGGTAACCGGGCTGGCCCCAATAGATAGGGGTGGCTCCGGCGTAGTAGGCATCACGGCAGCTGCGATAGTAGGCCTCATTGGAGCGGTCAAGGTTACGCGGACGACGTGGGCGCACCTTAGTTTCAGGGGACTGGGCAGTGGTGGGCTGGGTGACAGGGTGCTGCTCTGTGCTAGTAGTGGGAGCAGAGGTGGGGATAGTTATATTTGGCTGCTGCTGAACGGGTGCTTGCGTAGGGGCGCTAGTAGGTTCTGGGGCGGCGCTAGTGCTCTGTTCTGGGGTGGGAGTTGGCTCTGGCTCAAAGGTGGGCTCTTCAGTGGGGGTTGCGGTAGCCGCAGGCAAGGGAGAGTCCTTTGGCTTTGGTTTAACTAACCCAGCCGCCAAGGGTTTAGCTGTTGGCGTGGGGGTGTGAGTGGTTGCCGCAACTTGAGGGGTGCCGCCTTTAGATTTTGCGGCAGGCGCGCACATGCTCAAACCGGTTAGCAAAGCCACAACCATAACTGCGGCAATTACTAAGGTATAGAACTTGGTTTTAACGTCTCGATCCCACTGACTAAATGGTACGAATCGTATATTCAATTTCTACACCTCCTGTTCTTACATGTGCGCTACCGCCGAATTTTTGAGCTGGGGAGCGCGGCTGGACTAAACCAGCCAATAAATTAATAACAAATTTGGCTGGAAGTAGTCTGAGAATAACCTGGAAGCGGGGGTTTATTAGGTCAAACAGTAATATTTGTTAGCTATTTGAGTTATTTGGGTCACCTGGTCCAGGCACAATGTAATTATTGCCATCGTCGTCGTCGTTATCGTCGTCGTCATCATCATTACCCGGATCGTTCGGATAAGGAGAAGGGGAAGTGTAACTAGGCTGCGACGGCGCAGAGGGGTAATTCTGCTGCGGCGGCTGAGTATATTCAGGCTGGCTAGGTTGCACAGGCTGGTTGTTATTGTTGTTGTTATTGTTATTTTCCTGCGTCGGCGACGGCGAGGACTTACCCAGCGGCTTAGTGGTGGAAGTTGGCGCAGGGGTAGCCGTGCTGTCCAACGAAGGAGTAATCACAGCCGGAGCGCTAGGTGTGGGTTCGGGCACAGAATTGCCGGTAGCAGACCAAGCAATAGCGAAACAGACCGCCAAGAAGGCAAGCAGCGCCAAAATGAACCACAGCATAAATTTGCTGCGCTTGGTGGGCTCTTCATCCTCAGTGGGCTCATCATCAGTAAGTGGCCCGCCCGGGGGAATGCTACTTGGGGGGACACTGCCTGGAGGAATACTGCCTGGCGGCACACTTGGCGGACGCTGCGCCGCACTAGCCGCGCCGCCTGCTGACATCGCGCCAGCTCCTACAGCTCCCGCTGCGCGGCCACGGCGCGGGGAAACTGAAGGCGGTAAAGCTTCCTGAGCGTCAACTGGAGGCATAGCCTGGGTGGCCGCAGGCATAGCTCGTGTGGCCGGGGCGGCGTGAGCACTGCCGGTGGGCTGTGAACCAACTGGCGGCATAGCCTGGGTGGCATAAGGCAGATCTTGGCCCGCGCCCTTGGGCTGAATAACTGGCGGCATGGCCTGGGTAGGTTCTGGCGTGAACGCGTCAATCGGGTCCATGGCTTGGGTGGCCGGCGGGGCGGCGTGAGCGCCGCCGGCGGGCTGTGAACCAACTGGAGGCATAGCCTGGGTGGGCTGGTAAACGACCGGATCTGGTTCTACAGAGTTATAAGGAGCCTGACCAGAAGCGCTAAAAGCCGTGGTGGGCTGCTCGCGAGCGCCGTCATAATGAACCTGAAAGGCTGCACTAGGCCCCTGGGCAGGGGCATCCTGGGCAGAGAAATAGCCGTTTTGCTGGGAATTCTCAGGCGCGGCTGGCTCGCGGCGCTGTCTAGGATCATAGGCGCTCATGTAATAAGTGTTACAGACAAACCAGTGAAAAGCCTAAAGGTAATTTAGTTTCGACCTGTTTTTCGTGGCCCAAGCCCGTCTACCAACCTCAATAGCGCCGCCCAAAGCAGCCGCTGCGGCGTCAATTTGCGCCTGGGTAGTAGACCAGCCAAAGGAGAAACGCAGGCCACAGCTAGCGGCGTCGTCGTCAACCCCCATAGCTTCCAAAACGTGAGAGGCCCCGGCCACGCCCGCATGGCAGGCCGAACCGGCAGAGGCTGCCACCTGCGCCATATCCAAAGCCATCAGCACCGCTTCACTATCAACCCCACTAAACCAGGCATGTGCGGTGGAACTAATTGTGGGAGCTGAGTTGGCAGAAACCGTGCCTCCCGCTGCGCGCGCGCAATCGAGCAACTGCTGCTGCCACAGATGCCACTGGGCAGTTTTAGCTTCACGCTCAGCTTCAGCTAACTCCATGGCTAAAGCCAAAGCCCGCGCCCCGGCCACATCCTGCGTGCCCGAACGCAGCCCCCGCTCCTGGCCGCCGCCCCCATAAGGGCTTTTCAGCGGCATAGAGCGGTTGGCTACCAGCGCCCCAATCCCTACCGGGGCTCCCAGCTTGTGGCCAGACAGGCTCAGGGCATCAACTTGCAGCTGGCCCATATCCACCCGCATTTTGCCGACGGCGGCGGTAGCGTCAGTGTGCAGCCAGGGCCGGTTTTGGGGGTTAAGCGCCGCCACTGCCGCGCTACCCACGCGCTTGGCTCGGCCCCCATTCGCGGCGCGCTGCTCAATAACCTCAGCGCGGTGGGCTGCCTGGGAGGCAAGCAGCTGGGCAATCTCGTTTAGCGGCTCAATCACGCCAGTTTCATTATTGGCCAGCATGACACTTACCAGTAGGGCATCATCCACGCTTACCTGCTGCAGCGTTTGCGCTAAAGCCTCCAAATCCACCTGGCCCTGGGCATCAACCGCCAACAGGCGAGTAGTGGAGCCAAAATTTTGGGCGCGCTGGGCTGAGTCAAGCACCGCCGGGTGCTCCACAGCACTAACCAGCAGCGTGCATCCCTGGCCGCGCTGGGCGGCGTCGAAAGCAAAACCGCTAACCGCCAGGGCATCGGCTTCAGAGCCGCCACTGGTGAAAATAACCTCATGGGCACTGGCCCCAAGCAGGGCAGCTACTCGCTCACGGGCCTCAAACAAGGCCCCGGCGGCGCGCCGGCCACTACTGTGGGTGGAAGCAGGGTTAGTGCCCAGGCCAGAAAAATCAACTAAGTCTTTAGCGTAAGCCTCAGCCACTTCGGGTCGGACCAGACTGGTGGCTGCGTGATCTAGATAGGCCAAGCTCATAGCTTTAGTTTAGAAAACAGGCGGGCAAGTTTAGAAAAAGCACGGCGCTAAGCGAGGGGCTGCACTAAGCGGACCAGGCGTAGGGCAGCACTGCGGCGGCCTATAGTTGAAAGCATGGATTTACCCATGGCTAGCGGCCAGTTTGATAGAGACGCCGCCAGGCGCAATGACGCCAACTATCTGAACTCGCTTAAAGACTCGCCCAACACCAGCTACATCCTGGTTACTGCGCGCGGGGAGGTGGCCATTAAATCGAACCATGTCTATGGCCAAGCCCCTCACGGCGGGTTAACCCCACCCGACCTGGCCCATATGGAAGCCGAGCAGTTACTTGAGTTAAGCCACGCCCAGGTGGCGCAACTGTCCTTTAGCCCCCAAGAGCCTTACTACCTGGGTAAATACGGTGAAAAAAGCTACTTGGCTCTGCGCGTTGAAGCCCTGGGACAGCAGGTTCCCAAGCGAGCTGCCGGGCAGCCTAGCGCAGGGCGCCAGGCCGCCGTCGTGCAAGTTCCTGAGCACGCTACCGGGCAGGCCTCCAGCCAGCAGCTAGAAGAGAACTGGCAGCACTGCTTTGCGCCGCTACGGGCAGTGGCCGGAATGCTAGAGCCCTACCAGGGCGAACTGGCGGCGGCAGCCGTGGCCCTAGCAACTTGGGACAAAAACACTAAATTCTGCGAGCGCTGCGGCGCCAGCTTAAAGCTTGCCTGCGCGGGCTGGGAGAAACACTGTAGCGCCTGCGCCCATATCACCTATCCGCGTACCGATCCGGCAATTATTGTGGCAATCACCGACGAGGCCGAGCGTCTACTGTTAATTCACGGCGCCACCTGGCAGCCGGGGCGCTACTCGGTGGTGGCCGGGTTTGTGGAGGCCGGAGAGTCTTTAGAGGCGGCGGTGGTGCGTGAAGCTTTAGAAGAAACCGGTATCAAGATCAGCCAGGCCAGCTACTGCTCTAGCCAGCCGTGGCCATTTCCGCGTTCACTAATGTTTGCTTTCACCGCCCGCGCTGACGGCCAACAAGAACCCAAGGCCGATATGCAAGAGGTAGGCCACGCTTTTTGGGTTAGCCGTGAGGAGTTCACCCAACTGGTGCTTGAGGGCAAGGTGATTGTGCCCGGGCGGGCCTCCAGCGGTCACGCCTTGGTGCGTGCCTGGTACGGGCGTGAGCTACCCCAGCCACGCTGAGCGGCGCTGCAACTAGCCGCGCAACCCCAGCCGCGCATTGGCCCCGCCGGTGCATTAGCCGCGCTGAGCCCTAGATGCGCCCGTAGAGCGAGCGGCTAGGGTCTGCCGGGCACGCCCAAGTGCGCCGGGCGCCCAAGCGTACCGGTCACGCTAAGGCGCAGCCAGGGAGCCATTAAAGTAGCTATATGACCTCAACGCCTCCCACTAGCGAGCAGCTACTGCAAGCCCTTGATGATGATCAACGCCAGGTAGCTGAGCAGCTTTCGGGGCCGCTATGCGTGTTGGCGGGCGCTGGCACGGGTAAAACCCGCGCCATTACTTATCGCATCGCTAACGGGGTGGCTCAGGGGGTTTACCAGCCCAGCCAGGTGTTGGCGTTGACTTTCACTGCTCGTGCGGCGGGGGAGATGCGCTTGCGGCTGGCTAATTTGGGGGTGCCTGGGGTGCAGGCGCGTACTTTTCACGCCGCTGCGCTGCGTCAGTTGACCTATTTTTGGCCTAACGCCATTGGGGGAGTGTGCCCGCCGATCCAGGAGCATAAGGCCCCACTGGTGGGCGTGGCGGCGCGGACGCTGGGCTTGCAGGTTAATAAAGATTCGGTGCGTGACTTGGCTGCTGAGGTGGAGTGGGCCAAGGTCACTATGACTTCCCCTGAGCACTATCTGGAAAAGGCCGCTGAGCTGGGCCGTGAACAGGTGGCTGGGTTCGAGCCGGAAACTGTGGCTAACTTACTGCAAGCCTATGAAGAGGTTAAAGCTGACCGGCGCACTATCGACTTTGAAGATGTGTTGCTGCTGATGGTGGGGATTTTGCGGGACCGTGAGGATATTGCCATGCGGATCCGCCAGCAGTACCGCCATTTTGTGGTTGATGAGTATCAGGACGTGTCCCCGTTGCAGCAGCGCCTGCTGGATTTGTGGCTGGGGCCGCGCCGTCGTCAATTATGCGTGGTGGGCGACGTTTCCCAGACCATTTACTCTTTCACCGGCGCCACCCCCTACTTTTTGACCCATTTCAACCAGCGCTATGAGGGCGCTAAAACTGTGCGCTTGGTGCGCGACTACCGCTCTACGCCGCAGGTGGTGAGCTTAGCTAACACGGTTTTGGCCGGCCGCAGGGGTGGGCGCCTGGGTCAGTTGCCGCCCGGGGCGGTGGAGTTGGTGGCGCAGCAGCCCGCTGGTCCGCCGGTTACCTATATGGCTTATGACGACGACGTGGCCGAGGCTAACGCTGTGGCCGGCGCTATCCGCCGCCTGATTGACTCTGGCGTCAGTATCAGCCAGATCGCGATTTTGTACCGCACTAACTCTCAGTCGGAAGCTTTTGAGCAGGCCTTGGCTGACGCCCAAATTGGCTACCTGGTGCGCGGTGGAGAGAAGTTCTTTGCCCGTGAAGAGGTTAAGCGCGCCATGATTGTGCTGCGGGCGGCGCTGCGTGAAACTAGCGGGGAGCGCCTGGATATGCCTGAGGCGGTGCGTGAAGTGCTGGGCCGTGAAGGTTGGACGCGTGAGCCTATCGCCTCACGTGGAGCGGTGCGTGAACGCTGGGAGTCACTAAACGCCCTGGTGAAGTTGGCTGATGAGATTTATAAGGCGCGCGGGGCGAGCCTGGCTGATTTTGTATCTGAGCTGGCTGAGCGTGCGGCCACGCAAAATGCCCCCACGGTGGCCGGGGTGACGCTTTCGTCGCTGCACGCGGCTAAAGGTTTGGAGTGGGATGCGGTGTTTTTGGTGGGGGTTAGCGAGGGGCTAATGCCGATTTCGCTGTCAACCACTGAGGCGGAGATTGAGGAAGAAAAGCGTCTGCTGTATGTAGGCGTTACTCGTGCCCGCAAGCATCTGCATATTTCTTATGCCCGCTCACGTTCGGCGGGCGGTAAGGGTAGCCGTAAATATTCGCGTTTCCTGGAGGGTATTTGGCCCCAGGAGGCGAAAGCTGAGCGCAGTGTGTCTAAGCGCCAGGCTAATAAGCGCACTAGTGAACTGTTTGCTGCTGAGCAGGATGCGGAAACTGTGGCCTTGTTTGAGGCTTTGAAGCTTTGGCGTAAGCAGTTGGCTGACGAGTATAGCCGCCCCGCCTACACGGTGTTTGCGGATGAGACTTTGCGGTCAATTGCGGTGGTTAAACCCAAGACGTTAAAGCAGCTGTTGCTTATTCGTGGGGTGGGTAAGCGCCGCCTGGAAACCTATGGGGCCCAGGTTTTGGCGCTGGTGCGTGAGCACGCTAGTAACTAGCTCAGTTTTAAGCGGCGACGGCGTCAGGGGCTTCCAGCGTTTGTGCGGTGGCGCCAGTGCGAATGGGCTCTAGCAATTGCAGGCCGCCACAGCCACACTCGGGATGAGGGCTAAGCACTTGGGTGGAGCCAACCAGATCTGCCTGGCTAAACTCCAGGTAGCGCCCCAGCCAATGGTCGCTACCGCTAAAGAAACTAGCCGCCACCTGCACCACAATATTTATGCAGTGCGTGGTCACGCTTTGAGTGCTAGCCGCAACTGGTTGGCACAATAGCTGGGTGGCTAGCGTGGGCCAAGCCGGATCGGCCTCGCTACGGTAAAGATCCAAACAGGTTGAGCATTGGCTTAAGCCAGGCACGGTAAGCGGGCCGATCAGCCAGCCGCCCTCGCGCGCTAAAACCGGCAAAAAATTGAAGTTTTGCTGCAAAAAATAGCTGTTCAGACGCGGAGGTAACACCTGGGAGCCTAGCGGCACTAGCAACTGGCAGCGTCGATCAGGTGGGCTGGGGCTAAAACCCTGCTGTATTAATGCCTGCTCAAGCTGGCTGGCCAAGGCGCCCTGGCTGTGGGCGTAGTCGAAAATATGGAAGGTGGGTTCAGCGGCAAAGATGCTCCTAGCGGTGCGCAGCGCCCAACGCAGCTCATGGCTTAGCTTCCAGCAGCGCCCCAGCG
>ERZ773213.1702-NODE-1702-length-11201-cov-9.600754_pt1 | contig 11201 bp, 9 predicted proteins | sample MGYA00580996_ERZ773213 | MGnify/ENA primary metagenome ERZ773213 (study PRJEB29015, sample SAMEA2738152) | human oral metagenome | biome: human oral; feature: human-associated habitat; material: saliva | place: China | collected 2197 ...
ACACCGTGAAGGACGAGCAGAAGAAGCTCGTCGAAGAGGTCCTGGGCACCGTCGGTCTGGTCGTTGAGGTCCGCGAAGACCAGATGGATGCGGTCACCGCCGTCTCCGGTTCTGGCCCAGCATACGCGTTCCTGCTTGCGGAGGCGATGGCCGCCGCCGGCGAGAAGCTCGGCCTGGATCACGACACCGCGCTCAAGCTTGCCAGCGCAACCGTTGCAGGTGCCGGCTTCCTGCTCGACACCAACCCGGATGCGCCCGCCCTGCGCCGCGCCGTGACCAGCCCGAACGGCACCACCGAGCGTGCACTGAACACCTTCGTGGACGGTGGCCTCTTCCAGCTGACCGAGGACGCGATGCGCGCCTGCGCGGCACGTTCGGCGGAAATGAGCCAGCTGTACACTGCTGACGAAGACTAACCTGCGGGAACTACCCAGCGGGGACTAATACCGCTCGGTAGCGCCGCCCGGACCGGGTAACGCAACAGAAAACTGGGTAAAACCACAGAAACAGCCTCTTCCCGAAACTTCGGGAAGAGGCTGTTTTCTATGTATATTCGCGGGCTCCTCAAAGCAGCGAGGAAAAGTGCTTTTAGGGCCGTGCCGCGAAGCGCTCAATCAGGTCCACCTGACCGGACACGATCAGAATGTCGCGCGAGTGAATACGAGTCGTGGCGTCCGCGTAGGTGAAATCCTCGCCGGGGGACTTGATGCCGACCACGGACACGCCGTACTTGGCGCGAATATCCGACTCGGCCAGCGTAAAGCCGTGGGTCTCCTTCGGCGGGCGCATCTTCGCAATCGCGAAGTCGTCGTCGAACTCGATGTAGTCCAGCAGGCGACCTGAGACCAGGTGCGCGGCGCGGCGGCCGGCGTCAGCCTCCGGATAGACCACGTGGTGCGCGCCGATGCGCTCCAGAATCTTGCCGTGCGCGGGGGTGATGGCCTTCGCCCAGATGCGTTCCACGCCCAGGTCCACGAGGTTTGCGGTAATGAGCACGGACGCCTCAATCGAGGTGCCCACACCCACCACGGCGGACCCGAAATCATCTGCACCCAACTGGTGCAGGGTGTCGATATCGGTCGCGTCTGCAGAGACCACGTGGGTCAGCACGCCCGACCACTTCTGCACCAGCTCGGGGTCTTTCTCAATCGCGAGGACCTCCTTGTTCTGCACGCGCAGCTGGGCGGCCACCGCGGAACCGAAGCGGCCCAGGCCAATCACGAGGACGGGATCGTTATGTGCACTAGCCAATGGTGGGCCTTTCTTCGGGGAACTTGTAGAGGCGGCGGCGTGAACGTAGCGCCAGGCCGGTCGCGGCGGTTGTTGTACCCACACGGCCGATGAGCATCAGCACGCTGAGAACGTAGATGCCCGCCGGCGGCAGGTTGGAGGAGAGGCCGTCTGAGAGGCCGCAGGTCGCGAAGGCAGAGATGACCTCGAAGATTACTTCCTTGAGGTCCGCGCCGCTAATAATCAGAATTGTCGCTGATCCAACACCCACCACGGTAGCACCCATCACGATCACGGAGATGGCAATGCGTAAAGAGGATTCGGGGATGGTGCGGTTGAACGCGACGACCTTCTGATCGCCTCGCGCTTCGGCAAGAATCGACAGGGCAATGACCGCGATGGTGGTGACCTTCACGCCGCCCGCGGTGGAGCCGGAACCGCCGCCAATGAACATGAGCATATCCGTCAGGAGCGTGGAGACGGGGGCGATACTGCTCATGTCGACCAGGTTGAAGCCGCCCGAACGCATCATGATGGAGGCGAATATCGCGTTGAGAACCTTCTCACCGGGGGAGTAACCGCCGATGGTGGCGGGGTTATTCCATTCGAAAAGACCCCAGAAGAACGCGCCGAAGACGAAAAAGAACAGAGTCGTGACGACGGTCAGCTTAGCCGTGAGCGACCAGTGCCGGGGGCGGAAAGGATTGCGCTGAATCGCAATGAAAACAGGGAAACCGAGCGACCCCAGGAACACGGCAATGCAGATGGGCACGAGCAGAAAGAGGTCGTGGCCGTAGGGCACAATGCCGTCGGAATGTGGGGTGAACCCGGCATTGTTGAAGGCCGAGACGGAGTAGAAAATACTGTGCCAGATGGCCTGGAAGGGGTCTTCACCCAGGGTCAGGAAACGCGGAATCAGCACGAGCGCAATAATTGCCTCAATGGAGAAGGAAGCATGGGAAACGCTCTTGACGATGCCGCCGACCTCGCCGAGACGGCTGATGTTCAGGTCTTCCTGCGCGATGAGCTTGGTGCGCAGGCCCATCTTGCGGCCGATGGCCAACGCCAGCAGAGAGGTGATTGTCAGAGTACCCAGACCGCCCACCTGGCAGGCCACCAAAATCATGGCCTGCCCGAAGGTTGTCCACTGCTGGGCTGTGGAGACGGTGGTTAGACCCGTAACGGTCACCGCGCTGGTAGCGGTAAAGAAGGCATGGTGGAAGGGGGCCGGCTGCCCATCGTTGGAAGAGATGGGCAGTAGCAGAGCAAGCGTGAAGAAGATGATGACCAGCAGGAACGCGCCAATCGCGGTACGCGAGGGCGAGGATAGAACGGTTGCGTCAATGAAATCGCGGAAGCGTTCGAGGGTATACCGGTTGAATCCGAGAGGACCCTTCGGCTGACGGCGGGTACTGGAGTGCTCGTGACGGTCGCGGAGCGCGGGCAACCTGTCCAATTTGAGACCCGGGACGCTCGCGAGGACGCTCAGGCCTTCAAATTCTTCGATGCGCTCGCGGTAGCTCTCGTGATGCTCACCGGCGCGGTACTTGTGCTGAATACCGCTGAGGGAGCTCCAGCGGGGGTTGAGAAGATTCTGCGAGCCGTTGCGGCTGCGATAGCGGCGTCGAGGACGGCGCCGTGGGTGGCGGAATGTGTTTCCCATGCGCCTCCTTCATGAGCTCGTGGATGGGGTGCGCGATGCGGGTGCGAGGATAGAGAAAAGCACAAAATGGTGCCTTCCTAGTGTATCGCGCCGGGCGTTCAGAACCGAGGCGACGGACAGGAGCGGAGACACACGATGCGGGAGCCTTCGCGCGAGACCCACGGTTCTTCTGCGGGCTTGCCTTCGCACTTTTGGGAATTCGAAGGCTATTGAGCCTCGGAACCTCCTGAAATTCACGGGAAACGCTATATTCTTTTATTAGAATATTCCGTCAGAAAATTGCCGTGATAACCGTGTATGCCCAATTTCTAATGCGCTGAAACGTTTGGTGGCTATAAGAAGGGCATGTGCCGTGGGCCTGGTCGAGATGTGCAGGGAAGACGAGCCGAAACGAACGTGCGAGAGGTTCTTATGGGGGGCAGGGCATAAAAAATTTAAGGGGATTCTCCGCATCACCCTCATTCTTAGCTTGAGGTGCCCCTTTTATATGTCATAATCGCTATATGCATTCTGATGTTTTTTCTGTCATCGCGGACCCTACCCGTCGTCGAATCGTGCGTATCCTCGCCGAGCAAACCCATACGGTGGGTGCTGTTGTTGAAAAGCTGAGCATGAGCCAGCCGACCATCTCAAAGCACCTTAAAGTCCTCCGCGATGCAGACGTCGTCTCTGTGACGGTGGAGGGGCAGCGTCGCCTCTACTCGCTGAACCCCGAGGTGTTCGCAACCGTCACCGATTGGATTAACGAGACGGTTCAGATTGCACGCCGCGCCAGCGAAGCGCCGGTGGCCCTGCCCGGCGGTGCCACCCTGTCTAGCGAGCACGCCCCCACAGAAAAGGCCGAAGCCGTCGCCACCGAGCCCGCAGTCGAGAAGGTCGCCGAGCCCAAGGCTGTTGAAGCTCATGAGGTAAAGCCCGCGGCACAGTCCGCAGAGCAGCCTGCAGCCGAGGCCCAGCCCACCGCGGAGGAACTGGAGCAGGAGCGAATCCGTCGTGCCCGTGCCCAGTACATTACCCCCAACACGCGCATCATCGCCCGCCCGGCGCACCCGGCACTCGCCGAAGCATCGCCCGCCGCCGCAAGCGAGACCACTCGAGACTCTGAATCTCAGGCCATCCCCGAGCATGAGGAAGCGGTAGACAGCACCCCGATGCGTCCCTTCACCCCCGCCTCCTATGGCTACGATGCGGGCCGCACCGCCCACCCCGAGGTGCAGGTTGCTCCCACTGCCACCGCAGAACCCGTCGAGGAACCCGCAAAGAGCGAAAAGCCCGTCGAGAAGACGGAGAGCCCCGCGGTTTCCGTGTCCTCCGGTTACGGCTTCGACTCGGCCTCTTCCTACGGCATCGACCCCGCTGCCGTGGTGGGCGGATCGGTTCAGCCCATCGTCGAGGAAAGCGCAGCTGAGGAAGGCACCGCTGAGGCAAGCGCCGCCGTGGAAGACTCCTCCGAGCGCTCCGAAGAAGCTACCGTAGCGGCTCCTGCAGTTGAACCCGCGGAAGATTCCGCAGCTGCTCCCGCAGAGGATTCTGCGACGGCAGAAGAGGCGTCGGAACAGGCTGAGGCTTCTGAAGAAGCCTCCGAGGAGCCCGAATCCGCACCTGCCGAGCCCGCGCAGAGCGAACCCGAATACCAGACGATGCCCGCCTACAACTCGGCGTACGTCCCCGCCCAGGAGTCTAAGGAGAAGGAACACCGCGGTGGCCTCTTCGGCTTCCTGCGTGGCCGCCGCCGTTAGCCCACGCATCCTGCGCCCTGTGCGCTACCCCCTGTCCTCAAACCCCCACTCTCACTCACCTCTTTAAGCGAAAGACAGCATACACGTGGCTATTCATCGTAAAATTCTGCGCTGGCTCGAGAACGAATTGTTCGAAGGTAATATTCAGCTGGGCCAGGACCTGCCCACGGACAGCGAGATTGCGCGCGCGATTGGCGTGGGACGATCCCGCACCCGCGATGCCCTGCGAACCCTCGAAGACATGGACCTGGTGCAGCTCTACACCGGCCGTGGCAAGGAGATGCTGGTTCACCTGAGTGATGAGCCTGCCGCCGCCGCAAGTGCCGCCCTGCGCCTGCACATGTCGAGCTCGCGCTACCCCACGCGTGACCTGGTGCAGACACGAATTCTGCTGGAGAGCTGGGCGATTGCGCGTATTGATCCGAAGACCGTGTCCTTTGCCGAGATGGACGACGTCCTTGCCCAGATGGAAGACTTCGACCTGTCCATCCGCGATTTCCTGGAGCTTCTGCTGAGCTTCCACCACCAGGTGATGCGTTGCGCCGGCAACGAGCTACTGGTCGGTCTTCTGGCGTCCGTGCGTCAGCCGAGCTTCGAATCGATGCTCTCCCTGGTTGGTCGCATGCCGCTGTGGAGCAGCGCCGTGGAGCGTCTGCGGGCCGAGAGTCGTGCCATTGCTGAGGCTCTGAAAGCCGGCGATGCTGCGACGGCTCGCGCCCTGGTGATTAGCCAGCTACGCGGCATGTATTCCGAGGCGGGCATTGACCTGGAGGAAGAAGCGACCTCCGCGAACGGGCTACCCGGTGAGCCGGCGGCGGCCTCCTTCGCCCCGGTTGAGCTGGAGGATTTTGAGGCCGACGACCTGGTTGAAGATTTCGACGAGGCCATTGCCGATGACCCCTCATTCTCGGATGCAGATTTTGCGGTTGCCGGCGTTGAGGTTTCCGGCGATGCGCAGCCCGTTTCGGATGGTCCCGCGGAGGAACCCCGGAGTGAGACCGTTGCGCCCGTGGTTTCGGCCCCCGCACCTGCCGAGGTGAAGGCTCCCGAGCCCGTACAGGCGGTTCAGGCGCAGTCCGCCCGCCCGAAGACCGGCCCCCTGAAAGCCGAGCCCCAGAAGGCCGAGTCTCCGCGCGCCGAGGTCCCCGCCCGCCCGGCGCGCTCCGTGAGCGCGGATGTGCCGCTGAGCTTCGGCACCCCGCACCCCCGCACGGCGACCCGTGCTCCCCAGGCTCAGGTAGCCCAGCCCGTGCAGAGTGCCGGCGCCCCGTGGCAGGGCGGCTCCGCGCAGAACCTTTCCGCGCAGAACACCCCCGAGCCGGCTCGGGCCGATGCCCGTGACGCTCAGCGGACCCTGCAGTCCGCTCCCGCCGAGGAGCCGGCGGAACCCGCAAAGGTTCTGCGTGCGGCATCCGGTACGTCCCGTCGCCGTAGCGGCCAGATTATTTCCCCGGTGCGCGCCACCATCATCAAGCCCGTGGACCGTAGCCGCACCCTGGTTGCCCCGAGCGTGCTTGCGTCCCGTGCCGCCGAGCCCGCCGCTTCCTCCGGCGACCGCGTGCTGCGCGCTCCCTCGCGCGAAAGCGTGGAGGCACCCGCTCAGAAGACCACCGCCCCCGAGTCCGCCCAGCCGGCCGCTCAGCAGGCGCATGAGGAGTCCTCGGCCGAGCCCTCGAACCGTCTGGAGGCGGCCGCGACGCTTCAAGATACCTACGCGATGCTCCCGCACGAGCAGGATCAGGAGCCGGAGCGCCGCGGACTGCTGTCCAAGATGAAGCGATTCTTCGGTGTGGACGTGTACGAGCCCGCCTCGCGCGGTGACGAGGAGCAGGCCCCCGAACCGGCTGAAGAAAAGGACGCCGAGGAGAAGGTAACTGCACCGGACGCCGAGGCCCTGGCCCGTGCCGAGGCCGAGCGCGCCGAGCGTCTCAAGGCTTTCCACGCCGCCGCATCCGAGGACTCCGCCGATGAGGAGCCCGAGCCCGCTACCGCTGATTCTGGTGCCCTCGAGGAACCCGCGGTGGAGGGCTCCGAGGCAGAGCCGGTCGAATCCGTCGAGCCCGGCGAAACCTCCGAGTCCGAGGAAACTGCTGAGTCCGGCGAAACCTCCGCACCCGCAAACGCCGATGCCGCTTCTCCGAATCACACCTCTGGCTCCGCCCTGTCGAAGGGTCGTTCCAAGGGCTCGAAGAAGTCCAAGAAGAAGCGTCGCTAGGCTTTCGGAAACACCGTTTTAGCCCGGCTTAGCCCCGGGAAGATCCGGAAAAACGGGGAAAAACTCCTCAAAACCGGCTCTCGAATGGTGAAAATGGGTGCAAACCTAGTACTCTAGGTAGGTAGCGCTCCGAAACGCAGGGTATTTCTGTGCCTAAAATGCGTTCCGGATCGGTTATACCGGTATAAATATCCCCGGGTAGCTACCGAGTCAAATGGCTCGGCCGGGTACGAGTAAAGTGAGGAAATCCTATGGGTTCCGTTATCAAGAAGCGCCGCAAGCGTATGTCCAAGAAGAAGCACCGCAAGCTGCTTCGTAAGACCCGCCACCAGCGCCGCAACAAGAAGTAAATAGGCTTCTTCAGCCCCGCCCTCTTGCACGAGGAGCGGGGCTTTCGCGTTTTCGCTGTTTGGGGGTGGGGGCCGCTATCTGAGAGACTGGACCCATGACTGAAACTCACACCGTTAAAGTTCATCTCATGCGCCACGGTGAGGTGCACAACCCCGAACGCATCGTGTACGGCCGCCTTCCCGGTTACCGCCTATCCGAGAAGGGTCGGCAGATGGTGCGTCTGAGCGCCGAGGAGTTCGCGGCACGCGCCGAAGACGGCGCCCGCTTCGTGCACCTGGTCTGCTCGCCGTTGCAACGCACCCGCGAGTCGGCCGCACCCGTTGAGGAGCTGCTGGGGCTGACCGCCCAGCCCGACGAACGCGTCATCGAGGCCGATAACTACTTTGAGGGCCTGCACGTGAACGCGCAGGAGCTTCTGCGCAACCCGCGTCACTGGACGAAGCTCTACAACCCGGCTCGTCCTTCCTGGGGTGAGTCCTACCTGGAGCAGGTACGCCGCATGGCCGCGGCCGTTCAGGACGCCGCTCGTCGCGCCTACGAAATCGGCGGCGAGGGTGCGGAGGCGATCATCGTCTCGCACCAGCTGCCGATCTGGATTACCCGCCTGGGTGTGGAGGGTCGCCTGCTGCAGCACGACCCGCGTTCCCGCGAGTGTAACCTCGCCTCGATTACGACCCTCGCGTTCAGCACCGTGGACTTCGAGCACGAGATGCCGCGCTTCGTGGGCTACTCCGAGCCTGCCGCACCGCTGTACGGTGGCGTTATCCAGCTTCCCGGAAGCTAAGTCACGCGCGTTATTCGCGGGTATAGCTAAGGCTGCGGGGCGCATCCATTGAGGGATGCGCCCCGCAGCCTGTGTTAAGGATTGGGGAACTGTGCCGGGCTATCGGCTCGGGCCGTCTTCGGGACGTTCGCCTTCGGGTCCTTCATTTTCGGGCCGTTTATGTTCGGGGTTAGAATCCTCGTGCGCGTCGGTGCCGGCTTCTCGAGAAGCGCGCTCCGCCTCGCGGCTGGCGCGTTCGCGCTCGGCCTTCGCCTTGAGCCAGCGCAGGTAGGCCTCATCGTCGTCGGGGGAAGCCATCGAGGGGGTGTTGCCTCGCTGAGCCGCGCCGGGCAGAGAGATAGAGCCGTGGGCGCCGCGCTCCCGCTTGGGGCGGCCCAGCAGCAACCACAGCACGGGACCCACCACAGGGAAGAACAGGGTGACGAGAACCCACAGCCACTTGGGCAGGGTACGCTCCTCGCGCGCGGGGGTGCGCACGGCATCCAGAAGGGCGTAGATGGTCAGGCCCACCACGAGGGCGCCCGCACCAATAATCAGCATGGCTCGAAACATAGAACCACTATGACATATCGCGGGTCGTCGCCAAAAGCGAGTCAGCTCAGGACTGATCCACCGCCGCCGTGCGGTATCGAAGGAGCAAAACTTTTGGAGGGCTCCGGCGGCTTAGTAGCCGGTGAACACCTGAATTTCGTGGCTGATGATATCCAGCGAACCCAGCCACACGGCCAGCGCCAGGAGCACCGAGTACACGAGCGCCACGATGCCAGCCTGCTTCAGCACGGGAATCAGCTCGCGGCCACCACGCATCCACACAGTCATGCAGGAGTGAACGGTCGGGCCCACGAGCACGAAGACCAGCATGAACCAGGGGTTCTGGTCGAGCAGCAGGACGGTCAGGAGCAGCGCGAGGGCCATCTCCGCGATGTAGGCGACGCGCGACCAGCGCTCGCCCAGGCGCACCGCAAGGGTCAGCTTGCCGGCCTCGATATCGGTGGGGATGTCACGCACGTTATTCGCCATGAGCAGTGCGCAGGAAATCAGGCCAATACCGATAGCCCCCACCCAGCCCAGCAGGGTCAGCGTGTGGGCCTGCGTGTAGAGGGTGCCCAGGGTGGCGACCAGACCAAAGTAGACGAAGACGAACACGTCACCCAGGCCCATGTAGCCGTAGGGGTGTTTGCCGCCCGTGTAGCCCCAGGCCGCAAAGACGCTCGAGGCGCCAATCGCCAGGAACCACCACTGGTTTGCCAGGGCCACCAGCACCAGACCCGCCAGCATTGCCGCACCGAAGCACGCGAATGCGGCGTACTTGACCGAACGGGGGCTGGCCACGCCCGAACCGACCAGACGCAGGGGCCCCACGCGGTCTTCGTCGGTACCCTTAATGCCGTCGGAGTAGTCGTTGGCGTAGTTCACGCCCACCTGCAGGAAAAACGCGACCAGGAAGGCCAGAAAGGCGTACAGCGGCTTGTACTCGCCAATCTCGTAGGCAGCGGCCGAACCGGCAATAATGGGAGCGACGGCAAGCGGCAGGGTGCGCAGGCGCGCGCCTTCAATCCATTGAGCGGCAGTGGCCACGGGGGTTCCTTCCAGGGGTTGATGCGTTTGCGGTGAGGAGGGCTACGGGAGGTACGGGACGGCGCCGTGAGGCAGAACCGCGGCGCGAATACTATCCGCGCGAGGCCTCCCGATAGTCCCTGTCCAGGATACTGTATATTTCGCGGCGGTCCGGTTTGCCGGTGCTGGTAAGCGGAAAGTCGGGCAGGATGCTCAACAGCTTGGGCGCCGCCGCCACACCCAGGCGTTCGATGCAGAGGCTCCGCAGGGCCTCGCGTAGCTCCGCGTTCTCGGCGAGGGCCGTAGCCGCGCCCTCGGCCGGGGAGACGAGCGTGAGGGCGGCCGTCACGGCGGAGCCCCAGCGTGCATCCGGCAGACCGCACACGAGGGCTTCGCGCACGGCGGGGTGGCTCTCAAGAGCCTCAGCTACCGCGCGGGCCGAAATTTTGACGCCGCCGGTGATGACGATGTCGTCGCTACGCCCCAGCACGCGTAGGATGCACGGCTCACCGGGGGCGTGAGTGCTCAGCAGGCCGTAGTCGTCGGTGCGGTACCAGCGGGTGCCGTCGGCAGCGGCGAAGAAATGCTCTGCGGTACGACCGGGGTCGCCCAGGTAGCCCTGCGCCAGATGCGCGCCGCTGATCCAGATGCGACCAACCTGCGGCGGATCCTCATGCGCCGGGTCCTCATTCGTTAGCTCCGTACCCGCGGAGGGCGCGCTCGGCATGCCCTCTTCGGGCACGAGCTCCACCCGCACGCCGGGCAGCGCCCGGCCGGAGTAGATGCACCCGCCGGCGGTCTCGGCGCTACCGTAGGTGGTCACGACGTTGAGCCCCAGCTCTTGGGCGGCTGCGAGCAGGTCAGCGCTGGCGGGGGCACCTCCGAGCAGAATCCCGGTAAAGGAGCGGAGCGCGGCGTGAATCTCTTTGCCTGTGTGCGGCTCGTTCCGGGCCGTCTCGAGAAGCTTGTGCAGCTGGGTGGGCACGAGCGAAACAAAGCGACGGGTGGAGCTCAGCTGCTCGACCGCCCGCAGGAAGACATCGGGGCTAAAGTGCACCGGCTCGGTCACGGAGCGTGCGATGACTGGCTCGGTTCCGGCCAGCACCGAGCGGGCCAGAACCTGGGCGCCCGCAACATAGTGCGCGGGTAAGGCTAGAAGCCACTGGGAGGCCTCGCTTCCCGCGCTCTTGAAGAAGCCCTCGGTAGCCTCCGCGCTCGCCCGCAGGGCCCGGGCGCTCAGCGCGGTGTGCTTGGGGGTTCCGGTGGACCCAGAGGTACCCACGAGCAGGGCGACGGAATCCTGATCGTTCCCCGCGAAGATTCGCCCGAAAGAATCCAGAAGGGCCCGCGGATCGGCGGGTCGATCGGCCCGCAAGCGTACCGCGTGAGGGTGCAGGGCATCCTCCCCGGGGGCGGGTAGGGGCTCGAGCCCGGGTACGGGGGTGGTAATCATAGAAAGTCCTTAGCGGCTGTTCGTAGCGGCTGTGCTCTATTGACGTGTCATGCGCCGGGGCTGCAATAACACGCCCAACAACGCGCCGGAGCCGGATTCTTAGCTGAGGGTCTCAGGGGTGAATCCGGCTCCGAGCCTGTTCATTTGAAGCTACTAGAAGTAGTAGGGGTAGTTGGACCAGTCCGGGTCACGCTTCTGCAAGAACGCGT
>ERZ773213.1703-NODE-1703-length-11193-cov-13.312534_pt1 | contig 11193 bp, 8 predicted proteins | sample MGYA00580996_ERZ773213 | MGnify/ENA primary metagenome ERZ773213 (study PRJEB29015, sample SAMEA2738152) | human oral metagenome | biome: human oral; feature: human-associated habitat; material: saliva | place: China | collected 2197 ...
CAGTGCTCTCGGTCCCCACACGAACCGAGGTGGACATGTTACTTCGCCGCTTCGACGTTCTTTTCGCCGACGATCTTCACCAGACCCTCGTCGTAGGCCTTCGCGGCCTGCTCGGGGGTCTGCTCCTTCGTCACCACGGATTCGGTGGCCGTCTGGATATTTGTGGAAATCTGCGGGTAGTCAGGAGTTGCGGGACGGAAGTGCGTGTACTCAACAATTCCTGCGAAGAACTTGAAGGAGGGGTTAGATGCAAGGTACTCAGGGTCAGAGACGATGTCCTTACGGACTGCAATCGCAGAGGTTGCGATGGAGTACTGCAGAGAGCCCTTCTTGTTCAGCGCAGTCTTGACGAAGTCGGCTGCAAGTGCGGGATCCTTGGTTTGAGATCCAACGGAGAGGACCCAGCCACCGGAGAGAGTGGTGAATCCGGGTGCCTGTCCCTTCTGGGTCGGCATCTTTGCGAGGCCGATGGTTTCTTGCCATTCTGCCCACTTCGTCGAGTCCTGCATCCACACGTAAGGCAGCCAGGAGCCATCAATGTCGATGGCGAGCTTGCCCTTGGGGAGGAGCTCGGTGGAAACGCGGGTGCCGACAGCCTTGTCCAGCGCAATATCGTTGGAGGGGGTGAGGCCCTCTGAGTATGCGGTCTGGTAGAAGGTCAGAGCGTCCTTGAAGCCCTGGGATCCCGTGACCCACTTGTTGGTATCGGTGTTGTAGAGGGTGTCCTGGGTGCCGTAGAGCAGCATTTCAAAGCCCTGCATGCTGGTCTGTTCGCCACCTGCACGGCCCGCGTAGATGTTCATGGGGATGACATCGGGCACCTTTTCCTTGATGGTGCGCGCGGCAGAAAGCAGATCGTCCCAGCTCTTAGGCTGCCAATCAGTGGGAAGTCCGGCCTGCTCGAAGATCTTCTTGTTGTAGTAGATACCGCGAGTATCGGTGCCGAAGGGAACGCCGTAGAGCTTTCCGTCCAGACCCTTTGCGCCCTGGATCGAGCTTTCAGGGTACTGGCTCCACTCATCCCAATTCTTGACGTAGTCGTCAATGGGGGCCAGGTATCCGGCTGCCGCATCGCTCATGACCTGGAAGGTGTCTTCGTAGATGATGTCGGGAGCCTTGGACTTCGACTTGTTCATCAGCGCAAGCTTGGTCATGTACTGATCGGCGTCCGCTTCAACGGGCTGAAGATCGATGGTGACATCCTTGTGAGTGGACTCGAACTCTTCCTTCGCGCGCTTCATGAAGTCTTCAATCTGCGGGAAGGACGAGGTCTTGTAATAGGTGACAACCAGCGACTTTCCTTCTGAGCTTCCAGAGGCGGCTTTGTCCTTGGATCCAGAGCAGGCGGTCAGGCCCACAGCTGCGATACCGACTACGGCAACAGCCGCGAGTGCACGTCGTGCCATTGAACTCTCCTTTGATAGTTCTGCGACTTCCTGTAGGCGGGCGGGTGGCAACATCGCCATTCCCGCTCCCCTCATGCCCCTTTGACACGGAAGTCCTTATGTGAACTGTATTACTACGTAGAAAGCCAATTCCAGAGTCCATGGATTGCACTTTGATTACGAAGAGCACAAAAGATGCTGGATGCGCCCATCAAGAGCACTGAAATGTATAAACGCAGGTCAACGCGTATATGAATGCACTAACGGGCTACCGAGTTTTCTTTCACGAAACGATCAATCAGCAGCTGAATTTCACCCCAAGTCACCGACCCCGGCATCGATAAAGAACCGTGGAAGGTCCCAGCGAACATATGCATTTCTGCGATGCAACCGGCATCAACGAGGCCTGTTGCCAGCACGATTCCCTCATCTCGAAGAGGATCGACGGGGTTGACAACGATGAGGGCTGGTGGGAATCCTTCTTCCCTGAACTCTGCGCTCGGCTTCGGGAATGCCGCCTCGATCAGACGCAGGGGAATTGTTACTTCTGCATCCAAAGGAACACCGAAGTAGTGACGCCAGGCTCCAGCCGCCGCGCGACGCGTCCACACGGGACCCTCAGTGAAGAACCTGCTTGAGGGGGTCGACAGGGTCGGATCAACACAGGGCTCAAGCAAGATGATGCCCCTGATCAGGGATGCAATTCGTTTGTATCGAGCCGTGATTACCTCGTCTTGCACCATTTGCAAACCCAACCCACACAGGCGACTCACCATGGAATAGGCCAGCCCTGCTCCCGCTGAATCCCCAAGGATGAAAGTTGGACGCTCGTGTCCGAAGCGCTCAAGGGCCTCGGCAAGCGCGGAAATGCAGTCGTCAACGGGGATCGGGAAGGGAAATTCGGGTGCGAGGCGGTACTCGGGAGAGACGATGATCGCACCGAAACGCGTGGCCAGCTCGTCGTTCTTCGCGTCATCGAAAGCGGCGCGGCCCGCGACGTATCCGCCGCCGTGGATCGAGATGATCAGGGGCGCGTCCTCCGCCAAATCGGCCGGAATGAAGGTGCGCCCGCGCGCGGTCACTTCGACTCTATTGTCTGCTTCGTGGGGGTTTGCCAGAAGCGCATCTCCCCCAGCGCGCATGGCGGGCAGGTCCCACGTTGTTTGCTCGGGGGTTTCAGCGATGATCGGTGCGAGTTCGGGACGCAGGTAGATGGGATAGGTACTCATCGTTCCTCACTTGCTCGGTGCGACTCGGGTAAAGAATGCGTCGACGGCGGCATAGAAGGGGGCGGGGGTTGAGTGGCGCACGCAGTGGCGCGCGCCAGGAATGAGGAGAGTTTCAACAGACGGGTTCCCCATTGCGTTGATCTCGTCAATCCCGCCTGGCCCGATCAGTACGTCGTCGCCGTCACCGGTCATGAGCAGGGTTGGCACCGAAATTGGGGCGAGGATTTCTTCGCGACTTCGCCTTCCACTCACGACTCCACGGGCAAGGAAGTTGCGGTCGACTTGGGCTTTTCCTTGAGCCCAGCCGCCGGCCTCGGAAGGACTCCACTGGGGGTAGTCCTTGAGGAGGATGTCGATTTCGCGTCCCATCCACTGCGTGACTTCGTTGCAGCGGGCGACGCGATCTTGGGCGGATGCGTGGAAGTGCTCGCGCTGGTCGGGGGTGAGAAGTGCGGGGTCTTCCAGCACGAGTGCGTCGACGGGAGCGAGGCCTCGTGAAACGACGTCGGCCGCGGTCGCTCCGCCCATCGAGTGGCCGAGGAGGGCGACGAAGGGTGCGGGTGCGGCTTCTTCGATTGTGCTGATGAACGAGGCCGCGCTGCTGACGAGCGCTTCGAAGGGGTCCTCGAGCTGCGTGGGAGTAAAGCGCGGGGAACAGCCGTGTCCGAGGGCGTCGATCAAGACGACTTCATAGTCGCTGGACCAGCGAGCGGAGATATCACTGAGGGATGCGGCATTGTCGGTCACGCCGTGAAGCGCGTAGATACGTCCTTTTGAGAGCGTACCTGAAATATTCGCGGCAAGGCGCGCCGGGGTCATTGCTTCTCCTCCATGAGCATCCGCTCCGTATGCAGGAAGCATACAGGAAGTTTGCTGCTAATCTATGGGTACGCTCCACGCACTCAATCATTCTGATCATCACGGAGGATGCCATGGATGAGAGCAAGATCGAAAACGTCATGTCTGAGCTGCTTGGCGAGGGCTATCGAATTGTCAGGGATAACGGCGAGTTATCCCCGATGATCGAATGGGTCGACTGGGCGGGCGACCCCGACGACGAAGACGATGAAGAACGCGTCGAAGTGAACTTCGCCGACGGAACGATGGAGACCTACCCCATGGGCGTCGAGCTCCGTCAGATCTGGCACGAAGACGCGGAGTAAGAGCGGCTGAATCGACAGAGGCCTTTCTCTATCATGCGAAAATCTCCACTCCTACGATCGCCAAGCTCGGCCGATCATCGAGCTAGTTCCATCTACACAATCGTCGTAACAAAAAGGTTTGGATGACAGATTATGGCAACAGATAAAGGCGATGAAATGACTCTCGAGCGAACTCTCTGGGAGACCGCCGAGTCGATGCGCGCCAAAGGCAACCAGGAGGCATCCGAGTACAAGCATGTGGTACTCGGACTCGTGTTCCTCAAATACGTCTCCGACAAGTTCTCCGAGCGACGCCAAGAGCTCACCCAGGAACTGATGAACGAGGGTATCGACGAGGACCAGATCCCATCATTCCTGGAAGACCGGGATGAATATTCAGGTAAGAACGTCTTCTGGATTCCTGATGGCGCCCGCTGGGAGCAGTTACAAGCCAAGGCTAAGTTGCCGGGAATTGGCCAGGCCATTGACGAGGCGATGCGACTCATCGAACGCGAGAACCCCACACTGATGGGCGTCTTGCCGCGCAACTACGGCCGCGAGGACCTTAAGGACGAGATGCTCGGTGAACTCATTGACCTCATCGGCTCCATCGGTTTCGGTGCGGACAGCGATCATGGGGCTGACGACATTCTCGGCCGCGTCTACGAATACTTCCTTGGCATGTTTGCCGGGGCAGAGAAGGGTAAAGATGGCGGCGAGTTCTACACGCCGCGCAGCGTGGTAAACCTTCTCGTCGAAATGCTCCAACCTTTCTCCGGCCGCGTGTACGACCCATGCTGCGGCAGCGGCGGCATGTTTGTGCAATCGGCCCGCTTTGTGGAAGCACACGGAGGTAGCCGGGATGCACTGTCCATCTACGGGCAAGAGAAAGCAGCCTCTACCTGGCGTCTAGCCAAGATGAACCTGGCGCTACGCGGCATCGAGGCGGACTTGGGCCCGCGCGATGCGGAGACCTTCACCGAAGACCAGCATCCTGACCTACGCGCGGACTTCATCATCGCCAACCCGCCCTTCAACTTGAAGGGTTACTGGTCGGCGGTCTTGGAGGACGATCCACGCTGGGCTTACGGCACCCCGAACGACTCCAACGCTAACTATGCGTGGATCCAGCACTTCCTCTACCATCTCGCCCCCTCAGGCTCGGCAGGCTTCGTCATGGCTAACGGCGCACTGTCGTCCAAAGCGAAGACAGACGGCACCATCCGCCAAGCTCTCCTGGAGGCAGACCTCGTGGACTGCATCGTGGCGCTACCCGACAAGCTCTTCTTCAACACGGGGATCCCAGCGTGCCTGTGGTTCCTCTCGAAGAACCGGCACGGTAACGGCCACCGCGACCGCCACGGAGAAGTGCTCTTCATCGACGCCCGCAACATGGGTGAGATGATCACCCGTGCACAGCGTCAGCTCACCGAAGCCGACATCGAACGCATCGCCAGCACCTACAACACGTGGCGATCCCGTGATGAGCACGAGACCTATGAGGACGTGGCCGGATTCAGCAGAGCCGCCTCGCGCGAAGAAATTGTCGCTAATGGATACGTGCTCACACCTGGACGCTATGTCGGCGTTGTCAAAGCAGAAGCTGACGACGAACCCATCGATGAAAAGATCGCACGACTCAAGTCTGAGCTATACGCCGAGTTCGAACGTGGGCGAGAGCTGGAAGCGGAGATTCGTACGCGCTTGGAGGCCCTCCAGTGAACGTTGTATTCCAGGAGGGTGTTCTTTCTGATATCGCTCGTGTGACCATGGGCCAGTCCCCAAAGAAAGAGTTCGTAAGTTCGACACAGGAAGGCCTCCCGCTTCTAAACGGGCCGACAGAATTCGGAAGCTCCCACCCAACACCAGTACAGTGGTCGACCAGCTTCTCCAAGACAGCGGAGCCGGGCGACATCTTATTCTGCGTCCGTGGAAGCACGACCGGTCGGATGAACTGGGCTGACCAGCAGTACGCAATAGGTCGTGGAATTGCATCCATAAGTGCGATCAATCCACAAGAACGACACTTCGTGCGTGCTGCAATCGACCTTGTATTGCCTGAACTCCTTGCAGCTGCCACAGGCTCGACGTTTCCTAATGTGTCGCGCCTCCAGCTGTCCGAACTCCCCGTTGCCTTACCTTCCGCAGCAGTCCGTACCGAAATATCTGGACTCCTTGGTGCCCTGGACGACAAAATCGAATCCAACCTACGGGTCCGAAACCTGTGTCGAGACTTAGGCGGAAATCTTGTAGCCGATACGGTGCGTTCAGCTCCAAGCACTCAGCTTGAGCATTATGCAGTATCCATTTCAAGAGGCGTCACACCACAGTATTACAAAGATGAAGATGCGTCGCCAGTATTGGTGCTGAACCAAAAGTGCATCCGCGATGGATGGGTCACACCTGAATTGGCTCGTCTAATGATTCCCCGCGCACGTGAAAAATCACAAGCCATCGCGCGATTGGACGATCTTCTCGTTAACTCAACTGGCCAAGGAACGCTTGGCCGTGTAGCTCGTTGGGACTCAGATGACCCCATTTATGTAGATAGCCATGTGACTGTAGTGAAAGCGGATCCTCGGCGAATCTATCCAGTGCTAATGCCGTACCTAGTATTCCCTCTCCAAGATGAGATAGAGCATATGGCAACCGGGTCAACAGGGCAGACGGAACTATCACCGTCACGACTAGCTCAACTCAATGTTCCATTGCTTTCACTGGAGGAACAAAGGCCGCTCTCTGCGAGGTTGGTTGCTCTCGAGGCGCAGGCACACTATTGCCAAGTTCAGTCACTTAAACTGACTGAACTGCGCGACGCTCTGCTGCCTGAGCTTATGAGTGGGCGGATGCGGGTGGATGAGGCTGGGTGCCTGGTCAGTGAAGCCCTAGATAAGGAGGTCGCGGATGTCTGAGAACAAACACGTGGAGGTCTCCGCCTCGCAGTTCCTCGTCTTCACCAGTGAGACGAACGGGGCGATCGAGGTGCGCTATGAGGACGGCACCATCTGGCTCAGCCAGAAGCTCATGGCTGAGCTGTTCGGTGTTTCTGCGCCGACCATCAATGAGCATCTCGCCAACATCTACGACTCCCAAGAGCTTGTGAGGGAGGCAACTGTTCGGAATTTCCGAATGGTTCGAACCGAGGGGTCACGGCAGGTCACGCGCGGCATCGACCACTACAACCTCGACGCCATCATCTCGGTCGGCTACCGGGTGAACTCCATCCGTGCCACACACTTCCGGCAGTGGGCGACCAAGGTGCTCAGAGACTTCACACTGCGCGGTTACGTCATCGATCGTACGCGCATGGAACAGGGTGAGATCCTCGGAGTGGACTACTTCGAGCAGCTCCTCGAGGAGATCCGGGAGATCCGTCTCTCCGAGCGGCGCTTCTACCAGAAGGTGACCGATATCTTCACCACCGCTGTCGATTACGAGTCCTCCTCGCCGGTTGCAAAACAGTTCTTCGCCACCGTGCAGAACAAAATGCACTACGCGGTCCACGGTCACACCGCCGCCGAACTCATCAAAGAGCGTGCGGATGCGTCCCAACCGTATATGGGTCTCACCTCGTGGAAGAACAGCCCAGACGGCAAAATTCTTCGGAGCGATGTCACCGTCGGTAAGAACTACCTCACTACCGATGAACTCAAGGATCTGGGCCGCCTGGTGGAGACATATCTTAATCTGGCAGAATCTCGAGCACGCCGCCAGATCGCCACCACAATGGAAGACTGGGTGGAATTTCTCGACCAAGTTCTCACACTGGATGCACGCGAGATTCTCGACAATGCAGGGACCATCAGCAAGAAGATGGCTGATGACCATGCCCTGCGGGAGTTCACGGTGTTCCGTAAGGTTCAGGACGCCCACTACGTCTCCGACTTCGACCGCTTCACCATTGAAGCAGCCAAAGCCATTGATCCAGGTAATGATGATGATGCGCACTGATCACTTCGACGAGTCGACTGTGGAGCAGGCGGCGAAGGAGTGGCTGGCTGAGATTGGTTTCCACACCGGGTACGCACCCGTGGATGCCGCAGTGGAGGATGTCAGGGATTCCCTTGGTGACTGCATCCTGTGGAGCCACGTGGCTAACGCACTCACCCGTCTGAACCCTGGCGTTGATCCTGATCTTGTTCGTTCTGCTGTGGCGCGAATTCAGCGCGCGGAGTCACAAGACGGCATGAGTGAGAACCAGCGACTCTATGAGTTGATGGTGCGCGGAGTACCGGTTGAAACAACTGGTGATGACGGCAGACCTTCCACCGTGCGCCTACAGCTCGTGGACTTCGATACCCCGGGGAACAACGATTGGCGGGCTCTCAACCAGTTCACCATTATCGAGACCGGCCACAACCGCCGCCCCGACGTTCTCGTTTTCCTCAACGGTCTGCCCGTCGGCCTGTTGGAGCTGAAGAACCCGGCTGATGAGAACGCCACTCTCCGCAACGCCTGGAACCAGATTCAAACCTATCGGCGTGAGATCCCCAGCGTCTTCATTCCCAACGTCGTCACAGTCATCTCTGATGGCACCAGTGCGGCAATGAGTTCCTTCACCGGCGGATTCGAGCATTATGCGCCGTGGAAGACCATTGACGGGCGTGACGTCATCACGAATCGGCCAGCCCTCGAGGTACTGATCAAGGGAGTGTTTGCGCCTGCGCGTTTCCTCGACATCCTGCGCAATTTCGTCGTCTACTCCGACGAGGCGGTCACCGACCATACAACCGGGCAGCGGCGCCGTGCCACCATCAAACGGATCGCGAAGTACCACCAGTACTGGGCCGTCAACGCAGCGGTGGAATCAACCGTACGCGCCGCCGGTCCCACTGGGGACAAGCGTGGTGGCGTGGTGTGGCACACCCAGGGCTCCGGCAAGAGCTTTGAGATGGTCTTCTACGCCGCCAAGCTCATGCGTGACCCGCGCATGGCCAACCCCACCCTCGTGTTCATCACCGACCGCAACGACCTCGATGACCAGCTCTACGGTGAAGTATTCGCGCCCGCACAGATCCTGCCGGAAACCCCGGTCCAGGCAACTGGACGAGACGATCTTCGCCGTCTGTTGACCCGCGCCTCGGGCGGGATCATCTTCACCACCCTGCAGAAGTTCGCGCCCGGCCAGGACGGTGACACCAACCCGGTGCTCACCGACCGCCGCAACGTGGTCGTCGTCGCCGATGAGGCCCACCGCTCCCAGTACGGTTTCGAGGAAAGCCTCGACAGCCAGGGCAGGCTGAAAGCCGGACTGGCCAAGCACCTGCGTGACGCACTACCGGGAGCCACCTTCCTCGGCTTCACCGGCACCCCGATCGAGACCAATGACCGCTCCACCCGCGCTGTCTTCGGCGACTACGTCGACGTCTACGACCTCACCCGTGCTGTGGAGGACGGAGCCACCGTCAAGATCTTCTATGAGTCCCGCCTAGCGAAAGTCTCCATCGATGATGAGCAGCTTAGAGGCCTCGATGCATTAGTGGATGAGAGCAGTGAGGCGAGCGAGACAGAGTCCGAGCAAGCCAAGAGCAAGTGGTCTCGCCTCGAGGCTCTCGTCGGCGCGGAGGCTCGGCTGGATGCAATTGCCGCCGACATCGTCGCCCACTGGGAGAAACGCCGATCCACCATGGTTGGCAAGGCAATGATCGTGACGATGAGCCGGCGCATCGCCGTCGCCCTCTACAACAAGATCACAGCCCTGCGCCCCAAATGGCATTCCGATGACATCGACAAGGGCCGTATCAAGGTCGTGATGACAGGCTCTGCTGCTGACCCCACGGAGTTCCAGCCACACATCCATTCCAAAGATGAACGGCGTGACCTCAAGCTCCGGGCGAAGAACCCTGATGATGAGTTGGAGATCGTCATCGTTCGCGACATGTGGCTCACCGGATTCGATGCGCCGTCCATGCACACGATGTACGTGGATAAGCCCATGCAAGGGGCTGGGCTCATGCAGGCCATCGCCCGAGTCAACCGACGCTTCAAGGACAAGCCAGGTGGGCTCATCGTCGACTATATCGGCCTGTTTACATCTCTCCAGCAGGCACTTGGTGTGTATTCACCCTCAGACCGTGAGCAGGCGGGCGTACCCATCCAAGAGCTCGTCGACGTCATGCTGGAAAAACATGACGTGGTGCGTGGCATGCTCCACGGCGTTACCTTCGATTCTTCTCCGGACCTGCCTGCGAAGGAACGTCTGGCTCAGTACGCTGCCGTCCTTGATCATGTCCTGTCTGACCCGGACCTCACCGCCAGGTACAACGACCAAGTGCTCGCCCTGGCAAAGGCGTTCGCACTCGTGGCCTCACGCCCCGAAGCTGAGGCCATCCGAAATGACGTACGCCTGTTTACTGATGTGCGCGCCGCAGTATTGAAGATACTCAACCCCGACTCAGGTGAATCACGGCGCGGGGGCAGCAACCTTGATACCGTCCTCGGGCAGATGCTCAATGACGCGGTCACCGCAGACCAGGTCATTGACGTCTTCCAGTTCGCCGGCATGGACTCCCCGGAACTGTCCCTGCTCTCGGATGAGTTCCTCGACTCCGTCGCACACTCCACCACTCCCAACCTTCAGCTGGGACTGCTGAGGCGACTGCTGGGGGACCAGATCCGCACCGTCAGCCGGAAGAACCTAGTCAAGGGCCGCAAGTTCTCCGAGATGCTCAATGATGCCTTGACCCGCTACACCAACCGGTCGCTCACGACGGCAGAGATTATCGCTGAGCTGGTCAGCCTGGCTAAGGATATGCGTGCAGACCGTGAACGAGCCCAGCAGCTGGGACTGAGTGATGCGGAAATCGCCCTCTACGACGCCATCATCCAAAACGACTCTGCTATCCTCGAAATGGGCGACGAAACCCTGAAGACGATCGCCCGGGAACTAGTGGCCACAATCCGCTCATCTGCCACCTTGGACTGGACGGTCAAAGAATCCGTGCGTGCCCGCATGCGTTCACGCATCAAACGACTACTTGCCAAGTACAAGTACCCGCCGGATAAGCGTGAACAAGCCGTGCAGCTCGTCATCGAACAAGCAGAACACTTAGCTACTGGAGAGCAGGACTAGGTGCAAGCCGTGCCCCTCGAGATCACTGCGATCCGCTCATCTGCCTCCACACAGGAAGACGAAGCCTAGCTGAAAGCAAATGCCTCAGTCTTCGCGGTGCCCATAGCGTGCAGGATCAACTGGCTGTTGATACTTCGGCAGCCCGTCAACTACCAGCAGGTACGACTCCATGACAAGCTCGCGGACGAGTTCGTCGCTAATCCCCGGTCCCGGCATGACGGTGATCCAGTGTTTCTTATTCATGTGGTAACCCGGAGTGATTGATTCAAAGCTTTCACAGAGCGCACGCGCATCCTGCGGATCAGCCTTGAGATTCACCATCCGCTTCCCGCGGACGGTTGAGATCATGAACCATTTACCGCATA
>ERZ773213.1704-NODE-1704-length-11193-cov-2.462561_pt1 | contig 11193 bp, 5 predicted proteins | sample MGYA00580996_ERZ773213 | MGnify/ENA primary metagenome ERZ773213 (study PRJEB29015, sample SAMEA2738152) | human oral metagenome | biome: human oral; feature: human-associated habitat; material: saliva | place: China | collected 2197 ...
CAGAACAGCAACCATAAATTTTGCAGATCCGTCAGGTTCGTCTCCTGCACTGAATCCTCCTGGAAGCATAAGTATCTGTGAATTTTCTATTTCCTTAACAAATCCATCTATTGAATTTAATATATTTTCGTGTGTCAGGTTGTTAAATACTCCTATTTTAGCAATTCCACCTTCCCTGTTAAAAGCTCTTTCCAGGTCATATTCACAGTTTGTTCCAGGGAATACAGGTATAAATACTCTCGGTTTTGCTATACTGTTTGAAAAACTGCTTATTACATTTTCCCTTTCAATTAATTCTGATTTTTTATATTTAGTTCCATTGCAATGAGGCAGTAGATGACAATTTTCTATTTCTTTTCTTGTTGGGAATATTTTTTCCAGAGGTTTTTCCCATTCTTCTATCAGTTCATCCAGATTAATTTCAACTTTACTGTCAATTACTATTTTTCCTTCTGAAATTACATTTCCAAGCAGAACTGCATTTTCATAATCAAATTTTTCAGCTGTTTCAACTATGAAAGTTCCGTATTCTGCCTTGAACCATTCATTTTCCCCTATTATTCCATCAGATTTTATATTTGCACCCAGTTTATTTCCAAAAGCCATTTTTGCTACCGCTTCAGATAAACCACCATTTTTTATTGCTGCTGCCGATACAATCTTTTTATTTTTAATATTTTCAGTTATAAAATCAAAATTTTTCTTTAGTTCCTTCAGGTCAGGCAAATCATTTTCATCATAAGCTGTCCTTACAAGATAAATATTATTCCCCGCCTTCTTAAATTCAGGTGAAATTACATTTTCAGCAGTCGTCATACTCACCGCAAACGAAACCAGTGTAGGCGGTACAGATATATCATTGAAGGTTCCGCTCATGGAATCCTTACCTCCTATTGAAGGCAGGCCAAATTCCTTCTGAATATGGAATGCTCCCAATAATGCTGATAAAGGTCTTCCCCATTTTTTCGAATCCTTACCTAATCTTTCAAAATATTCCTGGAAAGTAAATCTTATATTTTTATAATTTCCACCGGCCGCAACTACTTTAGCTATGGATTCTATTACAGCATATGCTCCTCCATGGAATGTAGACTGTTTTGCCACGAAAGGATTATATCCGTAACCTACCATTGAAGCCACATCTGTTTCAGCATTTTCAACAGAAACCTTCTGTACAGAAACATCTGCAGGTGTAAGCTGATATTTTCCTCCATAAGGCATCAGAACAGTTGTTGAACCGATTGATGAATCAAATGTTTCCATAAGTCCTCTTTGTGAACATACATTTAAGTCTTTAAGATTATTGATAAATCTTTCCTTGAAATCTGCTCCGTCAATTTTTCTTTCCAGATTCAGTTTTCCTGTTTTTTCTATTTCTATGTTTATATTTGATTTTGCACCGTTTGTATTAAGAAATTCCCTTGAAATATCTGCTATGACTTCATTTCTATATTTCATTACAAGTCTTCCTGTATCATTTACTTCAGCCACTTTATATGCTTCCAGATTTTCCTCTTCAGCAAGTTTTATAAATTTTTCTACATTTTCCTCTGCCACAACTACCGCCATTCTCTCCTGTGATTCTGAAATGGCAAGTTCAGTACCTGTAAGACCAACATATTTTACTCTTACCTTGTCTAGATCTATTTCAAGCCCGTCAGCAAGTTCCCCTATTGCTACGGAAACTCCTCCTGCCCCGAAATCATTACATTTTTTTATAAGCTGTGTAACTTCCTTATTTCTAAACAGTCTCTGAATTTTTCTTTCAGTTACTGCATTTCCCTTCTGAACTTCAGCACTGCATTTTTCAGATGATTCTGTAGTATGTTCCTTTGAGGATCCTGTTGCTCCACCGATACCGTCTCTTCCTGTTCTTCCTCCCAGAAGAATAACTACATCTCCTTTTTCAGGTTTTTCCCTTATAATATTTTCAGCAGGCGCAGCTCCAACTACAAGTCCCAGTTCCAGTCTTTTAGCCTTGTATCCTTCATCATATATTTCATTTACATAAGTTGTTGCCAGCCCTATCTGGTTTCCATATGAAGAATATCCATGTGCGGCCTTCTGAGTTATTACCCTCTGAGGTAGTTTCCCTTTAAGTGTGTCGTTCAGTTTTTCAGTTGGATCTCCAGAACCGCTTATTCTGACTGCCTGATACACAAATGTTCTTCCTGATAACGGATCCCTTATGGCTCCACCAATACATGTTGATGCTCCTCCAAATGGCTCTATTTCTGTAGGGTGGTTATGAGTTTCATTCTTAAACTGTAAAATCCACTTTTCTATTTTTCCTTTTACAGGCACATCAATGTAAATTGAACATGCATTTATTTCATCTGAAACTTCCAGATCAGGAAGTTCTCCCTTCTTTCTCTGTTCCTTTCCAAATACTGTTGCCAAATCCATTAATGTCATAGGTTTTTTCCCAAGCTTTTCTCCATGTACATATTCCCTGCTTTTTACATATTCTCCAAGAGTTTTTTCTATTATATCCCTGTACACTTCATTTTCTATTTTTACATCATCTATTATTGTTTCAAAGGTAGTATGTCTGCAGTGGTCAGACCAGTATGTATCAAGAACTCTTATTTCAGTTTCAGTTGGATTTCTTTTTTCCTCGTTTTTAAAATATTCCTGAATAAAGAGCAGGTCATTTGCAGTCATTGCAAGTTCAAGATTATTTCTCATATCTGCTATTTCTTCAGAAGTTTTATTTATAAAGTTTTCATAAACCGGAACTTTTTCCGTATTTTCCTGTTCCAGATTTTCTTCAAGTATATTTAAATTTTTCTCCCTCATTTCAACTTCATTTATATAGTATTTTTTTATTTTAGCCAGTTCCTCAGGAGTTATATTTCCGTATAGGACTATCAGTTTTCCGCTTTTTACATTAAAATTTTCATTATCTGCCAGAAGATCTATACATTGAACTGCTGAATCTGCCCTCTGATCATACTGACCAGGTATAAATTCAACTGCAAAATATATATTTTCCTTATTTTCTACAGCAGCAAATACTTCTTCCAATGAATTATAAACTTTATCCACATTCACTTCAGAAAAAACAATTTTTTCCATTTTTTCCAGCTCTTCCTTGCTTAAATTAAAAACATCATAGATGTTTAGTATTCTTAGGAAATCCAGTGATTCAATACCTACGTTTTCCCTCAGATCATTCATCAGATTCTGTGCTTCCACTCTGAAATCTTCTTTTTTTTCCACAAAGATTCTATAATTCATTTTCTCCTCCTAATGTATATTTCAATTGATTTAATGATAAAACTAATGTAATAAAAAATCTAAGTATGGGCATACTTAGATTTCAGGTACATTCAGATTTATATCTGAAAAATACTTTTTTTGGGTCATAAAAAGCTGACAGGACAAAAAATCATGTCTAAACATTGTTATTTTTAAACTGATAGATAGCAAGCTTTTCATTATTCCTCCCAAAAAAAATTATTTTATAACTTTTCCTTATATAACAAAAAAATCTGATTTCATTGCACTACAAAAAGCAAAATAATCAGATTATAATTCTATTTATTTCACTTATAGTTGGCAGTTTATGGTTGCCTGTAGAAACAATTCGCCTTATTCGAAAAATATATAAGTTACATTTTATTTTGTATATAAAGTATATCAGATATTCATTTATTTTTCAAGAATTAATCTGATTAAATTTCCTTCTGCTTTATTAATCCTGTCCTATATGATATTAACAGCTTCTTCAGGTCATCTATCTGTCTCTGAAGTTCCTTTCCTATGTCAGTGTCTTTTACCTTGGTTATTTCACGGATTTCATCAAAAACTACTGTTGATGAAAGAATATCTGCCCCTTCCTTTATGGCTTTTTCCTGAGATTCAAAAGGTGCAAGGGAAATAATTTTTATTCCGTAGGAATTATAAACCAGCGTATATCCAGCTATTCCGGTAGTTTTACGGTATGCCTTGGAAAATCCTCCGTCAATCATGAAAAGTTTTCCGTCAGCCTTTACCGGCGATTCCCCTTCCTTTACTTTTACAGGAACATGACCATTTATTATATGGGAAGTTTCCGGATTCAGTCCAAATTCCCTTAAAATCATTTCACATATTTCTTTTTTATTAATAAACTGATAGTAAGGATTCTTATTTTCCTTATGAATTTTCTTATCATCTATGAAGTATCTTTCAAAAGTTCTCATTACATCCTTCCCAAATAGCGGGGAATTTTTCCCGCACCAGAGATACCATAGGAAATCCCTGTTTCTTTTGTCCTTTTCATTATTTTCCCAGTTAAAGAAACTTTCCCTTATTATTGCCTCTATCTTGTCAAAATAGGACTTTCCTTTATAATTTATTCCGTCTATGTTTACTTCAACAAGTTCCCCTTCGCTGTTAAGAGGAATACATCCATGATATAGCAAATTTGAATTACATTTTAAATACATGGAACCTTTATTCAGTAAAAATTTCAAATGTCTCTGCAACTTTTCACTATTCATAAATGAATGTTTCAATTTATTCAGGAGGGTAACCTCTTCCTTTGTAAGTTCCAGAGGATTATCAGGATTTACAGTAGGAAAATGAGTGTCATTCAGCTGATACTCCTTTCCTCCTATTGTCACTGTTCCCTTGTGGTAGTTTATATTTTTCAGAAGTTCCTTATCTTCCATTTCAAATTGGGGATTCCGTTCCGCAAATATTCCTTCCACCTTAAACTGTATTATGGAAATTGCTTTATGCATCTGGGCTATAAGATCGTTATCTACTCCTTCCCTTGGTCTGAAACTTCTGCACGGATCCTTTCCATAATGCTTCATTGCAAAAGTTGCAAGGGGTAAAAGATTTATCCCATATGCTTCTTCCAGAATATCGTGGTTGTTGTATCTCGAACATATCCTTATAACATTTGCTATGCATGCCTTATTTCCAATTCCTGCTCCTATCCATAATAAATCATGGTTTCCCCACTGGATATCTACATTATGGTATTCCTGCAGGCAGTCCATAATAAGATGAGGTGCAGGTCCCCTGTCATAAATATCCCCCACAACATGCAGCCTGTCAATGGCAAGTCGACGTATCAGTTCCCCCATTGCCTTCATAAAAGCTTTTGTGTACTTTATTGAAATTATAGTGTCAATAATTGCGTCAACATAGTCCTTCTTGCTTTCATCTTCATTTCTTTCGTATAAAAGTTCCTGAATAATATACTCAAAATCCTTTGGCATCGCTTTTCTTACCTTTGATCTTGTATATTTTACAGACACCTTCTTACACACCTTTACAAGTCTGTATATATTTTTTCTTGACCATTCTTCCATATTTTTATTTTTCTTTTCCTCAAGGTCATACTTGGCTTCAGGATAGTAAATCAGCGTAGCCAGCTCCTTCTTTTCACCTTCCTCCAATGTTTCTCCAAATATATCTTCTATTTTCTGTCTTATGCTTCCTGAACCGTTTCTAAGCACATGAGTAAAAGCTTCATACTCACCGTGCACATCCGAAAGAAAATGTTCCGTCCCCTTTGGAAGATTCAGTATCGCCTCCAGATTAATAATCTCCGTAGAAGTTTCTGCAATGTTCCTAAAATTTTTAGACAGTAATTCCAAATATTTTAACTCTGACATATTCCACCTCACTTATGATTTATTTTCTATATCCAAAAAATTTTAAATTATCCAGATAACATTTTACTGACCTGTAAAACAAAACAGGACTGCTTTAAAACTAAAGTTCATATTTCATAACACACTAAAATAGCTTGCTTGCAATAGCTTTCCCCAGTTTCATTTGTCATTTCATAACTTTTAATTTTAAAACAGCCCCGTTTTAATCCTGTTAATATTTATTTCTATATCTTTTTATATATACTATACTCTATTTTCCAAAACTCTTTCTGCAATATTTCTAGTATGATCCGCTATTCTCGTAAAGTGCAGCACCAGATCAACAAAAGATAATCCTGCTTTTATTTCACAAGTCTGCTCACTTAGTCTCTTTATATGATTCTTTCTTATTTTCTTTTCCTTTTCTCTTTCTTTGTTATGTAAATCTATAACTTCCACTGCCTTATCAACACTTGATTCCTTTAATGCCACTATTGCAGTTTCAATCATATTTTCCACTATTTCTTCAAGTTCCTTTATTTCTGCATAAGCCGTATCAGAAAACTTGAATTTTTTGCTTATTCCATATTTTACATCTTTTACGATACCGTGGGCGTGATCTCCTACCCTTTCAATATCTCTACACAAATCAAGGTAAGTGGCTATTTCTTCCCCTTCCTTTTCTCCAAAATCCTGTTTGGATAGAAGTGCCAGATATTTTGTTATTTCCTGATCAACTGTATTTATTTTTTCTTCCCTTTTTTCAACTTTCTCAAACAATTTTTCATCCATGTCAAAGAAGTAGGAAACTGAAGTTTTAAAGTTCTTCAATGCAAATCCTGTCATTGTAAGCAGCTCCTGCTTTACCTGTCCTAAGGCAATAACCGGTGCAGTTATCAGTGCCGGATCAAGAGTTGTCTTATATGCTTCTTCCTCATCTTCTTTTTTATCTTTAATTATTTTAACTACCAGATATTCCAGAACTCCTATAAAAGGAAACAGAAGAACTGTTGTCATCATATTAAAGGATCCATGGGCAAATGCTATTGCCATTTTAGGATTCAAATGAAGAATCTGCTCCATTTTTGCAACAAACATTGAAAATGGAGTCAAAAATATTAAGAATATGACTGTTCCAATCACATTAAACATTACATGTGAAGCCGCAAGCCTTTTGGCTGAAGTATTTGAACCTATAACAGCTATTATTGCTGTAATCGTTGTTCCTATATTATCCCCAAACAATACAGGTAAGGCAGCCTTCAGAGGTATAAGTCCTTCCTGATATATATTCTGAAGTATACTTATTGTAGCACTTGAAGCCTGTACAAGTACTGTTATCGTAGTTCCTATGAAAACACCTAGAACTGGATTTCCACTCAGACTTACCATTACATCTTTAAATGCAGGCAAGTATTTCAGGGGTGCCATTGCTCCTGACATAAGTGTCAGGGAAAAGAATACTCCTCCAAATCCAAACAAAATACGTCCTACATTATTTACCTTTTCAATCTTCACAAAAAACAGACAGAAAGCTCCGATAAATAATATTGGCAATGCATACGCAGAAATATTAAACCCGATTATAAATGTTGTTATTGTCGTTCCAATATTTGCTCCCATTATAATTCCTATAGCCTGTCTTAATGTAAGTAATCCTGCCCCTACAAGACCTATAGTTATAACAGAAGTTCCTGAACTTGACTGTATCAGTGCAGTTACAAAAATTCCTACAAGGACTCCTAAAAAAGGAGAAGTCGTATACTTATCCAGAATGTATTTCAGTCTATCCCCGGCAGCAATTTGTAACCCGTCCCCCATGTACTTGATACAGAATAAAAACAGACCTAATCCTCCAAGAAATGTGAAGGCCATCTGTTGAAAATTAATTGTGTTTAACGCCGTTTCCATATCGTTTTTTCTCCACTTCTTTTTATTTTATGATTTCTAAAATATATGGAAATCATAATTTGCACTTATGATACATCATATCAAAGAAAATATCAAGTTTTTTTTATAAAATTTCTAAATTATTCTCCCCTGTTTTTAACATCTTCTTCAATTCCGTTTTTCCATGAATCATTAAGCTGATATCCACCTCTTATTTCCTTAATTGCTTCATTTAAGACTTCATAATTTTTTGCTGTCCCTTTTTTGTCTGATTTAAAACGTACAGCCCTTGAAGAGTCTATTCCTAAGTCTTTCGCAGCTCCAATTGCATCAATATTCGCTCCTAAAAACAGGAATTCCCAGTTATCTTTTTCTTTTCTTTCTTCAATTAATTTTTTTATCTGCTCCACCCTGTACTCACGGCTTGCATTTTCCATTCCGTCAGTTATTATCACAAACAGAACCTTATCTTTAATTTCTTTTTTATCCTGATTTGCCTTTACCTGCATTACAGTTTTTCCTATTGCATCAAGTAAAGCTGTACTTCCCCTCACATAATATTCCTCTTCCGTCATAGGAGATACTTTTTCAATAGGAACCTGATTATAAAGCAGTTCATACTGATCATCAAAAAGAACTGTTGTCACAGAAACTTTCCCTGTTTTTTCCTTTTTCTGTTTTGAAAGCATTGAGTTGTATCCTCCAATAGTATCTGATTCAAGTCCACCCATTGAACCGCTTCTGTCAAGGATAAAAACCAGTTCCACATCTTTAGGTTTATTATTTTTGTTTTTTTGATCTGTTTTAGCTGGAGCCTTCGCAAATGCCGATACTGACATCAACATAAATATTACTGTTAAAATTTTTTTCATTAAATCACATCGTTTAATATCTTTTTATATTTAAATCAAATAAATATTTTCAAATTTCGTATAGCTTCGATTTTTACAAATTTTTCATGAAAATATCCAATTACTGTTGAAAACAACAATAAACTTACAACAGTCCCCTCCCTTATTACTAAAGGATAAGAAAACAGCAATGTTATCAGAAGGGAAACTGATACTGAAATTATATCTATGAGCCTTCTGACTTTAGAAAATTTTATATTTTTCATATTTGTAATTTCAAGGCAGAATGCCTCAACTGGAAAACTCATTGTGTCCAGTGCCAATATAAATGCCACTGAAATCCCCCCTATAAATACTCCGCACACCAGATACATTACTGAAATAAAATAGTTACCAACTTCCATTTTATCAAAAATATTATATGTGAAAAAATTTATTACAATCCCTATGGATGAAACAGCAATTAACTGAAAAACATATTTTACTATAAATTTACCCTTTGTCAGAACAATGTAGAGAAATAAGAAAAGCAAATTTAATATTATTGTCATTGTTCCTATTTTCATTTGAAACAGATTGGAGAGACTGTAATTTAGAGCATTAAAACTGCTTATTCCTATGGCTCCCTCTATCGACATGCTTGTTCCTAGACCTGTGAGTATAAACGCCATTAATGATAACGCTAAATTACATAAAAACTTTTTCAGGTTCATCAGTTTCTCCTTTCCTGTTTCCAAATTTACTTTATACTGTTATTATAAACTAAAAAAAGTTATTTCACAAGCTTAATTTTTTTCTTTTAATTGTTATTACTTTTTGAATATATCTCTTTTCTATTTGTCATTCACCTCTTTTTTTGATATAATGTATCGAATAATTAATTTAAAGGAGGGAATTTTTTTGATTTCAACAAGTAATTTATCAGTCCAGTTTGGAGGAAGAAAACTTTTTGATGAAGTGGACATAAAATTTACGCCAGGTAACTGTTACGGAATAATAGGGCCTAACGGTGCAGGAAAATCAACATTTTTAAAAATACTTACAGGAGAAGCTGAATCTACTTCAGGAGAAGTAATCATTGATAAAAATAAAAGACTTTCATTCCTAAAACAGGACCACTTTGCATACGAAGATGAGCAGGTTTTAAACGTGGTAATGATGGGACATACAAAACTTTATGATATTATGATGAAGAAAAATGAGCTCTATTCAAAAACTGAATTTACAGAAGAAGATGGGGAGCTGGCAGCAGAACTTGAAGGAGAATTTGCTGAACTTGATGGTTGGGAAGCTGAAACTAATGCTGAAAAATTCCTTATTGGTCTTGGTATCGGTGCTGAACTACACCACAAACTTATGAAGGAACTTACAGAACCTGAAAAGGTAAAAGTCCTTCTTGCACAGGCTATATTTGGAAATCCCGACATACTTTTACTTGATGAGCCTACAAACGGACTTGATCTTAAGGCTGTAAGATGGCTGGAAGAATTTTTAATGAATCTTGAAAATACTACTGTACTTGTCGTATCACATGATAGACACTTTTTAAATAAAGTATGTACACATATTGCAGACATTGACTATGGAAAAATTAAAATGTTTGTAGGAAACTACGACTTCTGGTATGAATCAAACCAGTTAATGCAGGATCTTATAAGAAACCAGAATAAGAAGCTTGAACAGAAGAGAAAAGAACTTCAGGACTTCATTGCCCGTTTCTCTGCAAATGCTTCAAAATCAAAGCAGGCTACAAGCCGTAAGAAACAGCTTGAAAAACTTCAATTTGAAGATATGCAGGTTTCAAACAGAAAATATCCTTATATAGAGTTTAAACCAGAGAGAGAAGCTGGAAACAACATGCTTAAAGTGGAAAATCTTTCAAAAACAATAGACGGAGAAAAAGTTCTTAATAATATTTCATTTACCATAAATACAGGAGATAAAGTTGTTATCCTTTCAAATAACGACATTGCCAAAACTACTCTTTTCCAAATATTGGCAGGGGAAATGGAACCTGATTCAGGAAGCTACGAATGGGGAATGACTACTTCCCAGAGCTACTTCCCAAAAGATAATTCAGAATACTTTGAAAATGTGGACTTATCCCTTATAGACTGGATGAGACAGTTTTCTACTGACCAGCATGAAGAATATGTAAGAGGATTCCTTGGAAGAATGCTTTTTTCAGGTGAAGAAGCAAGAAAAATGGCAAAGGTACTTTCCGGAGGAGAAAAAGTAAGATGTATGCTTTCAAAAATGATGCTTTCAGGAGCAAATGTACTTCTTCTTGATAACCCTACTGACCATCTTGACCTTGAATCCATTACTTCTTTAAATAAATCTCTTATAAGATTCCCGGGAACAGTTTTATTTACCACTCATGACCATGAATTTATCCAGACCGTGGCAAATAAAATAATTGAAATTACTCCAAATGGAATACTTGAAAAAGAAATGGAATATGACGACTATATAAATGATGAAAATGTACAGCAGAGACTTTCTGAACTATATGGAAAATAAAAAATGACATTCTTAAAATCTTAAGGAACTGTCTCAAAATAGTAAAACTATAAATACAATATACAAAACTATATTTTTTTCATTCACTAAAATTTTACTTATATAAAACAGTCATTCATTAAGGAAAAGTCAAAAACTCGCCTAAAGGCTCGGACAGATGACTTTTCCTAATTTTATTTCCTGTTTTGCATTGTAAAATTTTAAATAATTCAAAAAATATAGTTTTTTAGATTATTTTTTAAGCTTTCTTTTTGAGACAATCCCTATAAGATAACAAAATGTCATTTTTTTACTATAATTTCTGAAAGCTTCTTATTTTATTTTTAACACCTTCC
>ERZ773213.1705-NODE-1705-length-11190-cov-6.003143_pt1 | contig 11190 bp, 6 predicted proteins | sample MGYA00580996_ERZ773213 | MGnify/ENA primary metagenome ERZ773213 (study PRJEB29015, sample SAMEA2738152) | human oral metagenome | biome: human oral; feature: human-associated habitat; material: saliva | place: China | collected 2197 ...
AATAACTGTACATTGTACATCGTCAAAATTGTACATTCTTATATTGACATTTACACCTCTTAACTATTCTACTATTTCAATGTTTCAGGAACTTTGACATTAAGCCATGCGGTTTTTTATATATTCATTTAGATTTTTAAAATCTACGTATTCTATTATATTATGTAATTGAATATGTGTATATGAGGCTTTTCCATCAATATTTATGATAGTAATATAATACAGATTTTCTTTATAATAATATGCAATTAATAATACAGATACTGTATTAGGATTATATTAGTTAATTAAGGAACTCAAACACCAGTATCATAATTGGCTATCCAAAAAACAATTACTATATCTAATTTTATTTTGTTAGCAAACTACTAGTATCAAATATTATACTCACGTTTTTACAGACTATTAAATCATCCAAAAATCTTTGACAAAGTTAATATAAATTACTATCACAAAGTCTACTAGTAGAAATTGTATAAACTGAAGTAAATTTCTTGGTCCTATACCATATGAGTTCATTCTTACTTGCTATAATTTCTAGTCCAATACTATTTATTACCTTTACTATGCTACTCATACACATCTATAGGAATACTAGATGAAGGTGCACTACTAAATATCTATAGTTAATTTTAAAATTGTTATTACCTAAATTTAGCAAAAGACATAAATAAATCAGGTTAAATAATCACAACCCTATTAGCATACTTATATAATTAGTAAGTTAAGTCGTCATCTAAATACTCTATAAAAATATCATAGCTTACTTTCTATTTCAAATCGATGTAAGACATCAATACCAATAGCCTTCAATTTATCTAAGATACCTGTATTTATACCTGAGACTATCCCATCATTATACTCTACAAAGTCACTAAATTTATTGGTGATAAGTCTAGCTATATAAGGTGAAAATCCTAACTGAATTAATCCAATAATATTTTTATCTGTGCTTCCATATTTAAGTTTTAAATAAAAATCACTATCTATTAATGAAGCCGCTTTTAGTAGTTCAGCATATCTTAAGATGGAGTAATCAATAAAATCGTCCTCTTCCTTAATTCGAACAATAGCTAGATTAACTAATTCATGTAATGATAAATTTGCTACATCAATATATTGCTTACCAAATCTACCATTAATAGAGGTATTCCCCCATTTCGGGCCAACAAAAACTATAGTATTCTCATCATGATTTATCTTTTGCTTCCAATAATTAACAAAAAAAGAGATAAGTTCTTTGTATGATACATTATTCATCCTTTTTTCCAATAAACTTTTATAAAATCTTTTTGCCGCCTCTTCTTTTAGGCGGACTGAATTAGATCTTGAAGATTCAGGTAAAAATCTAATAAAAATATTATGTATTGCTTCTATTAACTCACCAACTGAATCAATTCCATCTTTATAATAATCACAACATCTTTGCATCTCAAATTCATGTATATGTAAATCAAATTCATTAAAAGCATTTTCTGCACAAACTTTACCAATTGAAGTTGTTAATAAGGGTCTATTATAATTTGGTACAGTACCTGGAAACTTATTTTCCACAATATCATCTAATATATGAGATGATAAATCATTAGAGGTACCTGATTCCTTCAACATTTTATTCTTAATATTATCTTTTGCTATTTTATTCTCATTTGCCACTCTATTAATGAACTCTATAAAGTCCAATCTACTATCACTATATGAACTCTTAACTATAAAAATAGGTGATTCTAACAAAGATAAGTCTTCTCTAGTTTTATCAAAAACATCTTTAAATCGTGAAACACGTCCTATTAAGTTTTTAAATGAACTAGGACTTAATATAGCTCTTCCCTTTTTTATATCTAATATATACAATTCATCAATAGGTAAATTCATTCCTTGCAATAAAGTCGATGATGTAACAAGATATTTTATCTCTGGGATATTAATATATATATATTCAACAAAAGCTCTAATGTGATCTGGCATACTACCATGATGATATAAAATACCATGTTGTAGACATTTAATCAAATTATATTTTCCATCAAGCTGTGCTGCTAATGCCTTACAAATTTCATCAATATGTAAATTTTTAATTATTGGTATTTTACTAGCTAATTTTAGCGCACATTGTTCTATATCCTTTGATTTATTTAGATATACTAATATTTTTTTTGATTTACTTTTATTTCCTAATATAAAATCCTCAGGACTATCTAATGATTCTAGATATTTACTTTTAATAAATTTATTAAAAAACTGATCATATATATAATTAACTTTATTAATTAAATCAATATATTGATATCTAGGTATCTTCACTACTTCACTAACTTTAAATTCAGAAATAGGAAATTCACTATATTTAATCGCTAAATTCTCACTATTAGAAATAAATGGTGTTAAGTATTTAACTCTGACATTAGAATTCTGTTTTCGCACAGATAAAATAACTAGTGCCTGTAATTCACTTCTTGAATTATTTTCTAATAGCTCATGAGCTTCATCAACAACTAAAAAATCAAACTTTAAATTTTTAAATTGATTAATACACCTCATTAATCGCTCTTGTGTAAAAATGGCAATAACATTCTTTTCGCTTTTAGTATTTATATACATATCTGGATGTGTAATTATTAGTGTATTATTTATCAATTGGTTGGATTTTAAATAATTATATACTAATCTACGTGTTTGACTAATCAAAGATTTTGTTGGAACTAAAATACATATATTCTTATTTGGACTATTTTTAATTAATGTAGTAACCAATTCTGATTTTCCATATGATGTGGGTGCTATTACACATGAATCATAATCTAATTCCTTTAAAAAAAATTTATTAAGATTCAATTGTTCAATTGTTCTAATTGACTTATTGATACTTGCTAATTGTATATACGCTTCAAGCCACTCACTCATAAATGATTCTTGTCCTTTAGTGCGTATCAATTTATCATATATAAAACTACAAATTGGAAATAAACCTAAATTAAAAGCTGCTTCATATAAAGGTTTATAATCAGATGTAACTATTGAGTAACGAAGTATTATTCTATAACCCAGACTTTTTACTAATAAATCTTCACAGTTTAAAAATAATACTGCATAAGATAGTAATACATCAAGATTTTCATTTTTATACATCACGTCTAAATATCGATTAACAAAATCAGTATTCTTAATTTTTTGTATCGTTAGATTATCAGCCATTTTCTTTGACCTCTAAGAAAAAGTTATATAAATCACGAAAAATGTCATTATGAATAATTACAATTGATACCTTATCAGATAAGGCCATCAATGATGCATTGTTCTCTATTGTATTATAATATTTATTAATTTCTTCAACACAAATATTTTCCGTTATTGATTCAAAAACACCTGAAACTAAAACCAGATCTTGTTTATAAAAGCTATTCTCCCACTGTTCTGCTAATAGTTTTTGTAAGGCCTTCTTTTCACTATTAGTATTATTTATTGCTGCATCAGCATGCGATAATGCATTATTCCACAAACGATTCCTATCATCTGGACTATTTAATCTCTCAATCAAATCATCTTTTGCATCATCTAGTAGTCTTTTTGCCGTTTCAGTAAGATTCTTCTGTCCCTTTCTTTTACTACCGGACTTCACCTCTACTATAATAATATTTCTATTAGATTGATTAAGAAAAACTAAATCAAAACCTTTTTTAAAACTTCTTTCCTCTAAATTAAAAAACAACGATAAAGGCTCAATATTTTCCTCTTGTCTCAGTACTATATGTGTTAATAACTCACCTAAATAACCTTTTTGTTTAGTAGTTAGTGATACACCTAATGGTTTAAATCTAATTAAAAATTCCTTAATAGTATTCTGAAATGAAAACAGAGTATCGCTAACCTCAATTTTATTCACACCAAAACAAATCTCACTCATATTTTTTCGTAGTAATGTTTTTAACTCTTCTGATAATGATTCTATAATATAGAATTTTTTATCATCATTATTTAGTACTTTTATTCCATCAATTAAATCATTATACTCCATAAATTAACCTTTCTCTAAATAATAAGTTAAAATTAACATTATCTTCAAAATAAGAGTCAGATATTCAGCAAAATATAAAAGCAATATTACACACCATATAGTATCTAATACATCCTTTTTAACTTTTCTAACCATATATGGACAAAACTTCGGATATTCTATTGTTTACAATTAAAAATCGACCCTTTAATCATATTATTTCAACTCATCTCTTAAAGGAATAATATCCTCAAATAAGCACTTTCCCCATGCTTCAATCATATGTTGTGGATATGAAAACGGATCCGCATCTGGATGTTGTTGCACGTATGTAGGGTAATCCGTGCTATCTATTATTCGTTTCTTATTATAAATATCCTCCCCAACGGTAGATTGATTAACAGAAACAACTAATTCATCGATACTAACACACCACGTCTTAGAAAAGGCTTCTACTACAGAATCATACTTATCAGTAAAATAGTCTCGTTTAAGCTGTAAAAAATTACTATCCTTTTTAATAACCTGTGCATCTATATCATCAAGTATTTGTTTATATATCTTCCGAACTAACTCACTCTTATTTAACTTGGTAAGTGCAGTTTCTATCTTTACACGAGTATCTTGGCTATTAGGCTCATACTCCTTCAATAAAGCATCTATATAACTTTTATCAACAGTGTAAGTCTGTACGGTATTAGAATCAAAAAAGTCTATAAGTTCAATACCTGGTTCATTCTTATCATCAGGATTTAATGAGGCTTTTATTGTATTATAAAGCCCAATATTATCTTCTATAATTGCTATCTTCTTAGCAAATCTACCAGATTTATCAGAATCAAATTCTATATTAAATTCATCATAAGAAGCAATTGCTCTATATGCTTTATTTAAATCTTGAAAGCATTTTACAAAATTAATACGATCTGATTTGGGCGCATGTTCTGTAATTGGATTATTCACATTAATTGCATCCAACTTTATTAAAGCATTATATGCAGCATTAAACTTCTTTTTAGATTCTTCATAAGTTGGATAAATCAAACTATCATTATTATTTGCTTGTGAATACAATCTTGTTGCTGCAAAAACATGTTCTTTCATGGTTGCAGGCTTTCTAAAAGTTGTAATAAGCCCTTTTTCTTTACCTTTATAGGTTCGGTTAGTCCTAGAAAATGCTTGTATTAATCCAGCATATTGTAAATTACGGTCTACAAACAATGTTTGACATCTAGGTGCATCGAACCCAGTAAGTAATCGATCAACGACAATAACTAAATCTAAATGATTACCAAACTCTTTGAATTCACCCTTCTTACGTGCTAACCGATTATTAATATCTCCATTATAACGTTCTATACTTTCAACACTCCAAGACGTCCCATACATTAAATTATATTCATCAATAATCCCTTTCATTTCAGACTGTTTTAATGCCGCACCTTTTGTATTTTCTTCTAAAGAATAAGTAATAGCTACACGAGGAAAATCTGGATCATTCATAACCGCCCCTTGTCGCAATGGATGATCCGGAAATTGTGTTTCAAACCAATTTTTATCAGCTGTAAATTTCTTAATGGCCTTATAATAACGTTTTGCCATATCGATGGAACTAGTTGTCAAAATAGCAGACATAGTAGGCTTACCATCTTTAAATACAAATTTTCTATATGCATTGTTAGGACTTAAAATTTTACGAATTACAGATTGAATATGGTCATCAGACTCATAGTGTGCACTTTGTAGATACTTTTCTTTATCAATATCCTTCATAGATTCTACCGTACACACTAATTCCTCATCAGTATAATTAAAATTCTTTTCTTCTGAGCGCATTGCTCGATACACTACATTCGCAATCTCATCCTCATGTATAGTTGATTCATGCTCTACCTGAAAGCCTAATACAGAGCCATCTTCTAATGCATTTTTTATAGTATATCGATGTAAAACTTCACCATACTGATCATGTGTAGTACGTGCATATTGTCCATCAGAACTCTTTTTATTTTCTTCAAAAATAGGTGTACCAGTAAATCCAAACCATGTCGATTTAGGAAATACTTTTTTTATATCATCCATATTTTGAGCACTAATAGCTCTATGACATTCATCAACAATGAATACGATATGTTTTCCTCTAAGGTTGGCTAATTTTCCAGGCTCTTTTTCTTTTAAAGACTCAATAGCTTTATTTAATTTTTGACGTGTAGTCACAATTACAACATTGGAGCTTGAATCCAATTTAAGAGCCCTTGAAAGAGCTTTAGTATTCCCTGTTCCCACTATAAGTGTATTATCATTAGTATTTACACCTGTTGAATAAGCAGATGCAAACTTAGTAAACTCCGATGTTGTTTGATTATCTAAATCTTTTCTATCTAACAACATAATAGTTCTATCTATACCACTTCTTTGGGCAAGTAGCTTTGTTGATACAAAACTTGTTATAGTCTTACCTGAACCAGTTGCATGCCAAATATACCCAGACTGATATTTACTTGCAGCCTCAAAAATAGCTTCTATAGCATGAATTTGATACGGATGTAAAACCATTAATACTTTACTACTTTGTTCTTCACTAAGAATCATATATTCGGATACTAATTCATGAGCTCTTGGAATATTCAATACTTGCTTTGCAAATTCATTAATGTTCTCAACCCTTGTATTATCTCGAGTTCTCCAAGCAAACATATACTTCTCTTGCAACTCACCTTTTGGCGCAGCAGCCATATATCGAGTTGTTTGTTCATTAGACATAACATATAACTGTAACGTTTGGAATATAGTATTTGAGAAGGTCCCTTCATCAATATATTTCTCTATTTGATAATAGGCTTGCTTAACCCCATCCTTAGCAATTGCCGTTTTTAATTCTATTTGAATAATTGGCAATCCACTTATCAGTAAAGTAACATCAAAACGACGATTACGTTCTTCTAAGTTAGATTTACTTTTTGCAATTTGGTGTACTACCTCATAGGAAGAAAAGCCGCCATTTTTCTCATTACTAGAATAAATAACTAATTCTATGCGACCCAATCCATTATCTCTTTCAAGAACAATAGAACATTTTCCCTTTTCACCACGCAACCATTTTGCTGCTTCAAAAGGCGTTTTCGTCTTTGCCAATATTTCTGATTGAATTCTCTCAAACTCGCTATCAGTTAACGCATTATCATTAAGTTCACTTTTGTTCCGAATCTCAATAATATTACGTAAGTTATTCCACAAATCTTCTTCTGTTTTTAAATCAGGGCGAAAAGTCCATTGTCCATGTTGTGCACATAGCAAATCAATAAGATTTTGTTCTAGCTGTGCTTCTTTTGTATTATTTAATTTCCCCATATATCTATTCCTGTCATTCTATACAAACATTTTTTGAAGCAAGCCTTTTTTCACTTCTTGTAATCTTTCTAACTTACGCTGATGAAGGGTAATAACACTATCCATTTTCTCAAAAAGACTCGAAATCTCTTTTTGTTCGGTAAGCATCGGAAATGTTAAATTAACTTCTTGTAGATCGGAATTATGTAAATGAACTACAGACTTTCCTTGAGCACGTTTACTCAACTCTTTTTGTTGTTCTCCATTTGAGATAGTCAGAGCCAAAAATGTTGGATCCAATAAGTGATTTACTTTAATTACATTCAAATCACCACCAAGAATGATTCCCTGATTTTTAACAACTGAGGCACGAGAAATATCTTCTGCGGTTTCACCAGATGCTGGAACTATTACTTCACCGCCTTGACTAATAACTGATTTATCTTTTAATTCAACAAATGTATCTACATTACTAATAGTGGTCTCATAATTTGTATAAAGACGACCATACAGGATAATTGGCTCTCCAGAAGGTGCTAAATCTGATTTAGAATAGCCATTACCTTTTGAGAATGTAGCTATATCTCCTAACTTACGCTGTTCCCAAGCATCAGTAAAACCTTTAAATCTGATTTCAGGAATATGTTTTCCATTTTTAGGAAATAATTTTTGTAATAAAGCTTTTTTCGTTAATTTTAGCTTTTCAAGCTTACACTGATGAAGGGTAATATACTGATCCAACTTATAAAAGAATCGACCTATTGTAGATTCTTCTTCAGATAATGTAGACATAACTATAGTATTTTTAATGGTACCTAAACCTAAATTTTTTATAGTTGTACCTGTCAAATTCTTATAAAAATAACTTTGTATTACATTACCTTGTAGTTGATAAAATAAAAAATCTCTATTTATATTTTTAGGAGTAATATAAGCTACACTTTTTCCTAACATGATATTTTCATTATTATATCTAGCAAGTGTTCCTATCGTACCATTAATTGACATTAAAATAGCTGTACTATCTAATCGTCTATCATCATTACCTAAAGCTTCAAATGCTACCTTTTTTGTTTCTTCAGTAACAGAAACTTTATTATCAACTAAATTATTGCCATTAATAAAATAATAGCTCCCATTTTCATCATATTTAGGTGTGCCATGTAATCCATCACCTATAAACATCGTTAATTCATCTAACTTACGCTGTTCCCAATCTTCAGTAAAACCCTTAAATCGTATTCTCGGTTTATTTCCCATAATTGAACACCTCGAGTACACCATTTAACCAGTCCTTATCATCATTTTGGCACTCTAATTGAAGAAGCATATCATAAATTTCTTTTTCTAATTTTGCTTCTTCTTCATTAATAGATTTCATCTCTTTACCAAGTGCAACCATGTCAATAGGCGTTTCTTCTTCGAATGTATCAACATAGCGTGGAATATTTAAGTTAAAATCATTTTCCTTAATTTCTTCAAATGATGCCAAATAAGAGTATTTTTCGGTACTTTCACGATTTTTATAAGTATCAACAATACGTTTTATGTGTTCTGGTTCCAATTTATTCTGATTTTTAAATTTTGTAAAATCATTGCTTGCATCAATAAATAACACATCACGTCCTGGGCGATTCTTTTTAAGAATAATTACGGTGGTCGGTATAGATGTACCAAAGAATAAATTAGCTGGCATACCAATAACAGCATAAATACTGCCATCTTCTAATAACTTTTTACGAATTGTACCTTCTGCAGCTCCTCTAAATAAAACACCATGTGGCAAAACGATTGCCATAGTGCCAGATGTTTTCAAGTGATAAAATCCATGTAAAAGGAATGCAAAATCGGCTTTGGACTTAGGTGCTAACTTACCATAACGATTAAATCGTGCATCATCCATAAATGTTGGATCTGCAGACCACTTTGCGGAATATGGTGGATTCATAACAACTGAATCAAACATGTATGGTTCGTCAACTGGCCAGTCTTTATTTAAAGTATCGCCATTATGTAAATTTTGATCTTCCGAATTTACTTCATGCAAAATCAAATTCATACGTGCCAAATTGTAAGTTGTTACATTAAGTTCTTGACCATGGTATTGCACGCGATCTGGGTTTTTCAAATACTTTCGTACATTCAACATTAATGAACCAGAACCCATTGTAGGATCATATACAGTAAATGCTGGTGTACTCTCTTGTCCTATTGTTACAATTTGTGCCATCATATCTGATACTTGTTGTGGTGTATAAAATTCACCTGCTTTTTTACCAGAGCCAGCTGCGAATTCACCTATTAAATACTCGTAAGCGTCACCGATAACATCGCCATCATGACCTAATACATCAATATCATCAAGTTTCTTAATAACATCACTAATTGTAATATTGCGTTGATTTGCATCAACTCCTAATTGTTTAGAGTCTAAATCTATATCATCAAATAGCCCTTCAAACTGTGTATATGCTGTTTCTAAGCGCACAAAAGCATTTTTTAAATGTACTAACTCAAAAGAATTATTTTTAACAGAATTTGCTAATTCGCTAAATAGATATTGTGGCTCAATATGATAACCTAATGTATCTGACATAGTTGCAATAAAAAAGTCTTTACTTTTATCATCTAAAATGTAAGATTTATATAATTCTGTTTGCTTATCTAAAGTATTGTACTCACCAAGAGATTTATAGGCTTTTACCACTGTTGCTTCAAGTAGTTTATCTGACAAATATTTATAAAATATTAATCCTAATAAATAATCTTTATATTGATCAGCACTCATTTTGCCACGCAAACTATCTGCAGCACTAAATAATTTTTGATTTAATTCTGCCCCCATGATATCTCCTATATATTCATAATTTATTCATACTAATTAAGTTAATTTTACTATAAAAATAGCCACATATAAACACTTTACTACAGTAATAGCGAAACATGTGGCAAAAATTAAACATCTCCAAATTAGAGAAGAGCATATTCTTTTTACGAAATAACAACATAATAATATATCCCATAAATTGACCCCAATATAGACAATGCACATAGTACTTCATCCATATATTCCGGCAATAATTTAATGCGGTATATATCAAGATATCTATATATAATTTTCATCGGAACATTCTTTGTAAATATGGATGCAAAATAGAGATAAAACTCACAAGTACTTTCTACTGCATCTATAAAGGCTAGAATCATAATAACAATAAGTAAATAATACATAAAAATTGGCATACTTATTGTTTGAATGATCAAATAAAAACCTACTGCGTTAATAAGGTTGAATATAAAGATGCCTAGACTAACAAGCGATATAATAACTCTTTTAATTTCAGGTGTAGCATTAACCAAAACTATAAATCGATTAGACTCAACATAATCTTCCATATCTTCATTAATAGCATCTTCATCATCACTTTTAATTGGCCACCATGTAAAATCAACAGAACCACGGTATAAACGAACTACTAGCCAAAATATGAAATACAGTAATACTAAACCTGTGTAAGATGACATAATATAAGACCTCCCATAAATCATATATTAATAAAATACCACATCATACGGAACAAAAAATTCCTATATGATGTGGTATTATTTTCTTTACGATCTATTTCATCACTATATATTAAATGTAATAATACTTTTAGGATTCTTCAATTTCGGAAAACTATATTTCTCCAACGCATGTAAAATCTTTTGAATAGTCTCTTTAATATTATTTTTAGATACAGGTATAGAGCTTACGATATATATGATTCCATCAGCATTTGCCGGATAAATACTAACAATACAATCAGGACTATGTATAATGCGAAGCAGATACACATCATAGGTAGACTCAATATAAAAATCAA
>ERZ773213.1707-NODE-1707-length-11182-cov-11.059405_pt1 | contig 11182 bp, 10 predicted proteins | sample MGYA00580996_ERZ773213 | MGnify/ENA primary metagenome ERZ773213 (study PRJEB29015, sample SAMEA2738152) | human oral metagenome | biome: human oral; feature: human-associated habitat; material: saliva | place: China | collected 2197 ...
CCCGACCCTCTGGTTCGTAGCCAGATACTCTATCCAACTGAGCTACGGGTGCATCCTCATCACTTCGCAAGTGCGTTGTGAATCAAGAAGACCGAATGATATAGGCTTTGCTGAAACCTGTCTACTCTTTTCACAGATATTTTTTATATTTTTAATTAACTAATTGAAATTAAAAAATATAAAATTAACGTAAAATCCCTATTCCTGACAAATCCTGCGCCATTTTAGCGGCGGAGTTATCGGTCATACCGCCGACAAAATCCAAAATTTTCATATAAGCCTGATACAGACTGTCTTCAGGAAGAATCGGATTGTGCTTTTTCAATAATTCCAACGCCAAAGACTGACGTGTTGCCAACTGTTTTTCAGCAATCAGGGCATAAGCGGCAGGGACGAGTAAATCTAAGATAGAGCCTAAGCATGGGAACGTAGCGATCTCGGTCAAGAGCTTGGTGTGATGGCGGAAAATCCGTGTTTGCGCCAACTCTTTTGCTTTTGCCAAAGTGTTTTGCACTTGCGGGCTGCACAGAGCAAGCAAGTCTTTGCCTTTGAATGTTCCGTCCAACAAATCGGACTGATGCAACATAAAGGTTTGCGCGACATCATCAATCGCCTTGCCGATCGCAATGCCGCGCAACATGGCGCAACGCTGACGACTGGAGCTGGCATGCCATGCGCTTTCGGCAAAGGTCAGCTCGGACAAGATACTCTCCACTTCCGTATCCGTAAGCAAATCCAATTCGACGGCATCTTCCAAGTCCAGCAAGGCATAGCAAATATCGTCGGCAGCCTCCATCAAATAAGACAAAGGATGGCGCGCCCAGCTGTCTACTCCCGCAGAAACCAGCCCCAATTCGTTGGCAACTTGTCGGATAAACGGCAACTCTGTTTGATAAATATTGAATTTCTTTCTGCCGTTTGGATGTTGCGTTGTCCACGGATACTTCAATAATGCACCAATAGCTGCCGCAGTCAGGCGCATTCCGCCCGCCTCCGGATACATTTCAAGGCTGGCGACGATACGCAGGCTATGCGCATTGCCTTCATAGGTTTGAATATCGTTGCGCTCTGCCTCGTTTAATGTATTCAGATAAATTTGATGTTCAGGCCGTCTGAACCAATCGCGCAAAGCATCTTCGCCGGTATGGCCAAACGGCGGATTGCCCAAATCATGCGCCAAACAGGCAACCTGCACCACGGCACCAATATCGCTGGGCGTATTGCCCTGCGGCAGAAAACCGCCGTTATGCAACATCACGCCTACGCGGTTGCCCAAGCTTCTGCCCACGCTGGCAACTTCAACGCTGTGCGTCAGGCGGTTGTGCGTCAGATCGTGTTGCGCCAGCGGATGCACCTGCGTTTTACGGCCAAGGCGGCGGAAGGCTCCGGAGAAAACAACCCGGTCGTAGTCGATGTGAAAATCCGTACGCAAAGCATCGGCACCTTCCTGAGTCGAAGGGGTAACGGTCGGCACGATTTCGCCGTTTTTGGTACGGAAACGTTGAGTGGATAATAAGTTTTGCCAATTCATTCGGATGGTCATAAAGGTTCCTCAAGCAAAGTAAAGGCCGTCTGAAACATATTCAGACGGCCTTATGCTTATTTACCGCGCATTAATTCAAAGAAATCGTCGTTATTTTTAGAGTCTTTGAGTTTGCCCACCAAAAACTCGGTCGCTTCGATTTCGTCCATAGGATGCAGGAATTTGCGCAAGAGCCACATACGTTGCAACTGATCGTTCGGCACCAGCAATTCTTCGCGGCGCGTACCGGATTTATTGATACTGATAGCCGGGAACAGGCGTTTTTCTGCCATGCGGCGGTCAAGGTGCAATTCCATATTGCCCGTGCCTTTGAACTCTTCGTAAATCACGTCGTCCATGCGGCTGCCGGTTTCAACAAGTGCCGTCGCAATAATGGTAAGCGAACCGCCCTCTTCCACATTGCGCGCTGCGCCGAAGAAGCGTTTCGGACGGTGCAAAGCGTTGGCATCAACACCACCGGTCAGAATTTTGCCCGAAGTCGGCACGACGGTATTGTAGGCGCGCGCCAAACGGGTAATCGAATCCAGCAGAATCACCACGTCTTTTTTGTGTTCAACCATGCGTTTGGCTTTTTCAATCACCATCTCGGCCACTTGTACATGGCGTTGCGCCGGCTCGTCAAACGTAGAGGAAACCACTTCGCCGCGTACAGAACGGCTCATTTCGGTTACTTCTTCCGGACGCTCGTCAATCAACAGGACAATCAGCTCGACATCGGGATAATTGGCGGTAATCGCATGGGCAATGTTTTGCAACATCACGGTTTTACCGGTTTTAGGCGGCGCCACCAACAATGCACGTTGGCCTTTACCGATCGGAGAAACCAAGTCGATGGCGCGGCCGGTCAGATTCTCTTCGGCTTTGATGTCGCGCTCGAGTTTGAATTGTTCGGTTGGGAATAAAGGCGTGAGGTTTTCAAAAAGGATTTTGTGTTTGCAGACTTCAGGCTGATCGCCGTTGATGGTATCGAGGCGGACAAGCGCGAAATAACGCTCATTGTCTTTAGGTACACGCACGCTGCCTTCGATGGTGTCGCCGGTGTGCAGATTGAAGCGGCGGATTTGCGTGGGCGAAACATAAATATCGTCAGGGCCGGCAAGGTAAGAAGTATCTGCGCTGCGCAAGAAACCGAAGCCGTCAGGCAGGATTTCGAGCGTACCGGAACAGGTAAAGCTGACATTCTGCTTCATCATCTGGCGGACGATGGCAAAAACGAGGTCTTGTTTGCGGAAACGGTTGGCGTTTTCAATGCCATGTTCTTCTGCCATTTCCAAGAGTTTGGAAATGTGGAGGGTTTGGAGTTCTGAAACGTGCATAGTATTGATATATTTTGAATGGTATCAGAGAGATGGCACAAAGGCCGTCTGAAAGTATGAAATCGTGCCGCAGGATACGGTAGATTTTTGAGAAAGTTGAATTTTAGGCAGTTGGAGGCAGGGTGTCAAATTTTTAAATCGAACACTAAGGCCGTGACTTGGTCTTATCCTTCAATAAGATTACGGCTGGAAGTAACGTGGCAACCGCAATCTTATCATCAAAAATCCGAGTATTTGCCCAACTTCAGACGGCCTTCTGCCCGTACCGCATCAGCGTCATGCCGCCGACCGCCGCCGCACAACCCGCAACCAGCGAAATATGCAGCGGTTCGCCCAAAAACCACGCCGAAGACAGTACACCGAAAATCGGCACGAGCGTAATGTACGCCGCCGCACTGCCTGCCCCCAAAGTCTTCACGCCTTCAAAATACCACGCATAGGCCAATACCGTCGCACCGATAACCAGCCACGCCAAGGCCGTCCAGCCACGCCCATCCATTGACGCTATCGCCTCAAACGGCATCCCATCCGTCCACAACGCCACTACCGACAACATCAGCGCACCAATGAACGAAGTTGCCGTCGTTACCGTCAGCGCATCTATCCCGCGCAAAACCGCGCGCCCAATTAAAGTATAAGCTGCCCAACAAACCACGCAGCCGAAAATCAACCACTCTCCTGCCTTGATGCCGCCCGATAACACTGTCAACGGCCGCCCTTGCGTTACCACCATAATGGCGCCACCGACCGCCAGCAGCATACCCGCTAAAATCTTCGCATTTAAACGCTCGCCGAAAAACCAAGTCGCCAACAGCAGTGTCAATACCGGATTTACCGCCACGACCACCGCCGCCTTGCCTGCCGGCATAGTCTGCAAACCCAGCATAAAAAACACCGCATAGCCGCACACGCCGACAGAAGCGGCCGCAGTCAAGCCCAGCCATTGCCGCGCCGACAAAACCACCAAAGTCGCAAACCTGCTGCGTGCAAACAACCAGCCCAACAACAAAACCGAAGCCAGTACAAACCGAACCGCCCCGCCCGTCAACGGCGGCAGCGACTGTCCCAGCATCCGCCCCATCGGCCAAGACGCACCCCACAACACCGCCATTCCCAGCAGTTTCAAATGTACAGAATAACGTTCCATCTCATTCCTTTTATCGACAAAGGCCGTCTGAAAATGTTTCAGACGGGCCTTTATCCACTTAGGATTTTACAATACGACCATTAGGGTAAATACTGCGGTAAGCAATATAAGGGGACAGCAATAAAATCGTAACAACAGGTAAGAATAGTATGATTATGACGATCCAATGCTTAAATATACTAAGCAACATATTACCCAAATTAATCCACATAGAAGAAAAGAGAGCAACGCTTCCAATATAAACTATCATTGAAGGAATATTGCACATAGTCGATTTTACATTAGCCTTAATAGCCTCCCATGGATTCAGGCCATCTAAAACAATCAAAGCAGGTGTCAATAAAAACACAAATAAAGTGATCGAAGTAAATAATACTGTACTGAGTATCACTGCCCAATGACCTAAAAAATATAGCGAAATAATAAAAAAATCACCAACAATCGCAAATAACGTTTGAACTAAAAATAAAATGAAAAAACTTATTTTTTTATCTTGAAAGACAACAAAAAAACATTCAACATCAAAGGCTTTTCCATTATCAGCATTCTTAGCAGCATACATGGTTCCGCCCAATAAGCATAAGCCCACCCAGCCGAATACAATATTTTTTAAACTAGAAAGTACATTAATTTCTAGAAAATCCACGATAGAAACCACAAGACCTACAATCAGATAAATCGATAATACGCCCATCCATTTCCACGGATGAAGTTTGAAAATACCGAAAGCGTCGGTAATCCACTTGATGCCTGCAGAAGCAGGAAGACGTTCAGGCTCGTGATATCGAACTTCCAGTGAAGTGTGTATTTGGTTTTCCATAAAATTATCTACTATAAAATTAATAAGTTAAACATAAAAAAGCAGCCGATACATAACGACTGCCTTCTTACCAATTATTTTGCCTGCCAAGAATCTTTCAACGTTACCGTGCGGTTAAACACCGGCGTGTCTTTGCTGTGGTCTTTGCGGTCGGTGACGAAATAGCCGATGCGTTCAAATTGCCAACGGCTCTCCACCGGCAAATCTTTTGCGACAGGCTCGGCGTAGGCGGTGATTTCCTTGATGGATTCAGGGTTGAGGAAATCGGTAAACGGCAGATAGTTGCCGTCTTCGCCGCGCATGGCATCGGGACGCTCGACGGTAAAGAGGCGGTCGTACAGGCGGACTTTGATTTCTGCTGCGTGTTCGGCAGACACCCAGTGAATCACGCCTTTGACTTTGCGGCCTTCGGGATTTTTGCCCAAGGTGTCGTGGTCGATGCTGCACTTGAGTTCAACCACATTGCCTGCCTCGTCTTTTACTACTTCATCGCACTTGATGACATAGCCGTGGCGCAAGCGCACTTCGCCGCCGGGAATCAGGCGTTTGAAGCCTTTGGGCGGATTTTCGGCAAAGTCATCGGCTTCGATGTAGATGGTTTGTGAAATAGGCACTTCGCGATCGCCCATTTCTTCGTGGTTCGGATGGAACGCGGCACGGCGACTTTGGGTTTTACCGGCTTCAAAGTTGGTCAGTGTTACTTTGAGCGGGTTCAAAACCGCCATCAGGCGCGGGGCGGAGTTTTCCAGCTCTTCGCGAATCGCGCCTTCCAACACGCTCATATCGACGATGTTCTCAGATTTGGAAATACCGGCGCGTTTGGCAAACAGGCGCAGGCCTTCGGGCGTGTAGCCGCGGCGGCGCATACCGGAAATGGTCGGCATACGCGGATCGTCCCAGCCGGCAACGTGGCCGTCTGAAACCAGTTGGTTCAGCTTGCGTTTGGACGTGATGGAATACAAAAGCTCCAAACGGGAAAACTCGTATTGGCGCGGACGTGTGGCGTGCGGCGCTGGGATGTTGTCCAACACCCAGTCGTACAGCGGGCGGTGTGCTTCAAATTCGAGCGTACACAAGGAATGCGTGATGCCTTCGATGGCATCGGAAATGCAATGCGTGTAGTCGTACATCGGGTAGATGCACCATTTGTCGCCGGTGTTGTGGTGATGGGCGCGGCGGATGCGGTAGATAACGGGGTCGCGCATATTGATGTTGCCTGATGCCATGTCGATTTTCAGGCGCAGGGTTTTGCTGCCGTCGGGGAATTCGCCGTTTTTCATGCGCGTGAACAGGTCGAGGTTTTCTTCGACACTGCGGTCGCGGTAAGGGCTGTTTTTGCCCGCTTCGGTCAGCGTGCCGCGGTATTCGCGCATTTCTTCAGGTGTCAAATCATCCACATAGGCTTTGCCGTCTTTGATTAAACCGACGGCGTAGTCGTAAAGCTGGTCGAAATAGTTGGAAGCGAAACGCGGCTCGCCTGCCCAATGGAAGCCCAACCACTCAACGTCTTCTTTAATGGCGTTGACGTATTCGTCGTTTTCTTTTTCAGGGTTGGTATCGTCGAAACGCAGGTTGCACAAACCGTCGTAAATATAAGCTAAACCGAAGTTCAGGCAGATGGATTTGGCGTGGCCGATGTGCAGGTAGCCGTTCGGCTCGGGCGGAAAACGGGTTTGGATGGCTGTATGTTTACCGCTTTTGAGGTCTTCTTCGATGATGGTACGGATAAAATGGTTGTCCGCGAATTGGTCTTTATTGAGCATGGTCGGGAGCTATCTGAAAATATTATGTCGTACCGATTTTACCTGAAAACAGGACGGCTTTACAGTAAATACAAATTACAGAGGTCGTCCGAAAACTATTTCGGACGACCTCTGCATGGATAATTATGAATCTGTTGGAAGATTGGAATGGTTGGAAGTATTGTCTTCCATACGTTTGGGTGCTATTGATGAATCGATAAAATTGACCAGCAGGTTAATCAACATAACGATACCCAACATAATCAAAAGTACGATGGGATAAAAAATCCAAAGCACACCGGTTGTCCCGATAAAAGACCAACGCATGGATGCCCAAAATGCTTGAAGCGATGACTTTTCCAAAGAGAGCAACTTAGGACGGGCCGAGGTGGCGACAATGGAAGCAATCAGTGAGCTGACATAGAATAAAGGCAACGCTAGCCACAAAAAGCCCGAGCCGTGCGGCTCGTAATCGGGAGAATAAGGGTCATTATGACTGTCTGCACTGGCTACCCTCATCATAAACAACAACCAAATAATAATTGTCATCCACGAACTGCCCGCCAAAGTGGCAGGTCGCAACCGGTCGGAAAACAGGAAATAAATCAAATTCGCCGAGCAAAACATCAAGATGCCGGCAATCAATGTGATGTCGAAACGCTCGGGGTTTGCCTGACTAAACCATATCGAAGTAGTTATAGTAAGGACTACACTACCTACCAATGAAAGGCTGGCAAATTTTCTTTCGCTAATACAAGGGAAGCTCATTTTTACTGCTTTTCAAAACTGTTCTCCTGAATTAAAGAACATTTATGGACGGTGATTGATTTTCAGACGGCCTACTCATCAAATAACAGCCATCTGAAAACGCCTCCCCATTGTACCCGAATTTCATTAACTTTTTATAACAACCGAACTCAAAGCGGCATAAGTTCGGCAACCTGCCACGCTACGCCGCGCTCGTTTAGGGTTTTCTGCATGGCGGCGGATGGTGTGCGGTCGGTAAACAGCTTATCGAATGCGCCGATATCGCCCAGTCTGACCAAGGCATTGCTGTTGAACTTGCTGTGATCGACGCCAAGATAGCGCACGCGGGCATTGTTTACCATCGCCTGCATGACGCTGACTTCCTTGTAATCGTCATCCAAAAGCGAGCCGTCGTTTTCTATGCCGTGGGTACTCATGATGGCATAGTCGACTTTGAATTGGTTGATGAAATCGACGGTCGCCACGCCGGTAATACCGCCATCCAAAGGGCGGACCACGCCGGAAGCGATGATGACCGTGTAATCGGTACGCGCCGCAGTGATGGAGGCGGCGTAGATATTGTTGGTGATAATCCGCAGGTTTTTACGCTGTCTGACCAACTCGGCGGCGACGGCTTCCATGGTGGTGCCGATGCTGATAAAGAGCGAGGCATTATCGGGAATGGTGGAAGCAATCAGCCGGGCAATGGCGTTTTTTTCCTGCTGCTGATGGTTGCGCCGCTCCTGCCCTGCCGTTACGACTGAAACGTCGCCCAAAGATGCGCCGCCGTGATAGCGTTTGAGCTGTCCGGTCTCGCTCAACTCTTGCACATCGCGGCGTATGGTTTGCGGCGTCACATCCAAATTCGCCGCCAACTCTTCCACCGTCATAAAGTTATGTTCGCGGACAAGGGTGAGGATATGTTCGTGTCTTTGGATTTTGGGTTTCATGGCGTTTCGTTTTATAGGGATAAACCAATGGCCGTCTGAATATTTCAGACGGCCTTTTTATTGTCAAACCGATTACATCTCGAGTTTCTGTTCCAAGCGTTCCATGCACGCGCCCAAGTGGCGGCGCATGACTTTGGTCACACGGTTGCGCTTACCTGCCAGCAACAAATCGAGGATTTCTCGGTGTTCATGGTGCGAATTGGAATCGATGTTGCGCTTTTCTTTGCGAAGCGGATCGGAAACGGCCACAATCAATGAAGAGCGCGCGCACAAGGTATTCATGATTTCAAACAAGACATTATTATCCAACAGCCGCGCCAATTCGACATGGAAGGCATTGGACAGGCGGTTCCAACCCACGCGGTCGCCGCTTTCGGAAGCTGCGCCCTCTTGCTCAATCATGGCGTAAAGCGGTTGCAGACGCGTTTCCAAATCAGGCATATCGATGAGGACGCTCAAAATCATGCTTTCCATTTCGATACGCGTGTTGAACACGTCTTTCATTTCTTTCAAATCCGGCACATGGACAAATGCGCCACGATTGGGCTGTAAATCGACAATTTTGTCGTGCGCCAAAAGCGACAATGCGCCACGCACGGTATTGCGCGAGCAAACCATTTGTCGGCAAAGCTCGGACTCGGTCAGTTTTTTACCCGGCAACAGCAGATGGTCGGTAATGCCGTCCAAAATCAATGCGTACACGCGGAAGAGTTCGGAATCGTGACGCTCTTCCAAAATAAGCGATGACGTTGCAGGCGCAACGTTGGTATTATTTTCGTAATCCATACTGTTTCCCCAGTATCCGTATTAAGGCGCAAGCGTTTACAAACCTGCATCTTTCGGGGTTGTTTAAAATATAATTAAAAATTGTTGACAATGTTAAACGAAACTTGCACAATGAGATCAACAAGCCAAGTTATAAAGGCTGATAGAGAGAGAGAAAAAGGAATAAAAAGCAAGCAGATATATTCATGTTAATGCGTGAATATATCTGCTTTTTTTGTGGGTAGCCGGTTCACGCTCCGACACGCCCACCCTAAAACCTCCCTATTCTGTTTCAACTATCTCGAAGCTGTGGCTCATTTTTGCCGCTTTGCCCAGCATAATCGATGCGGAGCAATATTTTTCGGCAGACATCTGTACGGCGCGTTCAATCGCGCTTTCTTGCAAATCCCGACCATACACTTTGAAATGGATCTGGATTTCAGTAAACACGCGCGGCGCGGTGTCAGCACGTTTGGCAGTCACTTCGGCACGGCAGTCGGTGATTTTTTGGCGTTGTTTCTCGGCAATCATCACGACATCGATGCTGGAACAGCCTGCTACACCCAACAACAGCATTTCCATCGGGCTGGGGCCGCGTTTGACTTCGCCTTCAGCTGCCGCGCCTTCCATCACAACGCTGTGTCCGTTTGCCGTTGTACCGACGAAGCACATTCCGTCTATCCATTTTGAGGTAACTTGCATGGTGTCTTTTTTATCCGTAAAAGCATTAATCCGATATTGTAAACAATTTCAAGTGATAAACCTAGTCAGGCCGTCTGAAAAATACAATCAATTACAATTGGTCTGAACGCATTATTCGTCCCGATACGCCCAGTGGTTGACCGGCCCGTGCCCTGCCCCGATACCCAAAGGATGGGAAATGGCGGCGGCAATATAGTTTTTTGCTGTTTGAACCGCCTCGGAAACGCTAAACCCTTTTGCCAACTCGGCCGTGATGCAGGCGGAAAACGTGCAGCCCGTGCCATGTGTATGCGGCGTCGGGAAACGTTTGCTGTTTAGCTCGATGGTTTCGTATGGCGTAAACAGCCAGTCGGTGCAATATTCGCTTTGGCTGTCGGCAAGATGGCCGCCTTTAATCACCACATTTTTCACACCCCAATCCTGAAGAATTTTGGCGGCGCGTTCCGCATCTTGGCGGTTTTCAATATTGATACCCGTCAATGCCTGTGCTTCGGGCAGATTTGGGGTCAAGACGTCCGTATGCGGCAACAGCAGGCGTTTCATGGCCTCAACGGCCGAGTTTTCCAACAACGGCGCGCCGCCTTTGGCAATCATGACCGGATCCAACACGCGTTTGCCGAAATCGCATTCGGCAGTTTGTTCCGCCACGCATTCGATGATTTCCGCCGTACCCAGCATGCCGATTTTATAGGCGCGGATTTGGAAATCTTCCTGAATCGCAGCAATTTGTGCGGCAATCATGTCGGTCGGTATCGGATGCACTGCCGATACGCCCAAAGTATTTTGTGCGGTAACCGCGGTCAGTACGCTGGTGCCGAACACGCCGCGCATTTGAAATGTCTTCAAATCCGCCTGTATGCCTGCGCCGCCGCCGGAATCGGAGCCGGCAATCGTCAGCGTTTGAATAAAAAGTTCGTCCATCGTGTCCTCCTGTTTTTCAGACGGCCTTGTGTTTATCGTTATGGAAAGCCGTTTGGTTTTATCCGCAAGCAAAGGCATTCGTCGTCTATCTTTCCGAATACCTTATCCGTTGTTTTACCAAAAACAAATATATGTTCTCGGGCGAAATATCTTAACAAACAAAAGGCCGTCTGAAAACTATTTTCATTTTCAGACGGCCTGTTCAATTTTAAACCTATTCAGGCTTAATCTTCGTATGCGTCAATCGGCAAGCAGGAGCAAATCAGATTACGGTCGCCATACACTTCATCTACCCGTTTCACGCTCGGCCAGAATTTGTGTTCGCGGACAAACGGCAATGGGAAGACGGCTTCTTCGCGGGAGTACGGATGCGCCCATTCGCCAGTTACGTCGGAGGCGGTGTGCGGAGCATTGACCAGCGGGTTGTCCTCTTTCGGCCATTCGCCGCGCTCGACTTTCAGCACTTCCTGTTTAATTTGTTTCAGGGCGGCGATGAAGCGGTCGAGTTCGGCTTTGCTTTCGCTCTCGG
>ERZ773213.1714-NODE-1714-length-11160-cov-2.702296_pt1 | contig 11160 bp, 11 predicted proteins | sample MGYA00580996_ERZ773213 | MGnify/ENA primary metagenome ERZ773213 (study PRJEB29015, sample SAMEA2738152) | human oral metagenome | biome: human oral; feature: human-associated habitat; material: saliva | place: China | collected 2197 ...
ATTACAGACGCCCATCGCCCCCGTCACCCATCGCTACACCGAGATCATCACCCTGATGGCGATACCCACCCTGCCGGAACGCACCAGCGAACAACACCAGCATTATGGCACTGCGCATTGTCGGACAGGAGCGTTTCTCACTGTGAGTGGCCAGGCACGATGAAGCAAGTGTCCGCCCCCTCGCCAAAGCACCAGCAGCCAACTGGTCACTGTCTCACCCCGGCGCAGACATTCGCGCCGACGACGAACGGCTGGTCACCGCGTCCTGTCACATGCAACCACCTGCACCCCGCCCCTACCGTTCTGGCCTGGTCAGTCGAGTCAGTCACGGATATCATGCCTCTACTCTTTCTACTCTCGCAGGCTCTGGAACCCGTACCTGAATCTAGCAACGGCCACCGCATGGGCTTCGCCCCATCGCCTGGCCCCGACCGATCCTCACATCGAGACGAAGGTGAGATCCTGCCAAGAATCTCCGTTCGCTCGGAGAGCCTCACCGCTGGCTCTCCTCATCAACAAGATCTACCGCTCCGAGGGATTCGAAGACGATCTCATCGCAGCGGCACCACCCACCTGGAACCACATATGACAAACCCTCAGTCGCATCTCGTGAAGCCAGTCACCCAGGCCAGTCGCTTTCGCAAGGAAGAAGTACCTGGGAGTGGATCCAGCGAACACGCGTGGCGCGCAGCGGCATAGTGTTTCACGTGAAACCGATGGCCACGTCCGTGATGCCATGATGGGCACCGAATCTCGGTAAGACACTCGCCTCGAACGAATGCATTCCGTGATGGGAGGATCAGTCCACACGCATGTCAGACGACCACGACCTCCGTCATCGATATGAGCCAACGCCCTCTGTGCGGATCGCTGATCCGGGCGAAGTGAACGAGTCAGTGCCTCTACGGGCCACATGACTTCTCCATCGAGTCATCACATCCCACACCATCACTAGCCCTCATGGGCCAGTCGCAATGGATCACAGATCCTCCCGAGACCTTGAATCGGCCACGAGAGTCGTTTGCGCCCCAAGGCGAAAGAACATCGTTCGACATGCGACGTCATTGTCCATGCGTCCGTGCGGTTGCAGTTCGCCGTGCGTCTCATCGCGGAACGTCTCCATTCGTCGTCGACGCAGACCAACAGACCGGCATCCGCCACCGGAAACTCACTCTCCGGTTGTTCATCGTCAAGCATCGGCACCAGAGTCGAACCTTCACTAGGACCGCCCGATGACAAGCATCAGGTCGCTTGCGTCTCAGACGTCCACCAGACGCATCCGTCAGCATGAGCGGAAGAACCTCATTCCTCGGGCGCACATGACGAACCCCAGTGGCACGGAGTCATCACGAATCTCACCAACAGTCGCGCCGCTCAATCGCGAGATGTCAGTCCTCTTCCAAAGAAGTTCCAGGAGCGAGAGCAGTCACGATACGTGCCAGATCGTCATCACCTGCGAACTCGATCGTGATTCGCCCCTTCTTGGCCCCCCTCGTCACCTTGACCCGTGTGTCAAATGCATCCGAAAGTCGCGTTGACAACGCCGGAAGAGTAGCCGACCGGTTTCGGAGTGGCTTGGAGCGCCGTGAGTCGGGCTCATCATGCAACGCTACAAGCTCCTCCGTTGCTCGGACCGACAGTCCCTCCGCCACGATGCGCTGAGCGATGCGCTCCATAGCAGCCGCATCGGGAAGACCGAGAAGTGCCCGAGCGTGCCCAGCCGACATCACTCCCGCCGCGAGCCTGCGCTGCACAAGAGGCGGCAGCTTCATCAAGCGCAGCGTATTCGAGATCTGCGACCGCGAACGCGCGATCCGCTGAGAAAGCTCCGCATGTGTGCAGTTGAAGTCTTCGAGCAGCTGCTGATAAGCAGCCGCCTCCTCCAGTGGATTGAGCTGAACGCGGTGCAGGTTCTCCAGAAGGGCGTCCCTGAGCAACTCGTCATCCGCAGCATAACGAACAACAGCAGGAATCGTCTCGAGTCCTGCCTCCTTGGCGGCTCGCAAGCGCCGCTCACCCATGATCAGCTCATAGTCGGCGTCACTGCCATCCTCACGATCGCGCCGGCGCACGACGATCGGCTGCAGCAGGCCAACCTCCTTGATCGAGGCGGCGAGCTCGGTGATGTCCTCCTCATCGAAGACCTGCCGAGGCTGGTGCGGGTTGGCGGCGATCACGTCCACAGGCAGGTCCGCAAAGGTTGCTCCCGGAACCGGAACGAGCGACGCTTCCTCAGCACCGTCGACCTTCGGAACCGCCTCGTCAGACTTCACAGTCTCTGTCGCTCCCTTCACCTCGGTGTCGGAAGGCGTCTCCGTTCTGGCGGCCGCAGCGTCGTTCCGGCGAGTCCCGGATTCCTCAGTCGTCCTCCTCGATGGTGTTTCACGTGAAACACTCTCCGAGGCACGAGTACGCGTCGATCTCGAAGACGCTTTCTTCTTCGCACCGCCGCCAGACTCCGAGCTGTCCCGCTTCGTCGCATGTCGCCGCGCAGAACCCTTCGCCGTCGACCTTCTCGCCCGCTTCGACGGCGCCAGCAATGTCGCTGCGATGTCGTCCGAGCCACGTTGTGTGCTGTCATCCTGGTCCGGCAATGACCTGTCCGTCCCATTGCCTTCGAGCGAGTCGACGTTCTTCTCGGAGGGCTCCTGCGACTCGGGAAAGAAGACGTCCGTCGGGCGCGCCGACGGGGTCTCCGTCTGCGTCTCAGGAATGAGCGCCTGAAGTCCCCGTCCAAGCCCGCGCCTCTTCTGCGCCATCGTCACGCCTCCTGTGCGTCATCTGCGTCGTCCGTATCATCGACGTCGTCCACGTCATCGCTGCGAACCACCAATGAGTCCTCCCAACCGGCCACTCCACGCTGGGCGATCTCCTGCGCCAACTGCTTGTAAGCCACTGCACCTGAGCACCGCGGATCCCAGAAGACCACAGGTGCACCGAAAGATGGAGCCTCTGCTACCCGTACCGACCGCGGGATACGCGTATGAAGCGTTGCATGGGGGAAGTATGTCCGAACCTCCTCCTCGACATCGCGAGCCAAAGTCGTGCGCCTGTCGAACATGGTCAACGCGATCATGGACACCGCCAACGCCGGGTTGTGGATCCTGGCGATGCGCTCCACCGAGCGCGTGAGCAAAGCCAGGCCTTCCAGGGCGTAATACTCAGCTTGCATAGGAATAAGAACCTCACCGGCCGCGACAAAGGCATTGATCGTCATCAGGCCCAGACTCGGCGGGCAGTCGATGAGAACATAGTCCAAACGGGGAAGCTCTGCGGCCTCCCGGCTCCTCAAGTACTCCTGCAGCGCATGATGCAAACGAGACTCGCGCTCTGATGTGCTGATGAGTTCGATCTCGATCGCCGCCACGTCAATCGTCGCCGGCATGCACAGCAAAGTCTCCGAGAAGTGCGTCGACACGACCACCTCCTCGATCCGTGTCCCGTCAACGAGCACGTCATAGATGGAGACCTGCTCATCGTCATGCGCCACGCCGAGCGCCGTCGAGGCATTGCCCTGAGAATCAGCATCGATGACAAGCACATGAAGCACGGCCTCCGCGAGCGCAGCCGCGACATTGACCGTCGTCGACGTCTTACCGACCCCGCCCTTCTGATTGGCGACGGCGATGATGCGGGTCTGATCCGGATGCGGGAAGCGCACTCCAGCGAACTCCTCCAGCGCCGAATGGTCGGCACGCAGCTGCTCGAAGATAGACGATCCCGACAAAACATTCTCCTCGGACGACGTCCCCGACCGCCTCCACGGGCCGGGTACTTCAGTCTACGTGAGCCCAGCGACGTCGACGACCAGCCCCGCCGTATGCACCATGCTCAATGAGACGCGTGAAGGTCGTTCCCCCATGTCGTGGTACCGGACCGGTGGCTTCTCGTGAGCACAAACCGCTACACCCGGGATGCGCCTTAACGCCGGGGACGACGCACCTGAACAACCTTGGTGAGCTCCTCTCCCGGCGTCACGACCTCGTGAATGACCGCGGGCTTGAGTCCGGCCTTCCTCACGACATGTCTCGCAGCTTCGACCTCGGCCTCGGCCTTGGCACCCTTGAGCGCCAGCAGACTTCCTCCCTGGCGAAGAAGCGGCGCCGTAAGTCGCACCAATTTGGTCAAATTTGCAACGGCACGGGCGGTAACGGCATCGAAACGCTCCTTGACGTCCTCGGCTCGAGCCCTTTGCAGGGTGACATTGTCCAGGTCGAGCTCGCTAACGACGTCGCCGAGCCAATCCATACGCCTTTCCATGATTTCGATAAGCGCAACCTCTAGATCCGGCCGCAAAAGTGCGACCACAATCCCTGGAAATCCCGCACCTGAACCAACGTCGGCCACCGTTCCACGAGCCGGCAGGAACGGGACCACGGCAGCGGAGTTCACAATGTGCCGAGTCCACAGTCGAGGCAACTCCCGTGGCCCGACCAGCCCACGCAACTCGCCCTCGGCAGCGAGCATCTCGGCGAAACGCTCCGCGCCCGCGAAGGCGATTCCGAAGAGCTCGCGGGCCTCGTCGGTGGGTCGTTCCACCTCAACCGAGCCATCGGCATCCTGCGCCGATCGGGCATCGCCCTCGACATCCCGAATCACGTTCAGTTCCGTTCAAAGGCGTTAGAACCGCCGTCCGATGGCGAACCCGCCTCCTCGGCGACGGACGTGCCGGACTCCTCGGCATCCTCTCCAGCAAGCATCACCACAACATGACGATGCGGTTCGGCTCCCTCGGACTCGGAGACCAATCCCGCAGCGGCCACCACATCATGGCACACCTTGCGCTCGAAAGGGTTCATAGGCTTCAACGACACAGGCTCTCCGGCGGCCCGGACACGTCTCACGGCCTCCTGCGCGATCTTCGTCAATTCGACGCGACGTGCGGCACGGTAGCCATTGATGTCGAGCATGAGACGAGACCGATTGCCGGTACGCGTCTGCACCGCCAGACGAGTCAGTTCTTGAACGGCTTCGAGCACTTCTCCATCACGTCCGACGAGATCGGCCAGCTCGCGCGCATCCCCTTCTTCCGAGGCGACAACCGCAATGGACGCCCGACCGTGATCAATGTCAATATCGATGTCTCCGCCGAGATCGGCGATATCGAGAAGTTCCTCGAGGTAGTCGGCGCCGACCTCGCCCTCCTCTTCAAGACGCGCGACGGCATTGGACGGGGCGGTGTTCTCGCTCATGGTGAGTCCGTTCTTCTCAATGGTCTCGGAACTGCAGATCAATTCCGGCGCTTCTTCTTCTGAGCCTTGCGCCGCTCAGCCGCGCGCTTGCGCTCACGTGCACGCTTCTCGTAGCGACGTCGTGCGATCTCTTCATCCGTCAGCCCTCCAGGCCTACGGGATGAGGAACCCCCAGCGGACGTCGCGACATCATCGTCGCCCTTATCGGCAGCAGTCTCGCTCCCTTCCCCCGCAGTCGACGATGAACGTTCGGAACTCTTCTTCTGGCGGTTCTTGCGCACCGGTTGCACGCGTTGACCGCCGGTCGAAGCCGTTCCTTCGGCCTCGGCCTTGGCTCGCTCCTCCTCCTCGAGGGACGGCATGCCCTTACGCGCACGCCTGGCATTCTCACGAGCGCGGAACTTCTTCTCCGCCTCTGATCCGGGAGCCGGCATGCGACTGATGGTGTAGAACTGCTGTCCCATGGTCCACAGGTTCGACGTCACCCAGTAGATCAACACACCGATCTGGAACTGCACACCGGTGAAGGCGAAGAAAATGGGCATGATCGTCATCATCATGCGCTGGGAGCGCATCATGGGATTGTCCGAGTTCTTGGAGGACTCGGGCATATTCTTCATGCTCAGTTGCGCCATCGTGTACCACTGAGTCGCACTCATGGCGATGATCATGATGACCGTGACGACCTTGACGGTCGTATCCGAAGAATTCATGAAGGACGAGGACAGACTCGCCCCGAACACCGTCGAGTGCTGAACCTGATTAGCCAGTTCAGCGGTGAGCGGACCTATCGAATCGCGTCCCTGGTAGGAATGATCAGCAATAGCCTCAAGATTCGCCAGAACTCGGAAGAGCGCGAAGAAGATCGGCATCTGGATGAGAATCGGCATGCACGAGGACAGGGGATTCGTCCCATGCTTGCGGTACAGCGCCATCATCTCCTCCTGCTGGCGCTGCTTGGAAGCGGCATCCTTCTTCCCCTTGTACTTCGCCTGGAGCGCCTGGAGCTCGGGCTGCATGAGCTGCATGCCACGGCTGGCCCGGATCTGCTTGACGAACAACGGCATGATGAGAATACGCACGAAGATCGTCAAGCCGATAATCGACAAAACCCAGGCAGCGCCCGGCCCATCGCCCATGCCGATGAGCACGAGGAACTTGTGGATGTATACCATGACCCAGGCTACGGCAACCTTGAGGGGCCACAGGATCGTGTCCATTGCACTCCTTGCTTTAAGGCGTGGCGAGCGTCGATCGCTCGACTCCCGCCGACCGGGACATCCGGCCTGCTCCCGCCGTCGATCAGTCGCTGGACCGATCGACCTTGAAACGGGGAATATCATGGGGATAGGCGTAGCGCCACCGACCCGGATCGGGCACGTGATCGACACCGCCGAGGGTAAAAGGATTGCACCGCACGAGCCGCCAGATTGCCAGTAGAAAGCCCTTGAGCACCCCATGAACACGAACTGCCTCAACGGCGTAGGCGGAGCACGTCGGATAGTAACGGCATCGGCGCGGCAACGCCGGAGAGATACTCGTCTGGTAGAAGCGCACGGGACAGATCACGGCGCGCACAGCATGATCATGGATCACGTTGACCGCACCGATCATGGTGATCACGCTCCTGCTCACCCGCGACCACTCCCCAATTCTTCACGATCGCGACGAGCGGCCTCACGACTGCGGGTGAGCAGTCGGTCGAGATCATCCCCGAGCTCGGCGCTCGTGGCGCCGTCGGCCCCGGCGAGGCCGCGAACGACAACCCGAGCGCCCGGCTCGATACCACTGACACGCGCACTCATGAGCGCGCGGACACGACGCTTGATCCGGTTGCGGTGAGCGGCGTGCGAGATCTGCTTCTTCGGGACGACGACACCGACGAGAGCCGGAGTCGTTTCCCCGGTCTCGCCGGCGCTGTAATGAATGACCAGCCTGCGGCTGCCACTGCGCGCACCGAACCGCACTGCGGCGAAGAAATCCTCGCTCCGCAGCATTCGATGCGCCGCCGGAAGCACCTCAGGCAGCGAGACGCGCGCGACCCTTGCGACGACGCGAGGCGAGAACGGCTCGGCCGGCGCGGGTACTCATACGCTTGCGAAAACCGTGCACCTTGGCACGGTGGCGGTTATTCGGCTGAAAAGTCCGCTTACTCACGGGTGTACTCCTGGTCGGATGATCGGAACCGTGCATCACGGGGGTCGCGACACGGTCGCTCGCACCGGCTGCCCCATGGACCGGGACGTGACTCCGTACGAACGTCATCACAACCATACGGCTCCCTTTTCCGCAGGGTCAAACGATCCTGCGGCCTCCGCGATGAGAGTCCCGACACGCCGTCACCACCGGGCTCGTCGCCCGTCGGGCCCGCACCGATCCACACCCTGTTGACTTGCTCATACCGGCACCTGTGGACTCCGCGGGCGGCTCGGCGCGCAGCGCGGGCGCGCCCGCGCTGCGCGCCGGGTGACCCTGGTGGCCCAGGACGGGCATGGGTGGGCAACGGACTAGACACACGTGTGGACAACCCTGTGGAAAAACTCCATGATGTGAACCTCCACCGCCCCCACCCGCCAGGAGCACGCCGTGCCGGACGAAGCAACAACGAAATGGCAGTCAGTCCTGGAGATCCTGTCCGACTCCACCGAGCTGAGCACCGGCAAGCTCTCCATCATCCGGATGACGCGCGTGATCGACGTCGACGGCACTCTCGTGCTCGTCGCTGGCTCGCCCTTCACCAAGAGCAAGGTCGAGGAGGCGCGCGCCATCATCAGCCGGGCTCTCACACGGGTCTGGGGCAGCGAGGTTCCGTTCGAGGTCATCGTCGATACGTCCTTGGACGCCGGAGCGCCCGCACCGGCCATCGCCGTCGCCCGGCCGCCGGCCCAGCATCTTCCTCCGCAGGCCCCCGACCTGTCCTCGGCGCTGGCCGAGGCCGATGCGCCTGAGCCCGTCGTTCGCGCCCGTCCGGCCGCCGAACCGCCCATGCCCCCCGAAACCGCCGGTCCCCAGTCGCTGCAGTCCCTCCAGTCGACGACGCCGTCCTACGTCACCAACCCGGCCGCCGCCTTCGCGCGCCCCGAGAACCCTCAGGCCCTCGACAGGAGCTCGCACCTCAATCCCCGCTATACCTTCGACAACTACGTCATGGGCGATTCCAACCGCTTCGCCTTCGCGGCCGCGCTCAAGGTCGCCGAGCAGCCCGGCAACGCCGCCCCCGACCGCACCAGCGGCGGATACAACCCGCTGTTCATCTACGGCGGCTCGGGGCTGGGCAAGACGCACCTGTTGCACGCCATCGGCAACCACGCCCGGTCCCTGTACCGGACGATGAACATCAAGTACGTCTCCTCCGAGGAGTTCGTCTCGGATTTCATCGCGTCCGTCGCGGAGGGCAAGATGAACGACTTCAAACGCCGCTACCGCGACGTCGACATCCTCCTGGTGGACGACGTCCAGTTCCTGGGCGGCAAGGAGCAGACCCTCGAGGAGTTCTTCCACACCTTCAACACCCTCTACATGGCCAACAAGCAGGTCGTCCTCACCTCCGACCTGCCGCCCAAAGACCTCAAGGGCTTCGAGAAGCGCCTGCTATCGCGTTTCGAGTCGGGACTCACCGTCGATGTCCAGCCCCCGACCCTGGAGACCCGCACCGCGATCCTGCGCAACAAGGCCGGCGCCGAAGGCGTGGATCTCCCGCTCCCCGTCCTGGAGTACATCGCTAGCCGGGTCACCACCAACATCCGCGAGCTCGAGGGCGCGCTCATCCGCGTCACCGCCTTCGCCTCCCTGACCGACCAGCCCATCGACCAGACCCTGGCGGAGATGGTGCTCAAGGACATCATCGCCAACTCCGGTGGAGGCGAGATCACCGCCGCCATGGTCATGACGCAGACGGCCGACTACTTCGGCCTGACCATCGAGGACCTGCGCTCCAAGGACCGGGCGCAGACGATGGTGCACGCCCGACACATCGGCATGTACCTGTGCCGCGAGCTCATCGAGATGTCGACGACCAAGATAGGCAAGGAGTTCGGCGGCAAGGACCATACGACCGTCATGAGCGCGAGTCGCAAGATCAGCACGCAGATGGCCGAGAGACGGGACACCTACAACCAGGTCCAGGAGATCACCGCCCGCATCAAGCAGGCCGCGCAGGCCCCCCGCTGACCCTCGAGGAACGCCGATGGCTCCACCCGGATCTCCGTCCGGACCTCCGGCAGCCCCTGGGGATGGGCCTGCGCGCTTCGGTGGACAACCGGGGCCGTCGTGTGGACAGTAGCGGCTCGACCCGTGGGTTCGTGGGAGGGTGCGCAGGCGAAGCCACCGGTGGCTGGTCGCCTCCACCGAACCACTCTCTTGTCGTTCCACATCCACCGCCCGCGCGCTTCCGGGACGCAGCAGACTTATCCCCAGAATCCACATCTCCTAATACCCCTACTGATCATCCATCACATGATCGATCCCCCACAGCCCGTACGAGGGCCCTCACCGCTCCGATGCGCACCGGCCGGCATACCGGTATGTGGACGCGTCCCGCCCTCCTACGTCTAGACTCCCCCTGGATAGTCCTACCCCTGACCGGGAGACGGAATCGCACACTCACACAAGGAGGCGCTCCCATGAAGCTGAGGGTCGACCGCGACGTCCTGGCCGAAGCCGTCACCTGGACCGCTCGCTCAGTGCCGGCCCGTCCGCCCGTCCCCGTCCTGGCGGGTGTTCGCCTGGAGGCCACGAACGCCTCACTGGTCCTGGCGTCCTTCGATTACGAGGTATCGGCTCGCTGCGAGGTCGCCGCCGACGTCGAGGAGGAGGGGGTCGTCCTCGTCTCGGGCCGGCTGCTGGCGGACATCGCCAAGGCCCTCCCGTCCAAGCCCGTGGATCTGGAGGTCGAGAGCGCGAAGGTGAACGTCTCGTGCGGCGCCGCGTATTTCTCCCTGGCCGCCATGGCGGCCGACGACTACCCGGCTCTACCGGTCATGCCCGGGGTGGCCGGCACGGTCGATGCTCACGACTTGGCTCAGGCGGTCGGTCAGGTCTCGATCGCGGCCTCCCGCGACGAGACCCTGCCCCTGCTGACGAGCGTGCAGATGGAGGTCGACGGCGAATCGCTGACCCTCATGGCCACGGATCGCTATCGCCTGGCGGTTCGTGAGATGAGCTGGTCGCCCCAGGATACCGGCCTGTCGACGCGCGCCCTGCTCAAGGCCCGCACCTTGTCCGACGTCGCCAAGTCACTGGCATCGACCGGCGAGGTGACGGTGGCGCTGACCGACTCCGACTCAGCTACGTCCAGCCTCATCGGCTTCGAGGCCGGCGGGCGTCGCACCACGAGCCTGCTCACCGACGGCGACTACCCCCCGGTGCTGCGCCTGTTCCCGGAGACCACGACGATCCACGCGACCGTGGGCCGGGAGGAGCTCATGGGCGCGGTGCGCCGAGTCAGTCTGGTCGCCGATCGATCCACTCCGATCCACATGGCCTTCACCGACGGCAACCTCGCGCTGGACGCCGGACAGGGCGATGACGCCCAGGCCTCCGAGCAGCTCATGGCCCACCAGGAGGGCGAGGACATCACCACCGCCACGGTGCGCGAAATCCTGGACATGTCTGCCACGACCGGCCCGGATGACGTCGAGGACCTCGCTGCGATCACGCAGCCTTATGTCAAGGTCGACTTCACGCATCCGTCCAAGCCCGCGGTCCTGACCGGCATGAGCGCCATCGGCGGAGAGGAGGACACGACCTTCCGCTACCTCCTCATGCCGATCCGCTTCGGCGCCTGAGCAGGGCGGGCACGCGCCCGTGTACGTCTCGGATCTGGCACTCGACGACTTCCGCTCCTACGACGAGCTCGTGCTCGCCCTTGAACCCGGTCCCACCGCTTTCATCGGGCCCAATGGGCAGGGCAAGACCAACCTCGTCGAGGCGCTCGCCTACCTGTCGACTCTCTCGAGTCACCGTTCCG
>ERZ773213.1716-NODE-1716-length-11146-cov-25.965017_pt1 | contig 11146 bp, 5 predicted proteins | sample MGYA00580996_ERZ773213 | MGnify/ENA primary metagenome ERZ773213 (study PRJEB29015, sample SAMEA2738152) | human oral metagenome | biome: human oral; feature: human-associated habitat; material: saliva | place: China | collected 2197 ...
AAAGTTCCTCTCTTTTTTTATTTATTTCTGTAACATATGTCTTATCACATTACATTTTATTTATAACTCAATTGTTTTTTTAGACTTTTTTATCTTATTCTCTTTGAACTCACTTAAACTATATTTTCTTATAATTTCACTGATTTTATTTATAACAACCCCTTTATCAAAAGTACATGATATTTGTAAATATGAAATTGTTTTGTTAAAAGCTGTTACTATTTGTTCTTGTAAATCCATTATTATATAAGGATAGAAACAAATTAAGCTTTCACCAACAATATCTTTAGGAATAAAATGCAAATTTTCTTTATGATCCCTAAAAAAATGACCTATTGATTCTTTTATTTTATATTCATTTTTATTGTAAACAATAAAAACGGGAATATTATTCGAAATCATTTTTATTTGATAGCAAAATTCGTTTGAAAGAAGTCTTCCTAAATTATCAGAACAAATATAAATTTCATTATATCGAAATACCTTTGGATAATATAAATAGCTAAGATACTCAGAATCGTTTAGAGAATATCTATCTTGAGTAAAAAAACTAAACATTTTTTCGTCATTCGCTTCGTCTGAAAACAATAATTCTTTTAATGCTTTAGTTTGTAATAATCTATTGTGTTCTTTTTCCGTGGTTTGTTCTATTATTTTATTTATTAACTTTCTGTTTTTCTCAAAAAAATAGTCTTGACATGGGCGGTAACTATCTTTAAGTTGATTATAAAATTCATTCTTGTACTTATCATTACTGTCATTAGATAAATCGAACAATAATTCATCAGAAGATTCACTCTTATAAATATAAATACTATTTTCAAAGTAGCAAAGTTCTGAATATGATATTCCTATAATTCTATATATCTCGTTTATAATTACATCATTTTCAAATACGCTGTTATTTTTTTGCTGCAATTGATATGCATTATTTATTTCTTTAAAATTCATATCCAAATATTCATTATCTACATTAATAATTTCTTCTAATACAACGCTTCTAGACAGTGGTTTAGATAGCCTAATTGAATCCAAATCATATATACTTCCTGTAACCATATCAACAATCAAGTCTTTTAGATAATATTTTTTTATATCTATTTTTTGTTTTGTTTTTAAAGCAAGTTTACCTTTTTCTGTAATAGTAAGAATACCTTCAGATACAAAAACATAGTCAATGTTTACCATGTCCACGACTACCTCTTTTATTATGTCATCTGACACTCCTAATATCTCTGAGATCTCAACTATTTTTTTAACAGAAATATCAATCAATTTCAAAATGATTTCAAAAAATAAATTAAGTTCGGAAATTTTCCTTATTTGGCATTCAATTGTTATTTTTTTTAACGGAATATAAACTTTTTGAGTTTTTATATATTCATATCCAGGTATGATTTTTGATGTATGTCGTTTCACATAATCTATTAAATTTTTCATAAATTCTCTCCTGCCTCTGTAATTTTACATCCCTTTGTTTCTTTAATATATTCTATTATGTCCGGAAATTTATTCCCTGTTATCTTGGGATTATTTAAAAAATTTAAATCTCCTACGATTATCAGTAATGATTGAGCTCTTGATAATGACACATTTAATCTGGCCTCCGATTTTAAAAAACCAATTCTATTAGTATTACTACTTCTTACAGTTGAATAAATAATTATTTCCTTTTGTCCTCCTTGAAAAGCATCTACAGTATCAACCTCCACTTGGATATAATTAAATTTTTGTTGCTTAACCATCTCTTTTATAGCGGATTTTTGACCCCTATATGCTGTTATTACTCCAACTTTAACAACTCTAGTTGATAACAAGTCCAATTCATGAAGTTTAGATTTTATAATACGAATTTCAGAACTATTTTTGTATGTAGCTTTTTTATCATTACCTATTTTCTCTTCTTTTCGTTTTAATTCTGGGATTTTTGAAGTAGTAATCCACTCAATTGATATGTCATCATATCCAGGTATTCCTGTGATACGCTCTTTTCCAGGAATTCCATTCTGAATTTCATTTTCATAAAATACTCTACTTATTAAGCTTCCAATAACTGGATGCATTCTATATTGTATTGATAGTCTATGCCTATTTTCTTCAGGAAAGTTATTATATAATTTCTCAAATAATCCTTCTACAAAATCCTTTTTGTCAAGTTTCTCCTCATTCTCTTCTATCATATCTAAGTCGAGTACAGGTGGTAGTTGTTTGTGATCTCCAACCAATATAATGCTTTCAGCTTTTGAAAAAGAAACTGCGAGTTCTGGGTATGTTGCTTTTGCAGCTTCATCAACAATTACATAATCAAATGTAGTATCTCTTAGTACTCTTTTGGAAATAAAACCAGTACAAGTACCCGCTATAATTGTAGTGTTTTTGATTATGTAAAGTTCTGCTTCTTCACATTGTTGAAGCCTATCAATCCATTGCTTTTGTATTTCTAATATTTTACATATCTTTTCTTTTTTCTGAGTATTAATTTTAACTTTGAATTTAACTATTTCTTTTTCATTTATGTTTTCTGGTTCTATGTTGGATACAAACTTTTTTTCATACTCCCTATAATATGATTCAAATTCAGTATAAGTCACTTTCAATTCTTCACAATAATTTTGTGCTAATTCATTACATTTATTTTTCACATTTTTTATCCAATTATCTTTAACATAATTCATTCCAAATTCTTCTCTTATTTCATCATTAAGTTTCTCATCTCTACCAACTCGAATTAAATTTGGCCTATTCTGACTCTGTTGAATTAAATCGTCCAACATTTTATCTACTGCTGGATGTGATTGAGATACCAAAAGAATTTTTTTTTCTGGTAAACCTGGATAGCTGGAATTGATTTTTAATATTTGTCTAATAATCTCAATAACAACATTTGTTTTACCTGTGCCAGGAGGTCCCTGAATAATGACTAAAGATTCTGAACGTAGAGCCTTTTCTACTGCAGCTTTTTGAGATAAATCAAGTTTCTCATTAAAAAATTTGATTTTTCCATACAGTGGACCTATTTTAGGAGATGAAATTCCTGAAATTATTTCCTTCAGATTATGTTGACAACTATAATTTTCTCTTTCCATATTATCCAAAGCTTCTAGCTGACGATCAATATTTATAGTTTCTTCTCCATAATCCAAGCATATAAATCCCTTAGGTGGTAAAAACACTGGTTTTCGCAAGGTTCTTATTTTTAAAATAACATGTTCATCCACTAAACTATCATCATCATAATTGCCCACATATATTAATGTAGTTTTATTATTCTTTTTGCTTTTTTTTTCATAAATTAGACGAGTTTCCTTATTAAAAACTGTATCCCCCAAAAAAACTCCTTTATGCAACTTAAAGCTGCATATGTTTCCTTTAATATCATATGAATCATATGAAAACCTATGTACATTATCCTCAATACTTTTTTTTGTTAGCGTTAGTAAATCTCGCCACGCACCATAGTTTTTTTTGTATTCTGTATTAACATTATCTTTTGAGCGATAATGTTCGCAGAACTCATCTACTATGTTTTTAATTTCCAAATTATCATTTCTAGATAATCTGTGAATAGTTTTTGGATCTGGTAAATTAATTCTTGCAGACATTTCACAGAACTTCTTTTTCATAAATTCTCTTTCTAGTGGCACAACTTTTTTAATTTCAGCAACTAAAAAAATATTGGTTCCTTCATCGTATAAACATTCAAGGCAATAATTCGTTCCTAAAAACTTATATATATTATCCTGCTGGCCCATGTAAAGCTCTAAATAATTTCTGGCAATGATTAAGTCTAGGTCTTTTATTATAGAAGTTTTGGGAATTAGATTCATTTTTTTTAATTTAATAAATTTTTCATGGTCCATTGTTATTACAGCAGTATACTGAACATCTAAAAATCTTTTAAATATAGGTGTCAAATCACCTCTTAACTCGGCTATATCTTTATATCTATCAATAGGATTAGATTCTACTAACTTTTTGATTATAGGTCTTAGTTCAATGTCAAATCCAGGAGCATTATCTAAAGTTTCTTGAAAAATTGTTGCTATTGGAGGCTGTTCGCCTGTAAATAAATAATACATAACTGCTCCAATAGAATATAAATCACTTTGTTCAGTTGCATTTTGGCTGTGTAAATGAACTTCTGGAGCAGAATATAAACTTGTTCCCATTTGAAAAACAGTAGCACTATTTATCATTTGCTTTATTTTACAAATTCCAAAATCTATTACTTTGATATCTTGATTATCATCTATCATAATATTATTCGGATTGATATCTCTATGAATTATGCCTTCATTATGTGCCATTTCAATTGAAGATAATAATTGCTTAATTAATTTAAACTTATGTTTAGAAGTTAATCTTACTACATCTATATTTGATAGTGTCTCACCACTAACATACTCCAAAAAAATACAACCAACTTTATCTCTACTCTTAGTATTGTTATTAGTCACAATCATATTGCTGTGCCCAATTATTTTAACTATATTTTCACAATAATTAAGACGCTGCAATGCTTGTAGTTCCCTTGTAAAAATCCCTTGATATACAGGTTGATCAACTCCAAAAATTGTTTTTCTAACATATAAAATTCCTGTTTCCTTATCTTTCACCAAATCAACAACTGAATTTGTTTCACTACGGTTACTTAGACTACGAACTTTTATTAGTTCATTATATTTAGGCATATTCATACTTGTATGATGTTTTTAGAAGCTATAACAACATACATCCTTTCTTTTTCTTTTTCGTGGTTTAATACATTCAGATACTGTGACTTTTGATTTTAATCTGTAGCTTGACTACTCGACAGGAGTGTATTGCCATTACTTTTATCTGAATTGTATATAAGCTGGATGTTGCCACTAGTGTTTGCTCAGAGTACTTATTTCAATCAAGTCTACGATGATAATTGTTGGTGGATATCACGGTATCAGACTTTATGAAAGGGAGGTACAACCTCATGATTTATGTAGGCATTGATATTGCCAAGCTTAACCAATTCGCCGCTGCAATCTATTCGTATGGCGAGATACTCATTGAGCCGTTCAAATTTACAAATGACTATGATGGCTTCTTTCTGCTGCTTTCTCATCTGGAACCACTTAACTAGAACAGCATCGTCATAGGTCTTGAATACACGGCACACTACGGTGACAACCTTGTTCGTTTTCTCATCAACAAGGGCTTTAAGGTGTGTGTTCTTAATCCCCTCCAGACTTCGTCTATGCGCAAAAATAATGTACGTAAAACGAAGACTGATAAGGTCGACACATTTGTTATTGCTAAAACCCTTATTATGCAGGATTCTCCTCGCTATATAACTCTGGAGAATCTGGATTATATCGAACTCAAAGAGTTCGGTAGATTTCGCCAGAAACTTGTGAAGCAGCGTACACGCTTAAAAATACAGCTGACTTCTTACGTGGATCAGGCTTTCCCTGAACTACAGTACTTCTTTAAATCTAGCTTGAATCAGAATTCTGTCTATGCACTCCTTAAGGAGGCTCCGACACCAAATGCCATTGCTTCTATACATATGACCTATCTTGCTCATCTCCTCGAAGTTGCTTCCCACGGTCATTTCGGTAAAGAGAAGGCTAGAGAATTAGGAGTTCTTGCACAGAAGTCTGTCGATCTTAACGACAGCTCTTTATCTATTCAAATATCCCAGACCATTGAGCAGATTAAGTTATTGGATAGACAGTTATTTCATACAGAGCTTGAAATGGCAAATCTTGTCACCTGCCTAAACTCTGTAATTATGACCATCCCCGGTATAGGCTCTGTGAATTGTGGAATGATTCTTGGTGAAATCGGCGATATTCACCGTTTTTCTGAACCCAAGAAGTTACTTGCATTCGCAGGTCTAGACCTTTCTGTACACCAGTCTGGAAACTTCCAGGCAGCCAAAACTAGAATGTCTAAGCGAGGATCAAAAGTTCTTCGCTATGCCCTCATGAATGCAGCACATAATGTTGTGAAAAACAACGCTACTTTCAAGGCGTATTACAACGCCAAGAAGGCTGAAGGCCGATCTCACTACAATGCGTTAGGACACTGCGCCGGCAAGCTTGTCAGAGTCATCTGGAAGATGCTTACTGACAATGTAGAATTTAACCTCGACTAAGAGGTCTCGGTACCATAATCGATAGATTTTGAAAAAAGGCTTTTAGAGAGCTTTGTTAAAGTTACCTTTTTTTACCCGAAGCAGTAAAATTTAATTTTGACCTAATTTATGCTTGACTTTTCATAGCTGGTCTCCTTGAAATCAGTTCTGCACTTTTTTATTACATAGCCAGAAATTTATTTCATTTAATTTTTAAGATATATTATTTTATTTTGAGTTGTTTTTACATAATCTATCTATTTTTTATTTCAGAACACCATTCATCCAATTCGTCACTAACATCACCAAGATGTGCAATTAGATGTGAATTATTAAGTAAATAAATAAAGCAAAGGATATCTTTTGCAGTCCTTACTTTTTCTTCCTCTGATATGAGTGAAAAAAAATCCAATTGGCAGATTTGTATTTGTTCTTCTCTATGACTTCCTCCATGTAGAACAAGACGATACATAAGATTACTAAAATAACTTTGATATTCATAATCCAATTTATTAATAATACTTTTGTTTGTTGAAACTTCTGATATTCCCTTTTTATATTCAAAAGTTGAAAAAGCTTCGAGCACTTGTCTCATTATATTACCAATAAATATACTATTATCAGAGCATTGTCCTTTAGAGTATTCATAAATCATTTTCATCATCTCTGTGTACTCGTGTCTTTTTTTATTCTGGAACTTCATTAGGCTACAGTTCTTTAATTCATATAAATTGAATGCTGTTTTATTTTCACCAAAAGAATCATTAAATTCTTTTTGAAGTTCATCAGCTATTTTTTTTATATCAAAAAAAGTCAACAAATCATGCGTTAATATGATTGCTTTTGAATTTAAATTGCCATTGAGAAATTGTGAGAGCTTTAATTTTAAAAATGATAAAATTCCTATTTTATTTTCAAAATCATAGCTTGATACCGGGTCATCAATTATAATCAAACATTCTTCTTGATACCCAATTTTGTCATCCTTCCCTTGAAGCATACTTGCAAAAAAGTAGCAAAGAGCAATTATATTCCTTTCACCAACTGAAATATTAGATGGTAAAACTGGTTTTCCATTAGACAATAACTTATATTTATTTTCATCAACAATTATTTCTAGTCTTCTTTTCGAAAAGAAAATATATTCCAATCCGTTGTTTATCAAATCAACAGCTATCTGTATTCTCTCACGCTCCGCTTTTAATTGTTTACATAACAACGTTTTATCGGCCACTAATTTGTCTACCGTTTTTTTTCCACATACTAATTTTTGATACTCAATATTTTGTTTGCAGTACCTATTATAATCTTCAATAATATCATGATATGCAATTTCACTATTAATAGAATTCAACTTTTCAATAATTGGAGCAGTATTAACTATATTTTTATTATATTCTTCCCTCTCTTCATCAAGAATTATTAATGATTTCTCCAATTCGACAATTAAGGAGGTATTATCTATAACATCATCATTAATACAAATGTATGGTGAATTTATTTTTCCCTGAATAATTCTATTATTTTTTTGTATTACTATATTTATTTCATTAAGCAACTCACAACATTTAGTGTAAGACTTTAATTTAGAGAACGGTGTAAGATCAAGCTGTAGTTCATCTAACATGAATTCCGAAAGCTTTTTGCGATGTACCTTAACATTATCTGATAAGACACTTCGAATTTTAGTTAATAAATCAGTTTTGTAATTATTTGAAATATCTTGTAGACAAAACGGACAATAATCGGCTTCATTTTTACTAAAAAAATCAAGTTGATTTTGAAGAAATTCATTTTTTCCTGTTTCAATTAACTTGATTAAATACTCATCTCTTTTACTTAAAATAGGCCTCTCTATATTTTCTTGTAGTAATTTTCTTACTGCACTATAGTTAAATTTAATATAAGCATCTGGGATTTTTATAATTTCCTCTATTTTTCCAGTGCCTTGTCTAGCTTTTTCCAGTTCTTGTATTTGTTCTTCGAAATCAACTATCAAGTCTGATTTTGATTTACTCACAGTAATATCAATAAAATCTAAATATTTATCCTTTTTAACACGAGAATTTTGATATGAATTCTTTATTTGTCTATCTCTACCTGCCCATCCATCATTTTCTTTTAATGTCGCAGTCATTTTTTCTAGATAGTAATCCGGTGATATTATATTCTTTTCATCAGTATAGTTCTTCAGTTCTTCTTTTATTTTATCTTGAGTTTTTATTACATCTAAACGTTCTTTTTCTGCTTGATCAATTTTGAGTGTTAAATCCGCTCTTTCCCCTAATATTACAATTGATCCCAAACCATCTTTTTGTATTTTGACTTTATCATTAACAAAATCTTCGTTATACACAAAAATCATATTTCTATCAGACTCACTTATTGATATTTCGCATGAATCATTATTATATAAACTTGCAGTTTCAATATTTAAAACATTTTCTCCCTTTACTTTTTTAAAAGCGTTAGAAGTAGTGCTCTTGCCAGTACCATTTTTTCCATAAACCAATGCAATTTTTGCAATCTTGTCATCTTCTCTCTTAAATATATTTAATTCTGTTTGGCTTACAAAATTCGCACCTTTTATTTTTATACCTTTTATTTGATCTAACATAAAAAATCTCCTCGTATGAAATTATACTGGACTATCTATTTCCATTATCCTTTACTATTTTATGGATAAAATAGTCATCTTCATGAATTTTAATATCTTTGAAAAACGCTCTTTTTTCACCTTTTGAAAGACTGTTGCTAATCATTTTTAAAATTTGTCTTTCTTCCCATTTATCTGCTCTATAGTAATAATCTCTAATTTCCAATAGTTCACCTCTTGTTAATTTACCATCTAAAGATTCTAAAAGAGCCCTTCCAATATAATCTCCAGAATTTCTTTTTAGATTCCTAAATGTATTTAATAAAATTTCTTTATTTTCTAGTCTTGAAGTTGCATACAATCTAACCAAATATACTTGAATATATTCTGGTACATCTATATTTATCATCCACTCTTCAAAAGCAGCCTGAATTTTAATTAAATCATCCTGTTCAATAGTCTCACACTTTATTATAGAATCAATATAATAAGGTATAAATTGTGGAAATTTCCTTAATATTGATGGAAGCTCAGTTAATCTGCTATACTCTTTTTTTGCAATTATAGCACGGATGATAGTTGTAATTGTTTTCTCTTCAATTAAAACCGCCTGCTTTGCACTATCAATTAACAAATTTAAATCGATTTTACTTAGATTATTAATCTCTCCATCAGATAATTTTCTAAATTTAGTAGGAATAAGACCTGAGTATCCTCTAATTATTTTAGGTAAATTAGGATGTTTGTCATCTAATTCTTCAAGTTTATCATTCAAATTTGTTTGGCTTAATTCATTAGCTTCTCTTTTGTCATTACAGTCACTAGATATATCTTTAACTTTTGTCTTTTGAGTATTTAGAAAAATTCCTTCTTTACTCAGTTTCATAGTTAATAATGCTAGATTACTATGCGCTTCAAATGCATTCTTTGCAAAAATTCTATAATCATCAACAAATCTACAAAAATCAATACCTTTTGATACAAGATAATTATCAACTTCAATTAGAGCTACCTCTGCTAGTATTCTAGATGCATTAGAACCAACAGGTAATCCGTATGAGTCTCTATTTGCCCAGTACAATAATAGCTCGTTTATTAAGGAGATAATATCTTCATCAATCTTTGTATTTGATCTTAGAATTGATTCTATTCTATGAATGTTTAGTCTATCATAGAAATTTGAAATATCACATTCAACTAAGACTTTATTACTCTTTATTTTACTTTTATATAAAGTTCTATTTCTAAAAGCTGTGTAATGAAAGCTGCTATCAAATAGTTTCTCTTTGAAATCCCCAAATCTATACGAGAAAACTTTCCCTTTACTCTTATTGATTCTCATTTTTTCTATTTCATCAGCAATACATATTACTAATGTTAAGTATACAATTTCATCATATATGTCAATCAGAGCACATTTTCTATAATCAGAAAGGCTCTTCTTGGGGACCAACACATGTCCCAACTTATGAATTTTTAATTTTGAAAAATCGCCTGACACAATTGCAGAATATATAATACTACATAATTCTTTTTTAAATTCTTCGTTATTTAAGTAGTCAATTTCAAATGCCCTATTAAATAATTCTACATCTGTAGTCCCTTCATAAAAAATATTATCCATTGCTCTATGGCAAGCTTTTTTTATTTTATCTTTCTTTAACATTTGGTATTCAATTACCTCCTGATTTATTCATCTTAAATAATCATGTGTTGCTCGAGTTTAATAGCTTTCCATTAAATCACAAATCAAGCCATTTCCCGAAACATACATTCCCACTCGCAGTAGCTCAGGGACTCGAACTTCGCGCTTCAATGCGCAGTCACTCAGGGACTCAGGCTTTGTGCTTTAACTCGCTTTCGTCTCCTGACTGTTGCGGAGGTACTACCTACAGTTCAGACTTCGCAAAGCTTGTCTTCACTGGGTAGTTCTCTCTCGTTCTCATCTCCTTACCCTTGCTGAGGGGCTACCTATAGCTCGACCGTCGCACATTCACTCAACCATAACTTAATAAAATAAACCCAAACCACACATCTTTGTCTTCATGTGTTGCTCGGGTTTATAGCTTGTTATAAAATCACAAATCAAGCCATTCCCCGAAACATAGACTCCCACTCGCAGTAGCTCAGGGACTCAAGCTTCGCGCATCACGCTCACTTTCGTCTCCTGACCCTTGCTGAGGGGCTACCTACAGCTCGACCATCGCACTGCGGAGTAGCGCTCGGTCTCGCTGGTTAGACGTAGTGGTGAGGCCGCAGGTCTCCCCACTACTCCCACTCAATTGTTCCTGTTGGTTTTGGGGTGAAGTCATATAGTACGCGGTTTACGCCTTTGACTTCGCTTGTGATTCTTTCTACGATATGCTGCATCAGTTCGAATGGTATATTCTCTACTGTTGCTGTCATTGCATCTACTGTGTTTACGGCTCTGATGATTA
>ERZ773213.1717-NODE-1717-length-11140-cov-7.954082_pt1 | contig 11140 bp, 14 predicted proteins | sample MGYA00580996_ERZ773213 | MGnify/ENA primary metagenome ERZ773213 (study PRJEB29015, sample SAMEA2738152) | human oral metagenome | biome: human oral; feature: human-associated habitat; material: saliva | place: China | collected 2197 ...
CTGTGAGCTGTGAGCTGTGAGCTGTGAGCTGTGAGCTGTGAGCTGTGAGCTGTGATTGCGTTCATAATACTCAATTTCCTTTATTTTTGATACTTCTATTATATCAAAATTCTGGCTTTTTTCATAGTAGAAGTTTACATTTTTGTTGACAATCATTCTTATTTTCGATATAATATAATCAAGAAGTAAGGAGTACCAGTTATGAAGTTTGAGTTTAAATCATTATTTGATTTACAATCTGCTTTTCCAGACGAACAGTCATGTATTGACCATTTAGAAAATATGATTTGGGGCGATGTGATTATCAGCCCTTTTGATGCTACCTCAAAGGTCTACAAATGTAAAGGTAACAAATACCGTTGTAAAAATACTGGAAAATACTTCAATGTCAAGACTGGTACTCTTTTTGACAATACTAAAATTGAACTTCGTAAATGGTTTATGGCAATTTGGCTTGTGACTTCTCACAAAAAAGGAATCTCATCTGTACAATTATCAAAAGATATTGGTGTTACGCAAAAAACAGCTTGGTTCATGCTGGAACGTATCCGTAAGTGTTTTAGTTCTGAAAACAACAATAGTCTTGATGATGTTGTGGAAGTTGATGAAACCTACATAGGTGGTAAAAACAAGAACCGTCATAACTCCAAAAAAGTCAAAAATGCTCAAGGGCGTTCATTGAAAGACAAATCTGCTGTAGTAGGCATGGTACAACGTCAAGGTAAAGTTAATGCTCATCATGTTCCAGATACAAAGACGAAAACATTGACTGAACAGATTGTCAAATACGTAAAGGAAACAGCTCAACTTTACACAGATGAATGGCTGGGTTATAATAAAGTGGCTAAGATGTATAATCATGACTTTGTTAATCATGGAATTAGTGAGTATGTGCAAGGTGATGTTTATACCAACACGATTGAAGGCTTTTGGGCTGGATTGAAACGTGGAGTATTAGGAATTTACCATTCGTGGTCTAAGAAATATCTTCAAGACTATGTAGATGAATTTGTTTTTCGTTATAATACTCGTGACTATTCGGATAGTGAGCGTTTTAATCTCCTGATTTCAAATGCCTGTGTTCGAACTAAATACAGGGAGCTGATTTATGGCTACTAATACATTACATGACCTACATTTTGAATTGGAAAGGTCTATCGCTCGTAGAGTTGATAGTAAGCTGATTGGTTATCAGGTCAGCCTTTCAGATGGTTTTTACAATAAATACACCAAACTCTGGGATAAGACCTATTCCTTTGATTTTGTTACTGAACATCGCTCTTTTTATACTCAACTAACAAAACGTTGTGTTTATGACGTACTTGGAGATAGTCAAAAGAGAATTGACAGAAAGGCTATTGCCAAACAAATGGCAGAGTTAGAAGCCTTGGTTGATATTGCAGAAAGTAAAGAGGAGTTTCAGATCTTTTTTGAGAAAAAATACAGTCTCAAATTTCCTGATTTGAACGATTGCATTTATCAGAAGAAAAAAGAGTTATCTGATTTTGACAAAAAACTTTGGATAGCAATGCACTATAACCCTAGAAAAGATGAGGGGGAATAATAATGACAACATGGTACGATTACATGGTGAGAGCTAGTGAACATGCTGGAAGTGACGGTGATTTGTGGTTTCGCTATCTTTATAAGGTCATTAAAGATGAGGAGACTAAACTAACTACTGATGATGTAGAGCAATTGTTGAAAAATCCTACCTTAACACCTTTCCAAAAAATAACCCTTCAAGATGCTTTAACAGAAGGTACACACACAAGAGAACACGTTTTGCAGGCGAACCGTAAAAGTCAGCCAAAAGATATTTTGAAACTCTTTAGAGAGGGTAACTATGGATAAGAAAGTTTTATTTGAGGCTCTAATAGAAGACTTCTTCAGCAGTCTAACAGAAAATAAGCAGATTTTACTCACTTTTGAAAAACTCAATGAAGAGCAGCTGGAATCTATAGACAAAAGCGGACACATCAACGAAAGTATGGCGAACTGATGGACGACGAAAAAGAAAAGCTATTCAAGAAGCTTCAAGCTGAAATCAATCAAAGTATTGCAGATATAGAGAAAGGGAACTATTATACTAAAGAGGAACTAATGAAAAGATATGGATTACGATAGAGCTGAAAGTAAACTTTTCAACAAAGAAAGTTTAATCTAACTATCATTTGGGTTTACTTTCGCCTTGAAAAAGGATAAAAAGAGGCACTAAGCCTCTTTTTTCTTTATCCAAAAAAGACTAGCTAACGCTAGTCTTAAAGCTCATAATCATAGCTAAAATCGTCTCTCTCTAGTCGCTTATCCTCTTCTTTCTTGAGCCTGCTCAATCTGCGATATAGACTGTCTCTCTCGTCTTGTGGGAGGTATCTTTCGCACAGCATACCGAGATCTCGCCCTACGTCATTTTGATGGCGCAGTTTGCCGAGTTCCTGCCGTAGATTTTCGTTTTCTTTCTCTAGTTTATTATATTTCGCCTTGAGGTTATTATAGGCGTTTTTCCACTTGTTCATCTCAGCTTCTAAAGCTTTATAGATACTTGTTTGCTGAATTTTAGAAACGATAGTAGAGGCGAAATTGCCGATAATGTCGGAGAAGCCAGCCCTCTGCTTGAGGTTTTTGTAGTGTTCTTTTTTAAGAATAACCTCATCAGGATTAAGCTTGTTTGGTCTAACGTTCTCGTCGTTATATATAACTCTGCTCGCTCTTTCGATATCCTTTAATGCTCGGGTTCGTCTGTTTATAAAGTCCGTCTGTTCGTCGTATTGTCTGGTTTGTTCGTTGAAAAGCTGGTCATTACGCTCTAATTGAGCTTCTTGACGATTGATAAGCTGGTCTTTCTCCGAAAGAGCTCGATTACTATCTATTACTTGACTTTTTAACCTGTCTGCTTCCTTCTGTAGTCGCTCTGCCTCGCCCTGCGCCTCCTGCGCTTGCTGACGTGCCTGACGTGCGCTCTCTTCAGCTCCATGCGCCAGCTCCTGCTTCTCTGCTAGTTCCCCGTCCAGTAGGGCTAGGTCGATTTCCTTAGCTTCTACCTCGCCTTTTAGTTCTTCTAGCTCGTTGTCTTTGGTGCTGAAATCTTGCTGAAGCTTCTGCAGTTCCTCCTTGGTTCTATCCTTTAGCTCCATAATCTCTTTGTATTTCTTAATACTAGGGATATAATTGCGCTCCCCGATTACTTTTCGAGTGATACCAATCTCTTTTAAAGCCTCTTCTATACGCTTTACCTCGGTTTCTCTAAAGGAGATAAAGGGCTTTTTCCCCTTTCCCTTGTAACCTAGCTGATCTAACGCCTTAGACCAGCTAGGTTGGGTACCAAGTCCGTTGCGGTAGCCGTGAGCGAGAGGTATAAAATTTACGTGAGCATGAGGCGCTCCTGCCTCGTCTAGGTGCACCATTGCGTTATATACGTAGATATGGCTCTTGTTCGCCTCTATAAAAGCCCGTACATACTCTTCTATCGCTCTCCCTGCCTTCTTCTTATCATCATAGGAAAGAGCGTCCCAGTCGTCTTTCGAACCTACCGCTATAATCATCTCCTTCTGCAAGTTCAAAGTTTTCGACTTTTGCACATGCTTATAGTAGTTATCTATCTTGCGGTCGTTCCGCTTCTGACGGCTATTGTACTCAGCCACCTGTTCGTCGAAGAGCCTCTTATACGCCTCTGCTATAGGCTCCTGCCGTATTACGATGTTGTCTTTCGTCCTCTCTCGTATGATGTGCGAGTGCGCAGGCTCCTGATACTCTTCTTCGCTAAGGGTGCGGTTATTGTGGCGAATACTAGTCTGCTTCGCTTCTAGTTTTAGTGATATAGACATTTCCATGATATCTACCTCTTTCTCTATATATTCGCCTCCTGAATTATACCTCTATTATACTGAGAAAAATAAGGAAAAGCAAGTCAAAACAACTATAGATAGTTTGACAACTCTTTACCACATAATTGCAACTCAATAATATGTAAAAGAGAATGCAATGATATAAAAATAAGATTTTAACAAAACAGAAAAGAGAAAGAAACAAGAGAAGAGTTCGCTTTTAAAAAAGCGACTCCGCCCGATGGCGGAGAGGGGCGAGGCTACGCTATTTCGCCCCAAGAGAGTTGCTATTTTTCTAAATAGCAAACCTCTTAGAGGTTTTGACAACCCTTCGGGTCGTACAAAACGCTCACGAGGCTCTGCCGAGGGCTCAAAGGGCAAGCCCTCTTTTTGGTTCACACCAAAAATTCACCCAAGAAAAAATTTTCGAACCGCAAAAATTTTTTCAGCTTGCCCCATTTTTGGCAAAAAAATTTTTTCGTTTTTCAAACAAAAAAATCGCCAAAAATGGACTTCGCCCCTGCACCTCGAAACCAGGTGCAGAAAGTCGGTCAGTCGATACTGACCGATGAGTCCGCTGATAGAGATTTTTCGAATCGCAAAAAATCTCTGATCATCAGACTGCTAGCTCCCACAAGCCCAAAAGCTCAAAAAAAACCATTTTCGAATGGCGAAAATGACTGATTGAATTTAAAAAGCATGATATAATATATAATGGCTCAAACGATACCGCCTAAAAAGGGGGTGAGTCTGATGTCGTTTGGTTCTGTAACCGAAATTATCGTTCAGGTAATTGCAGGTGTTATACTGCATTACTTCTTAAAATGGCTAGACAAGAACGATAAATAATGGTGAGCCACGCTAGCCAAAATTTGCGAAAGCAAACAAAAAACCTCTGCAGATTCCACTATGCAGGGGTTTTTTGTTTGCTGATGTCAGCTTGGTTCTTTAAGATAATTATAGCACGTAAAAAATATTTTTTCAATAGCGAAGTTCTTTTGTATTTTAAAATCCTTAAAGTCCGAAAAACTCCAATTTTTCGGAAAAATACTTGCTTTAAAGAAAGTATACAAAAAACGCCCCAAACCCTTGGCGCTCTAGGAGATTTTCGTGATAGATAGGTCACAAAAAAGTCTGAAAATCACTCAGAATGCTCGTCTCAGCATCAAAAATGCGCCTTTTTTGCATGAAAAAAACAAAAATCAGCCTTTTCTATACAAAAATGAGTTGCAAAAAAAGAGGATTCTAGAGACCTCTTTTTTAGTATAGATAGATTGGACCAAGCCAATTCCAATATGATGCATTGACAGATACTTGGTTATCTTCTTCATCTTCCCAAACGTCTGTAACATTCAACAAGTATTCTAGTTCGTTGTTTTCTGCTAACATATCTACCACTCCTTTTTTAGATATTATATCACAACTTCTCACTTTTTATCAGCCTACCTCCTGTAAAACATTTTTCGCCCTTTTTTCTTTACAAAAACAATATGATTTGATATAATGTAAGCGTATACAGCGGAGGTCGATTCAATAAAGAAATCATAATGTAGTTTTCAATTTTAATTTGTTTATAGAAAGGAGAATTCTTATGAATAAACAAATAAAAACTTCAGCCCTTTTAGGGGTATGTATTGTTTCTTTAGGGGTTATTGCTCCTGTTTTAGGAGCGAATCCAGTTGTTGCTGATTCCGTCACAGAGACAACAGTGCAAGGAAATCTTAATAAGATTGATGTTGTTGAAACTCTCTCTGATAATGGCTATCTAGACGTGGATCCTGATGCTAAAAAAGTTACCATTACTGAAAAATATAAGCAGGAGGTATTAGCTAACACTGACACTGACTTATATAATGTTATTTTTACCGAAAACTCAATTACAATAGCTCCTAAATATTCTTTCAGAGACTTCTCAGGATATACTAAAATCGTTTTTACTTGGAAAGGATATGATATTTATTTAGATAGCAAAGCTGCCAATGAATTTGCTGCTGGATTTGGTGGAGTAGCTACTCTTGCTGCTTTAATTCCTGAACCAACCGTATCCAAAATTGTAGCTGCTAGTTTAGGGTCTGTTGCCGCTTTAATTGCTTATAATAATGCTGCCGGACGAGGGGTTATCATTGCTTTTGCAGGACTTTATCCAAAAGGAACTCCACACTGGATAACTTCTCAATGATACATACACTTAAATTGGTGTCGTTTGTTACCTTTCTTGTGTTATTAATCTTGTTACCTGATAAGATTAATGGAAAAAATAAAAAAATTTGGAAAATAGTTCTTGCAATATTGGCGGCGGCAGCAGCAATATCATTTATGTACTAAGTTATTTTAAGAATGTAGGGAAATAAACCCTACATTCTTTTTAGTTTTGCTCATCCGCCTACCTCCTGCTTATAGCGTTCTTCAAAGTTAGCTATATCAGCTATACTAGGCAGTTCTCTCCTCAGCTCCTCCAAAGACCCATCCTCTCCTAGATAGACCTCCATACACTCCATGTCATCTTCAGTCCCATTTTCCAGGTAATACAAGCATGACTTGTAGACACTAGCCCTTACGAACTGCTTTATCAGGTCTTCTCTAACCTCTCCAACCACTCGAACCATCACGTCATTTTCAAACTCTTCAAAATCGTTGTAACAAACATCTTCTTTCGATATCCTCATGCGACGCTTGTAGTATTCTACATCGGTGGAGGATAGCTCCACGTCTACATCTAGCCGTATAGGCTCATCCAGGGGCAAAGGGCACTCATCGCTAACCATATCATAATAGCGCATCCAGTTTAGCGTTTGTTCAGCGCTATATATCTGCAATCTAGGTCTAACCACCTTGTAAAGCTTATACGAGAGCTCTACAACCTTTTCCCCCTCTGTGAAATTCTTCCCGTCAAACTCCCAGTCATAACCCTCCATGAGGTCATGTAGAGCTTGCTGGCGCTCTTCAAGCCTCAACTGCTGCCTGCCTCTGCCCAGCTCATACCACTTTTTCCAATAGCTTTTGAAAAATCTCGCATTCTCATCTCTGATTACAATTAGCTTCATAGGTTCTCCTTTTTATCTAGTCTTCCTAAAAGTTCCCATTTCTTAGCTTCTAGCTCAGCCCGCTTTGCACGCTTGTCCGCAATCTCTTTTTCCGCTTCTGGAGTACCATAAATGCCTAGCACCTTTTGTACTTCAATCAGTTTTTCGATATATTCTTCGCTAATTTCATTCTCATAATCGGGGTTGCTCCATTTTGGAACATTGGACTCGCTAGACTCATCTGCCCCTGATTTCCCCTTTTTGTAGAAAGCTTCTACATCAGCTAAAGTCTTCAAGTTGTTATCTTTCCATCTTGTGACGATTGTAAACAAGTAGGCGTAGGTTTGTCCGCCATATTCTACAAAAAGCTTTTGGGCAAAGTCTAGGATTTGCAAACGCTCGCTAGGCTCAAAGACTTCAACAAGCTCATTTGTTTTGTTTTTTTGCCCTTCTGTAAGACTTACGCCTGTAACCTTTTTGAAAGTCTTAAAAAACTGATCCAGGTCGCTTGCAGGGGCTTCTTTGACTTGCACCACTTCCCCTTCAAGAACTTTCTTGTCATTGCCACGGTCACTAATAATGGTCATTTCATATCCAGCCACTTTCCGACCTTGCTTGATGATTTTCAAAGACGCTTCAAAATCATCTTGCTTGTTGAGTTCGTTCAGACCTTTCATAATGCAATCACGCTTGAATTGGGACGGCTCCATAGTGCGCCCCTCCCCCAAAAGCCACACTTGCCAATCTTCGATAGTGGCTCTTATCACAGTCTCGCGTTTCCACTCTTCGAAAGTCTTTCCGTTCTCCGTTTTTACTTTTTTCTTTCTACGGTAAGAAGACCATAACTTAATCAGGATGACACTATACTTGGATTTAAGACGTGAAAGCTCCTCCAACCTGAAAGTGTAGAATTTCTTTTTCAGGTCAAAAAGCAAAGGTCTAGCCCTTTTAGAAAAAACAAACTCAATTTCCCCTGTCTTCATCGTGTTTATCTCATCAAAAAGTGCGCTCAAAGAAACTCCTAGAAGTTCCTTGTTGGGGTCATTATCTTCATAGATAGGCAGAAGTAAAGGTGTATCGTTCTTTAGTTTTTTTAAAGCAACGCCCAAACGCTTATAGTTAGACCCTGCGTCGTCTAACCCAAGGTATTCAAGAACCTCTGTAGCCGTCGTCGTGTATGATGTGTCTTGTTCATCATCTTTCCTGACATAGCTAATGCAATAATCTAGTATTTGGTGTTCAAACAGGGTTAGTTTCCCAAAAGCCTTCGCCAAGTCATTCGCTTGCCATACAAGATATTGCCCTCGCACTGCTTCAGAAAGTATTAACTCATTTTTTTCTTCTTTTTTAGTCATGAAAAACTCCAATATCATTGATTTAATAGCATTATAACACTATACTAGAGACTTGTCAAGGAATTTTATAAAACTATCTCTAGTATACCGTAAAAAAATCTCTAGTATACCGTAAAAAAATCTCTAGTATAATGCCGATAGCGCCCGATGTGAAGCCATTTCTTCTTCTCTAAATATCTAAAATAATAGAAATATAGATAAATAATATAAAATATCCTCCTCTTACTCCTCCTACCGGAGGGAGGAGGGTTGATAGAGGAGGATATGCTTACAAAATGTTGATTTAAAGGCTTTCTTATCTCCAAATAGGTCAAAAAAGCTAAATAGCTATAAAAAGCTATATTTTTTCTTCTAAAAAAAAGAAATGTGATACTAGAGATTAGTTTACGGTGGGATTTAACGATCTAGCTTTCAGGGAGTTTTATAACCAGCATTCAGAAACAGCCTCTAAAACGCCCTCTAAGCCCCTTGTTTTTAGCTGGGAATATAATTATACCACCCAACCCCCTAGAATGGAGCTACGGGCTCGTATGAGCCTCTGAGGACCATTTTAGCTATCTGTCACTGCTCAACCGAGCAATCACGTCTTCTAGAGGGATGCACTCCCCCCTCTCATAGGCTTCTATCCCTGCTCTGATTTCTGCTTGCAGCTCAAGAAAAATTCGTTCCTTCTCCTTTTCTTCTTCGTTCATGCCATACCTCCGTTTCTATAACTCTATTATACCATTTTTCCTAATTTCCCAAAAATCCCCGCCTTTTATATAGATTTTAATAATACAATTTGATATTATTTAACTATCACAAAATAGATTTCAATAATATAAAGTATTATTAAATAATCATAAAAATGATTTTAATAATACAATTTAAACAATAATACAACTTGATAAAATTATAAAAATAGCAATTTAATAAAGATGATAAAGTTAAAAGGGCGTATGAAAGCGCCCAATGGTAAAGCTATAAAACTAGATATATAAAGGGCTCATCTCTTATATAATGCCTTTTAACGATATAACTATATATTATTAAAATCTTTTAATCATTTTGTTAAAATCTTAAAAAGTTTCATTAAATTCTTTACAAACTAATTATAATATGGTATACTTATATCATAGAAAGATAAATAAAAAGATTTTAATAAAACATTAAGAAAAGGAGTTCAAAAACATGAACAAGAATAGAGACCTACGAGAATTAGGCGGAGGTTTTGTCAGCCTAGACCAAAATGTAAGAACGTTCCAACCGCCCCAACACGCCACCAGCGTGAATGGGCAGACACAGAATGATGATGCCTTTGATGATTTCATGGAGGAAATCATCATGACATCAGACGAGCCAGTAGCTGACGAAGAAGACCAAGCGCCTGTAGAGGTTGCTGAAAACCTAAACGAAACCCTTGAAAGCCCATCTGAAGCGCCAGTAGTGAAGAAAAAGAGTGGAAGAAAGGCGAGAAAAACAGAAGACCTCCACGCCAGCGTTGAAATGATCGCGAAAAAGCACGCTATACACGAACCGAAGATTTTAGAAATCACTTTTAAGAGCATGCTAGAAAAAGCTCTATTGGAGCTGATGGTTCGTGAGATTTTAGGAGCCCATGAAATCCATGAAGATAGCGCCCCAGCTCTTCTAGTTTATATGTGGGATAAAGCCCCTATGTTAGAGGGCAGAAAGACGTACCTAGATACGCTTCAACAAACGGCTGAAGGTGCTGGAATTGGCTATTCTAACGTGCAAAAACTCACTAAGAAGCTTTTAGAAAAGGGCTTGCTGACGAAAGAGCCTCACGGGCTTGGCTTTTCTACCCTACTAGAAGACTTCTTTGCGAGTCTTACTGATAATAAGCAAATTTTGCTTACTTTTGAACATCTGCAAGATGAGCAAATGGAGTCAATTACAGAAAACAGTGAAATCAACGAAGAAATGGCGAATGACAAGTGATTTCAAAGAGATGAGGGGGAATAATAATGACAACATGGTACGATTACATGGTGAGAGCTAGTGAACATGCTGGAAGTGACGGTGATTTGTGGTTTCGCTATCTTTATAAGGTCATTAAAGATGAGGAGACTAAACTAACTACTGATGATGTAGAGCAATTGTTGAAAAATCCTACCTTAACACCTTTCCAAAAAATAACCCTTCAAGATGCTTTAACAGAAGGTACACACACAAGAGAACACGTTTTGCAGGCGAACCGTAAAAGTCAGCCAAAAGATATTTTGAAACTCTTTAGAGAGGGTAACTATGGATAAGAAAGTTTTATTTGAGGCTCTCAATACAGAATTAGCTAAGGAAAATATTGACCTAGAAATTATCTGTGTTGGTGGTTTTGTTCTGGAGTATTACAATCTCCGAGGAACACAAGATGTAGATGCCTTTTATCAAGAAGATGCTAAAATCAGAAGCATTATTGAGAAAGTTGGCGATGATTTTGATGTGAATGAGCCTGATGAGTTATGGCTGAACAACAATGTTGCAAATATGAATAAAATACCGCCACTGTCTATCTGTGAGAAGGCATTTAGCTATTCAAATTTGACTGTTTTTGTACCAGCATTATCTTACATTCTCGGAATGAAACTAGACAGCGGACGAGATAGAGATAGGCAGGATGCTGGGGAAATTATTAAACTAGTGAAAATTCGTTCTATAAAAGATATTATCAATAAACTCAAAGAATATGGTTTTCAACCAGACCTTTCATTGATATTGGAAGTATTTGAGATAGCCTATGGTATGGAATGGTTGGCAGAATATATGAGTGAACATTATGAAGAATTTAGACATTATTAAAAGACGATTTCCGTTTGGAAGTCGCCTTTTTTGATATTCTCATAAATACAATATGTTGTTGTTGGTGTAAACTGGTATATAGTTCCCATTCGATATTATTGTTACCTACTAGATCCCCTTTTTAATAAATCTGGGATAGCCG
>ERZ773213.1718-NODE-1718-length-11134-cov-7.970665_pt1 | contig 11134 bp, 10 predicted proteins | sample MGYA00580996_ERZ773213 | MGnify/ENA primary metagenome ERZ773213 (study PRJEB29015, sample SAMEA2738152) | human oral metagenome | biome: human oral; feature: human-associated habitat; material: saliva | place: China | collected 2197 ...
CTGGGTTCGCCAGGGAGTTATCGTTATGGGATTCTGCGGCGTAATGGATGACTGCGTCCGCCTGCGCTACGAGTTCGTCGGTGAGTTCACGGTCTGCAATATCGCCAACCACTAGTTTAAAGCGGGATTCATCAAGCCCCGCAAGGGAAGCCGCGTTCGCGGCGTACGTCATTTTGTCGAGAACTGTGACAGTGTGCTGAGTGCGCTCCAACAGGTGATGAACAAAGTTTGAGCCAATAAAACCGGCGCCGCCGGTAACAAGAATGTGAGCCATACGTTAGATTTTAGCGCCCGACACCCGTATTTTTATGCATACAAACGGCGAGAATCGTGACACAATATAGAAACTATGAAAGGAATCATTCTAGCTGGCGGCACCGGCAGCCGCCTTCACCCCATCACTCAGGGCATTAGCAAACAGCTCACCCCGGTCTATGACAAGCCGATGATCTATTACCCGCTCTCAACACTCATGTTGGCGGGTATCCGGGATATCCTCATTATCACCACCCCTGCCGACCAGGAGCAGTTCCAAAGGCTGCTCGGGGACGGCTCAAGATTCGGGGTTCACTTCGAATACAAGGTGCAGCCCTCCCCTGACGGGCTGGCTCAAGCATTTATTCTTGGTGCAGATTTTATTGGTAATAGCCCCGTTGCCCTCGTGCTTGGCGACAATATTTTCTACGGGCACGGGCTCGGCACCCAGTTGGCCAAATACGAACAGAAGGACGGCGCAACTGTCTTCGCCTACCAGGTGGCTGACCCGCGCGCCTACGGTGTGGTCGAATTCGATGAGAACAACAACGCCCTCTCCATTGAGGAAAAGCCCGAAAACCCCAAGAGCGACTACGTGATCCCCGGCCTGTATTTCTACGACCGGGATGTGGTTAACTATGCACAAGAACTTGAACCTTCACCGCGTGGTGAACTGGAAATCACCGACCTTAACCGTGTATACCTAAAACAGGGTAAACTGAAAGTGGAGGTTCTTCCACGCGGCACTGCGTGGCTCGACACCGGCACCTTCGATTCACTCGCGGATGCCACGAACTTCATCCGCACCGTGCAAAAACGTCAGGGTCTTTCCATTGGATGCCCCGAAGAAATTGCGTGGCGCGCAGGCTGGCTCAGCGATCAGGAACTCAGCGAGATCGCAAGCCCCCTCGTTAAGAGCGGTTACGGCGAATACCTTCTCAACCTGCTACGGTAAGGTGGCGTCTTCGCTCAACTGTGCCCGGGCACGGGTCGACTACACTCAGCTCAAATACATCACATACGCATTCTGGAGTAATCACAGACCATGACCATACTGGACTTTGTGCGCACCACGAGGGCAAACCTCGTGTTGCTTATCCTCGGCATCATTATTGGTGCTCTCTTAGGCGTCGGCTATTCCCTCACCCAGCCCAAGGTGTATGCGGCCAGCGCATCCGGGTACGTCACCATTGGCAGCGGCGGCACCATTGACGTGCTCTCGGGCTCATCGGCTGCGAAAGACCGCGCCCGCTCCTACTCCGCTATCGTCTCCTCCGAGGCTGTGGCGAAAATCATTCAAGAGAAAAACCCCAATATGGGGATGACCGTCAGCGGTATCCGCGGCAGTGTTACCGCGTCCACTGACGAAAACAGCTCGCTGATTAAAGTCAGCGCCCACGCCTCCACACCGGAGCAGGCACAGGTTCTGGCGAACTCGGCGCTACACGCCACCGCCGAATACATTAAAAATATTGAAGGCAATAACGGCGGTAGCGGCAACGCCGCCAACAGTAATGGGGGGAATAACGCCACCCCCAATGCTGAGAACGGCAACACTGCAGGTGCTAGTGCTAGCGCGAACACCGCTGTTAGCGGTAACGCTGCGAATAATATCCGCGTGATCCCTCTCGATAACGCAAGTATTAACCCTCCGCTGGTATCCCCCAACTACACCCGTAACACCCTCATCGGTGCAGTCGCCGGGCTCGTTCTTGTGTACGTTGTGATCTTCCTGCGCCGCTCCGTGGATCAGCGCATCCGTACCCGTGATGACGCCGTGAAAGCCACCGGCAGCAGCATCCTTGGTGTTCTGCCCACCAGTGATGACCTCACTGAAGAAAACATTGTTACCGGCTCCTCCAGCGACCATATCGCTCAAGAGTCGATCCGTCAGCTGCGCACCAACCTGCGTTTCGTCAATATTGACGAGCCTCCGCGTTCGTTCCTGGTCACCTCCGCGGTTCCCAGTGAAGGTAAGTCCACCGTGTCGCTGTCGCTGGCGCGTTCCATGGCTGAGTCTGGTCAGGCTGTCATCCTCATTGATGCTGACCTGCGCCGCCCCACCCTGGCGAAGAAACTCAATGTTGATGCGAAGGTCGGTCTCACCCAGGTGCTGGCCGGTCAGGTCGATATTGCTGAGGCCGTGTACCAGTTGGAGGAATCCAACCTGTTCGTGCTCACCGCCGGACGTATCCCCCCGAACCCCTCAGAGCTGCTGGGCTCCGATAAGATGCGCCAGCTGGTCAGGGAACTATCCGAAGAGTTCGTAGTGGTTCTGGATGCCCCGCCGCTGCTGCCCGTCACCGATGCCTCACTGCTCTCCTACGCGGTAGATGGCGTGATTATGGTTGGTTCGATCGGTAAGAGCCACCGCGAGCAGATGACCGAGGCAACCAATAACCTGAACAAGGTGAATGCTAACCTCTTCGGTCTGGTGCTGAACCGCGCGCCGCGTAAGGGCCTGGGTAACTCCTACTACGGCTTCGGCTACGCCAACAGCTACGTGGGGTACGCAACCTACTACGGCTACTCAAAAGACGGCACGAAGAAAAAAGTGAAGTCTCGGAAGAAAGCCAAGAAATAGGTTTACCGCCCGCAGCAGTAAACCGGGGCGGGGATAAGACATTGCGCCTTGTCCCCGCCCTATACTGTAGCTACAGCACACGCTTCAAAAACTAACTGGAAGACACCCCGTGGAAAAAACTGAACGGCAGGCCGCCTCAGCGCCGCTCAAAGCACGCATTATGCTGGCGCACGCCTACTTTCAGCGCGTCGCCAACGCCGACGGCATAGATATTCTGCACGTTAAAGGGTACGCATTCGGCCCGGAGGTGTACCGTCCCGAGCGGCACAGCACCGACGTGGATTTGCTGGTACGCCCCTCCCATGTGGACCGGTTCGTGCAGGCGCTTATAGCTCAGGGGTGGAGTATCCAAGCGCACTTTGAAACCGGCTCAGTATTTGAGCACGCCATGACCCTTCACCACGATGCGTGGGGGCTGACCGACATACACCGGTTCTTCCCCGGCCTGGGCGAGGACCATGAACGGGTTTTTGAGCAGCTGTGGCTGGCCCGAACCACACGCGATATAGCGCACCGGCCCTGCACCGTACCGTCTGTGCTGGATGCGCGAGTTATTGTGGTGCTGCACCGTGCACGAGCCGCCGCGAAATACAGCAGCGACCTCAAATACCTTAACGAAATCATGAGCTACAGCGAATGGGAACGGGTACACGATAGGGCCTTAGAGCTGCACTCCGGCATCGCCTACGCGGCGGCAATGGGGCATCTAGCGGCCTACAGAGGGCACCGCGACTACCTGCTGTGGAAAGCTGTCTCGACGAAAGTTCCCCCCTACCTGCTGTGGTTTGCACGGGTACGCTCAGCACGCGGTATTGCCGAGAAGGCACGAGTTATCAGGAATATTGCGCTGGTAAACGAAGACCACCTGGCAATGACGCTGGGGCATAAACCCAGCCGGAGCGAAATATGGCGGCAGTTCTTCAGCCGTTTCGGCATTAAATTTCCGAAAGGCGGCAAATAATGGCTCAACTGCGTTACCGCATCCCCGAACATATCGCCTACGTGCACACCGACGAATTCGCCAAGTACAGCCCCACCGCCAGCTATCTTGCTGATTTGCGCACCAGCAGCATCGCGGTCTTAGAGGGGTCAGCATCCATTATTTGGGGCGTGTTTGAGGTTCCGCTGACTCTCCCGGAGGCTATTGAAGAGATCGCGGAGCTTGCGGAACAGGACCCTGCGGCTATCGCCGAGCAGGTGCAGGATTTTGTGACCGATTTGGTGTCCCGCGAGTACCTGGAAGAGCTGTAAACAGGCGGCATGTTCCGGGAAACTTCCCCCACCTGCCCTTCCCGTAATACTGCGGTGAATACAGCCAAATCGTGCAGCGTTAGCGTTATCCCAGCTGGGCCACATACTCGTGCAGCTGGGCGATAAACCTCTCTTCAGAGAACTTTTCAACATGGGCGCGAATCTGCTGGGGGTCCCACTGTGCCGGGTCAAATGAGGACACGGCAGACTCGATCAACTCAGGGGTTGGCTCATCAATAAACACACCGGTACGCCCTTCCACGACGGTGTCAAGGAAACCGCCCGCACGGAACGCAATCACAGGTTTACCGCTTGCCCCTGCCTCCAGGGGGGTAATCCCGAAATCCTCGTGTGAAATCGCCAACAGCGCCACACAGTTGCGGTAGGCGTAACATAGCTGCGCATCCGGCAGATCTGAGGCGATACGCACCGTCGGCCCGGCATGTTTTAGAAGGCTATCTTTCTCAGGGCCCCGTCCGATAATCAGTAGTTTCTTTCCCATGTGCGTGAACGCCTCCACCGCATGTTCTATGTTCTTATACGGCAACAGGCGTGAGACGATCAGGAAATAGTCGCCGTCGGCCATGAACTTCTCCAAACCAGGAATCGGCTCGGCCGGGGAGTCCATATCTACCGAATGCGGCGGGAAAAAAATCGGTACATCCTCTTTACCGTAGACGTTCTGGATCCGCTCCCTAATGATGGTGGAGTTGCCCACATAGTTCTCGGATTTTGCGGCGGCCCGCTGATCCCACAACTTCAGTGCGGGCCTGAGCGTACGCAGGGCAATCCCCGCAACACCGTCTTTTTTCTTCCCCAAATACTGGTCGCTCAGGTACAGCCACCGCGCCGGGGAGTGGCAGTAGACGAAGCTCTGCCCGGCGTACCTGAACCCGTGCGCCCAGCCGGTGGTTGAGATAATCGCCTTCCGGGCGGGCACCTTCAACAGGGACGAAGCGAACGGCAGCAGCGGCAGCGCGAAACGGTGTTTATGGCGGAACAGCCCAATGCGGTTAATGCCACTGGTGACAATTTTTGCATCTTTAAACTCGGGGAAAGTACCTTCGGGGTCGTAAAGAGTGGTGTATATTGTCGCCTCGGGGAAGGCCTTGTGCATGGCAAGTACCACCCGCTCGGCACCTCCTCTTTGGGTGAGGTAGTCGTGCGCGATAGCGATTTCTTCGGTAGCTTGCACCCGCCAGAACGGCAGGCATTTTTTAGCGGTTTTCTGTGCTCCGCTGAGCAGATGATGTGCGTGTGCGAACATGATGTGGTTCCTAGAATACTTTCTGGGCGCGGCGCGGGTATTTCACACCCGCGTAGGAGGCTGCTTCAACCTGTAGCGCCACAATTTTCTCGGCGAGCTTTACCGGGAGTTTGAGCAGGATTCTATCGCTGGCGTCCCCCACTGTTTTGATGGTTCGTTCGGTGGTAAATAATGCGAGTGTTTTGACCGCTGCGCCCCACACCCCGCCCGGGTTTGGGGCGGTGTGTGCCTGTTCGCCGTGCTTTCGCACGAAAATGGAGCGCGCCGCCCCAGAGTGCAGGGCACGTAGAGCGCGTACGGAGGTGGTGGTTGCTTCTGCGTGGTGTTTCGCCTCTACCTCGGAAGAGATAAGAATTTTTCCCGCAGCGTCGGCGATCATTTTCCCCATATCGACGTCTTCCCAGCCGTAGAGGCGGTAGGCGGGGTCGAATCCCCCTACTTTGTGGAAGAACTCGGCTGATACGGACGAGTTACCGTTCCAGTAATGCCAACGCTCGTGTGGGGGTACACTGAGTGCTCCCTGCTTGAACTTTTTATCCCGGTAGTTGCCGTAAACCAGCGAATAGGGGGTCTGAGGAAATACGTTGTTAAGGGTGCCGATAACCCCGTCGTACTCTTGGTGCAGGCGAAGGTGGTTCGCTACGTAATGTTCGTCCGGCTGCAGGTCATCATCACAGCGGATGAGTACCTTGGCATTAGCGGCCCGGTGCCCGGCGTTCAGGGCTGCTACCCTCCCCCGGTTTTCGGGGAAAATAATGGTGCTTAGGTTCAGCCCGCCCTCGGCAGCATATTTTTTCAGGACAGCCTCGCTATTGTCGATATCGCCATCGAGCACAACGATTACCTGAAAGTCTTTTTCTGTTTGGGCACGTAAAGCCTCCAGTGGGTAGTGCAGCAGGTGTGCACCGCCTCTGGAGGGGATAATGACGGCCGCTTTGTAGTAGTGGTCGGCGTTATGCGAGTGAGCTTCGTGATGTGTAAGGTGAGTCATAACGATATGCTTTTATGGTGTGATTCTGTTGTGTTCCGGTCGGCTCGCGCCGCCGTAGAGGGATATTATGCGGGTGAAATATGCTGTTCCAGGATTTCACGCACGCGTTCTTTACCGGCCTCAGGAGAGTACAGCTCCTGCCAGCGCCAGAAAGCGTCAGATACGGTGTTGGTGAGCTTCTCAGAGTCTGAGCTCAGCTGTTCCGCGACGATGCTGATCGTACGCGCCAGCTCGGCCTCGTCACCTTTGGGGACGATATACGGGTAGTTTTCACCCACGATCTCGGGTAATGCCCCCGAATCGGAGACAATAAGAGGCACACGGGCGCTCATTGCTTCAGCAGCAACAAGCCCAAAAGACTCGGCAACTAGTGAGGGAACTACCAGCATATCGACGTTGTTAAACAACGCCTCAGGGGTGGCCCATCCCAGACGCTCGGTGTGCTCTGCAATACGGCTAAGGGAACGTTCAACCTGTTCCTGTTCCACCTCAGAGGTGAAAACGGGTTCCCCTGCTACCACTAGGCGGTACGCGCCGCCTCCCTGGGTGAGGGTAGCAATAGCCTTACACAGCGGAACTATACCTTTAATAGGGCTCAGCCGTCCAATAAATCCCACACGTATGACATCAGTATTGTCATGTTTAAGGTCTGTAGGTACCTCAGAGACCCAGTTGCTCAAAACCTGTGCACCGTTTATCTGCCGGGCCATAAAGTTGCTCGGCACCAGGGTCGCACTCGCCTTACGACGCGCAAAGGGGACTAGTTTTGCGTTGAGTCCCTCTGGAATCTGGTGCAGGTGCACAATCCGGTTCTTACGCCCGCCGGTAGCGGCAGCGGGTACCAGCCCATTGCACCACAGCAGTACTTTCTTATGGGCGGAGTGCCAGGCGCGAAGCTGCATCATGTACTGGGAACGGGTACGGGCGGGAAGCACCACACGGGCGAATCCTTCATCGGCGGCAGCCTCAACCAGCTGCGGCGGATGCGCCGGGCCAATAACAGTGACTCGGTAGCCAAGGGAACGGGCGGCACGTGCAATATTGAGCAGCATGACCTCGCCGCCGCCCATATCACCATTATTGGTTGCAATATACAATTCCTGCGCCATGACCTTGAACCCTTCTGTTTGAATTTACCGAGTAACCTCTAGTGTGCCCGCTGCTGGTGGGGTAAGAAGCGTTGTTTTCTTTGTGAGAGGAATACGTCCGTCAATCCCGTCTTTATCCCCCGGCTGCTCATGAATGGTACCCGCCGCCCGTGAAATAATGATGGCCCGGATCGCGTACCCCACGCAGACGGCCCACATCCAGGTGTAGAACACCTCACCCAGGCGTTGGGCACAAATCAGCAAAGCGACGCCTGCACCCTGAATATAGGCCTCATCACGGCTCCACCGTGAAGCATTACTGAAAGGACGCACCAGACAAAAAACAGTGATGCCAACTACGAGCAGCATCCAGGGCCAGCCGCCTTCTACCAGTGCAGACCAGTAAGAGTTGTGGAACAGCCAGACTTTATTATCATGCTGAAGATACACGTAGGCCTCGCCTAAACCGCGGCCGAAAATACCGGTATTTTCTACTTTTACTTGAGATGCCGCATCGATTTGGGTTCGGAACCAGTCACTGCCAGCGCGGTTCCCAAACTGTGATGACTGTGAATAATCCTCGGTGAGAATGCCAAGGGCCAGGTAGATGAGCAAGCCGAGGATAAGGCGCCCCCACGCGGGAAGGCGTTTAGCCAGTACAATCCAAATAATCCCCATCGCGAAGGCGGCCATTGACGTGCGAGAGCCTGTCAGCCACAAAAAAGCAGCAAAAACAGTAATCGTTAGGATGATCTCGGCCCGGCGGCGCGCGAGAGCGAGGGCAAGAAGACCAAAAATACAGTACGCAAGACCGGCAACATTCTTATCAAGCAAATAACCAGTCAGATAACCCTTATAGTTATTAGGAGTGAGCCCCACATAGTAGAGAGGAACATTTACTAATAGGGCAGTGACGTATCCAGCAATCGCCGAACGTATGTGGATACGGCCGGAAGCAATAATCCAGATCAAAATAGTCGCTAATAGTAGACGCAGCAGGCGGCGCTGCCAGTCAAAAGCGCCAGAACTAGACTCATGTGTGAGGGATACGAACGCCAAATAGCCCAGCGCCGCAAAGGTAGCAAACGCCAGGTTCTGAAATTTTCCCAGCTCGTACACCGGTTGTTTAATGAGGGCATATAGCACAACCACGATAATGACAACCTGGTTATAGGGAAGCCCTATACCCGGCGCAGATTCTCCGAAGATCATGAGGAAAAACATAATAAACTCGGGAAGGCGTATCTTCCCCGCCCCCTGCCGCAAATATTCGGTTCCCTGGCCCAGATGGTTCTGGATCCGCTCGGCGGCAGATGCGGGTTGGCCGTTAGCGACTTTAGAGCTTGTGACGCTCACCGGGTACCTCCTCGCGGTAGCTTGTTCGTGTATAGGGCGGCTGTCTGTTGTGCCATTGTTGCATTATTAGGCCAGGTAAACTGTTCGCTGGGACCTTCCAAGAGCAGGGCGTGTATCCGGTTAAACACCTGCTCGGTCAGGTTCGGGGATGAGCGCTCTACCAGTTCCCTAGCAGAGACGACCTCGGGGTTGCCTCCCACAGCGGTTGCCACAACTTTTAGCCCAGCAGATTTGGCGTCCAGCAGCGTGTAAGAGCAGTTCTCCCATACGGAGAGCTGCACCACCATATCGCTGCGCCCCATCGCCTGATGAGGGTCTATAAAACCGCTGAACGTGACTGAGTCCCCCAGATTGAGGCGTTGTGCCTGTTCCCTCAAAGCTGCGGATAGCTCACCGTCACCGGCGATTTCCAGACGGGCCTTCGGGTAGTGTTCATGCAGCCTGGCGAAGGCGTCAATGAGCACGTCGATCCCTTTCTCGGGTGAGAGCCGTGAGAGGGATAGGATGCGTGGCGCATCCGGTTCGGCGGGTACGCGGTAGGCGTCAACCTGCGCGTGAACCGCATCAATATCCACACCATTGTATACGAGTTCGACGGTTCGGGCACCCCATTTGCGGTGCATCTGCTCCGCAGTGGAGGCTGAGACTGCGATTGCTGTATCTGTGCCCCACAGGCGTACCCGGTGTACCTGCTCCATGAGTTTAGAGCGCCACGAGGTGCCGTGATACACGGAGTCGTCACCAGCAATGCCGTGTTCTGTTGTGAATAGTTTGGGGGTGAGCCACGAACGGTTTAATGCTCGCCGTATTTTGAGCGAGTTCACCACGGCTGCGGAAAGAACATCCGCGTAGGCAAGGTGGCTGTGCACGATTGCGGGGTTTTCGTCCTCAATCGCGCGTAATAGCGAGGTGAATGAGCGTTTAAACCCAGCGTGTGGGCCGAACTCAGCTTCTATAACGCGCACGCCCAGTTCTTTAAGCCGCTCGGTGAGCACCCCCGCAGGGGCGAGCACCACCAGCTCATACCCTGGAATACCGGCACGCGCCATATCGAGAGTGTGCCGCGCTACTCCCCCGAAGTCGGGAACCGGAACGACCCAGAGAACTTTAAAAATACACTTGCTCATATTTTTACTCTATTCGCAGCTTTTCTTTCGTCCAGTTACCAGAACACGTGTTAGCAACTTGCGGAATGCTACAGAAACATTCGTTTCAATTGTGATATGAACTATATAAGCCCAAAAAATTACCAATATTATAGTAAAACCGCGAGCTCCCCAATCTCCTAAATATGGGTTTAATATATTAATAATCATATAACCCAACATAGCATGGCCTAAATACAATGGATAAGATATGACTCCCACAAAATGAATAGGCCCGTGGGCTAAAAATGGCACTCTGGGACAGTGCACAACAATAAAAAATATCACACAGATACCCAGCATTGTCACAGCATGTAACATATCACGCATAATATATGTATTAATGGATGCCATAATAGTCAGTAACGGTATTAACCATGTAAATCTACGATCATGGCTATACATAAAGAGAACCATTCCCAAGCAGAAAAGCGGGGCATGTTCAGCAAGCACAGACCATAATATAATCTTACTGAGAGTATTGTGTGGTACCCCAACAACTATACACAATATAGTGCCCAGTACACTCCAGATAATAATACCAATGGTAAGTTCACGGCGATAGACTTTTCCACGTCGGTACAGCATATATGTAGCCATCAGAAGGTAGAATTGCATCTCTACAGCTAAAGTCCAGTAGACCTTGTCTACATCTTCAACCATAATAAAACGTTGCATCATGGTGGTATTCAGCAATACCTGCAGCTGCGTAATATGCCGCCCAGGGTTACCGTACAGCACGTACACCAGTGTAGCGACTATAATTCCAAACCAATATGTAGGATATAGACGTGCCACTCGAGAAATCATAAATTTCAGAGATGAACCACTTTTAATTGCCGTTAGTAAAATCACATATCCTGATATAATGAAAAATAGCTGCACCCCCATCTCCCCCAGCGGAAAAGTATATGGGGATTGTGGGGAATGTATGTAGTTCTGGTTGAAAGTCGCCCCAAAATGTCCTACGACCACTGCTAGCGCCGCAATTCCGCGCAGCCCATCAAGTTCACGGAACCGTCCGGGGGTGATAAAGCTATTATCAAGTATTTCGTTATGCTCTTGGGTGCGCCGAATTGTTTTTGTCTTCTTCATAACCGGCCTACAACCACTTTTCGAGGCGGTCTAGGGCGGTGAAGAAACCTTCGCCGTTATTGATATGCCCCTGCCAGATTTCGGGGATGAACGATGCTTTCG
>ERZ773213.1729-NODE-1729-length-11107-cov-8.621245_pt1 | contig 11107 bp, 8 predicted proteins | sample MGYA00580996_ERZ773213 | MGnify/ENA primary metagenome ERZ773213 (study PRJEB29015, sample SAMEA2738152) | human oral metagenome | biome: human oral; feature: human-associated habitat; material: saliva | place: China | collected 2197 ...
AGATCGGCGACTGGCACGACGACATGGCCTGGATCCTGTGGCGCACCGGCCAGAACTGGCAGGCCGTCCAGCACTGCGAGTCCGCCTACGACGGCTACATGGACACCGAGGACCGCGACTCGGCCTCGCGGGCCCTGTGCATGCTGGCCCGCCTGCACGCCGAGCGCGGTGAGCGCGACGAGGCCCTGGCCGCCTGCGCCCGTGTGCGCGACCTGCTGGGTGAGCCGCACTGGGATGGTCACGACGCCCTGGAGTTCGTGGCCTCCGTGGAGGAGACGCTGCGCTGACGTGAGGCGCGGGCTCTGCCGCTGTTGTCCGCGGTCAGTGAGGACTATCCGGCGTCGGCGGGCGCGGGGTGGAGGATTCCGCCCCGTGAGAATCGGGTGACGGTGGCCGGCGCGCGAGGAATGATTAGCCGTGGGCATCACGACCCCTCGACCGACCCCTCCGGGAGGCATCCCTTGGCCATCGCAGTCTCACACCGATTCTCACCCAGCGGCGACCTTCCCGTGGAGGCGGGGCGCTACCGACTCGTGGCGTCGGGGGCCTGCCCGTGGTGCCGCCGCGTCCTCATCGCTCGGCGCCTGCTGGGCCTGACCGAGGCGATTCCCGTGTCCTGGAGCTACGGCAAGGGCGCGGACGGGTACTGGGAGCTGACCGGCCCCGACGGCGAGCCCGGCGTGGATCCGGCGCTCGGCGCCCGCTCCCTGGCTGAGGTCTACGAGAAGACCCCCGGCTATACGCCTCCCCCCACCGTCCCGGCCCTCGTGGACACCACCACCGGCCAGGTCGTCAGCGACGACTCCGGCGACCTGCTCTTCGACCTGTCCACCGCCTGGTGGGACCTCCACCGCGACGGTGCCCCGGACCTCTACCCGCTCAACCGTCGCAACTCCACCGATGCCTGGGATGCGTGGATCTGCTCGCAGATCAACGTCGGTCACGCGGTGGCCACCCACTCCCAGGACCCGGAGAAGGCCGCGGCGGCGGCCAACGGCGTCCTCGTGGGCTTCGACGTCATCGACACCCTCCTGGCCCGGGCCACCCGGATGGAGGCCTCCCGCGAGGACGGCCTGACGATGCTCGACGGGCCGGCCCTGTCCGCCGTCGTCGCCATCGGCCAGTACCTGTGCGGCGACAAGCCCACCGGCAGCGACATCCGCCTGTTCACCACCGTCCAGTCCTACGAGTACGGCGGGCGCCAGCACTACCCCGGCGGGGAGGCGCCGTCGATCTCCTTCTGGCCGGCGCTGGCCCGCTGGTTCCGCGCCCTGGAGAGCCGCTCGGGCTGGGTGGGGTCGGAGGAGCGCAGCGCCCTCGGCTGCTGACGACTGGTGCTCCCGGTGCATACCCCCTGGGGTCGCTGACGGGTTACTTCCTATGGACCCACCGTCCCTGTTGCATGACTGCTGCCAGGCATGCAACAGGGACGTTTATCGCCAAAGACCATCCCCACGACCACTGGGATAGCCGAGCGGGTGAATCGGTGATGCGGAACGGACGTGAGGTATGAGACGGGCGACTGGGCACCCCACGAGAACGGACTATGCCCGAGCGGGCGACGGACAAGGAGGCTTATTCACAGTATTCATCGAAGGTACTGTGACCTGCGCAGATGCCAGCGTCGGCTAGCCCTATGAATAAGCCTCAAGGACCAGACGTCACCCTAATCATTTACGGCCTTTGTCGACTCCTAAGTTGTATGCCGATTCTCTGTCTGCAGTCTGGGCTCCCAAAACGTTGAACTCACTATCTTCAGACAGGTTATTCAGTGTGGTGATGTAGTTACTGACATTCGAAGCGTTCGACTCGTCTGCTTTGATCGTGAGCTTATCCATATCAATGGTCCCGTCGGCCTTAAAAACAGTATAGTCATAATTCCCGCCATTAGCATTAAGGTGTGCGTCATCAGGAATAAGACCCGCTTCTGTGAGGGTGTTGAAAGTATTGGCTATGTTCTGTGCTCTCCATGCTGACCCATATGATTCGATATCGGGCTTCGTTGGTGCGCTGCCACTCATTGCCGTGCTGCCTGATGAGCTGGATGTAACCACGCTTTTGGTATAGTCCAGAGCATAGGACTGAGCGATAGAAACGGCGGAGCCAACTGCGGCAGACTGGGGTGAGGGAATGAACTTCATACCGTTCGACAATGCTGAGAATAGGAAATTAATGCCCGCGTCTTTTTCTATTCTGCTGAGTTCTCTGCCCTTCTGAGCTGTACCTAATATGAAGCCGATCATCATGTCATTGGACTTGCAGTCGTTTCCAATTTGTCTTATTGCTGTTTCTGTGGAGTTATCGGTGTACTGTTCTATATCCGAGTCGGCCTTTGTCCTTTCAGCGCAGAAACGTGCAGCCGATTCTCCGAGTGTGGCTAGTGCGGTATCGTCAGTTCCAACCGCTTGAAGGAGGGCTCGAACTTCCTTTGTGCGAACAGCGGACCATACCTTTGGATAACTTTTCTTAGAAGGACTTGATGGTTGCGAGGCATCACTTTCGCGTGCGGCGGCATCAACGTCTGGCATAGAGTTTCCCAGCATGATGGCCGTGTTCTGGCGAGATAGTGGAGACCAGGTTGGGTTGAACTTTGATGTATTGCTAAGGCCTGACAGTGCTAGCGTGGCTTGCTCGGTGATCCAGGCTGCTTGCTCATCCTTGGATCCTTCGTCAGAAACGCGGAATGTAGAGACACCGGCAAATGCGGCAGTCAGCCCCTCCATGCTTGTCTCATCCCAGTGGCGGGACATGATCCACCTGAATGTCGGTGAGTCCTCTACCGTATAACCATTGTCTCCGTGAACTACTTCTGATGGTGGAACGAAGTAGTTCAGTGCCGCCTCAGGATTCCGGCCCATTGCAGTAAGGAGTCCGGTAAACGGATCCCAGTCCCCCATCCTCCTCATGGGGTACATGTTGGTCATCATTTTCGTTTTCCATGAAGGTATTCCCGAGGAGTTCTGCTCGTACTCCTGAAGGTCCTTAGCAACGGTCGAGAGGAACTCCGAGTCAAATACTCCTCCAGCTTGGGCGGCAGCGTCTCCCAAAGTAATTGTGTTTGTTGCCGAGTGGTTTGCCCCGGACAGAAGTAGATTGACTGCGTAAGGCATATATGGCGGCGTGTTGTCATCGTTAGTAAGTGATGCCAGGCTATGTGCATACTTCTGCTTGTGTTGGGGTGTCCATATTTGGGATGCGGATGCTGTTCCGAGAGTTATGGAAAGCGCGGACAATGCGCCGAAGTACTTCTCCTGAGTCTCATTGAATTTCGTTGCAATGTCCTCGGTGCCATTGGTTGCTGGATTCTGTTGCCATAATTCCCAGTACGTCTGAACGCTCTCAGCGAGATTTGCCATGCCCTCTGCCCCCAGGGTGTCTGCGAACACCGCGGCATATATTGGGTTGTTCTGGCCGCTGTGGACTTTACTGGTCAAGAAGGAAAGCAGGTCGTCGCCGGTTAGTGTCTTTGATTCTTCGGCTTCCGATCTAGCCTGCCGTGCCGCATCGACATTGAAAGTCCGCATGTTTGCAACGGTATCATCCTGGTCGTCAGGGATGTAGTATGTCAATGTGCCCGAATTGAAGGCGTCACTAATTCCAAGGCTATTAATCTCGACGATAACGTCGTGTCTTTCCTTGAGGTCGAAGGCAATTTGCTCTACTGCGCTTGCGGATGCGCCCATATTGGTAGTCGCCGCCGCATCGGACTGTCCCGAAGATTTGTCAAGCGCGAGGGCGGCATCAGGCACGGGATCGTGGTTACGTGTACTACAATCTCTGATGCGCTTGCGCTGTGTGTCGATTTCTGCGGCACGATCGTTGAGATCATCAATCAATGCCCTCATTCCTGTCATATCATACTTAACGTACGTCATGTTGTTTCTCGCATTCTCTGGGTGTGTGCTGCAGATCATCATCTGCGGGGCTTATTTCTATGATGAGGTGAGTGGTGTCGCAACGGGAAGATTGCTGGCGAGGATATGTCCGTCAACCGCTTGTGTCCCGGTTTCCTACCGGGCGGCTTGCCATGACGCCTCTTCACTTTCGGGTGTAACCTTTTCGCCCACCCAGTTGACTTGGTAATCTCTTGCGGTTTTAAGGGTGCCTGAAATCGAATTGAGTGCAGTGTCCGTCGAGTTCAGGGAGTCTCTGACTCGTTGAAAATACTGCTCGGCTATCGAGGAGTTCCATAGGTTCTCGCCTAGGCGGGACTGCATCTGGCTGACGGTCTGGTGGCCAGTGACAACTCCTGTGTATCCTTCTTCGGTATAGGTGTGGTCTTTTGTTATCCACGTGGAGTTCAGAAACGTTTGAACTGCGGAAGTCTCGTCGGCGACGTATTCGATCGCCTTCAGCTTCATATTGTCAACCTTGTTGCTGTCAGCACTGTCTGAAGCGGTCTCTGTCATGGGTTCTACTTTCTCTGAGTTTCGGGAAGTGATCACGGCGATGTCAAATCACGTACTGTTAGTGCACCCGTGGTTCATGCTTGAGGGGATGGGGTGAGGTGGATGTGGTAGGCATCGGCCGGTCGGGGACGATCGGTCTTATTACTTTAATGTGGATGCTCTTGGGATGGGATTTCAAACAATGGGGACAACTAGCCATGGGTTGCAGGACCCATCCTGTCCACCACTTAAACAACCAAGTGGCGAATTCGGTTTGAGTGTTTTATGGCGCTTCGTGTTTGGGAGGGGTGGTAGACGGTGCCTATTGAGTGCGCCAGTAGCACCGCCCGATCGCGTCCTTGAGCAGTGCTGCACCGATCCCCCACCCCTGAGCCCGCTCGTCCACTGCGAGCCGGGCCAGTAGACGGGCGAAGCGGGACGTCTCCTCCAACGGAGCGTCCAGCACGGCCTCAATGGCATCGAACTGCTCTGATGACACGGAGAACCAGCGACGGTCGGCAAGAACGCGTTCAGCCTCAAGCGTCGCTGAGGACAGGATGAACTCGCTGACGGAGCGGTCCGTCTGGGAGGCGGCTTGCTGAATCAGAGCTTCTTGGCGCGGCGTGCCGCGCAGATCGATTCTCTGGGTTCTGCGGGCTGTTGAGATCGGCACGCTCCGGCCTCCTTGGTGGCACAGACAATGTACGTACAGGAGTGAGCGCGCAAGGTCAGTGACGTTCACGGTGTGGGCGCTTGGACGGGGTGAGGTCGGAGGAGCGCAGCGCCCTGGGCTGCTGACGGCCGCGCGGGGCCGACGGCGCGGCCTGACTCCGCGTCCCGGCTACGGCCGGGCGGTGAGGACCGGGTTGTACAGGAGCCGGTTGGGCGTCGTCGGGCACTCCTCGCCCACGGCCATCGGCGCGATGAGCCGGTCGGCCCGCAGGTCCTCCAGGCGCGCCACCACGCGGTCGCGCAGCGTCCACGGGTCGATGGTGTTGAGGTAGATCTTCGTGCCGCCCTCGAAGCCCGCCAGGGTGGAGACCCGCCACTTGAGCGTGATGTGCCAGGGCATGGGCTGGTCCACGTCGAGCGGCTTGTGGTGCCACTCCTCGTTGCTGGGCACGTCCGCGCCCGTGGCCGCGTGCAGGGCGTGCACCAGGTCGGAGACGGCGTCGACCTCCTCGCGGCTCATGAGCCACGGCTCGGGCATGGCCGACGTCGAGTACACCTCCAGCGTCGGGTAGCGGTGCCCGAACCCGGCGAAGGCCACCGCGTGCTCGTTGCTCGCCACCAGCAGCCCCTGGTAGGCGGCGTAGTCCACCGCCATCTCGTTGTACAGGTTGGGGTTGGCCCGCACCTTCTGCAGCTCCAGCTGGCTGGTCACCCCGCGCTCGTCGATGCCCACCAGCTGCTTGTGCAGGTGGTCGAAGCTCGCCCCGGCCGGCCGCAGCCAGTTCTGGAAGACGGCCACGTAGCGCACCCACCGGTTGGCCTCGTACAGGTTGTGCATCGCGTGGATCGCCAGGCGCGTGTAGGCGCGGTGCTCGGCCACGCTCAGCGTCCCCGAGCCGGCCAAGCCCGTGGTGTCGTGAGCGTCGTCGGTGAAATGGCGCCGGCCGATGATGACGTCATGGCCCCCGGCGAAGAAGGCCGCCAGGAAGGTGTGGCGGGTCCGCTCGTCCATCGAGTCCCAGGAGTCCGGGTCCGCGCCCGCGGCCGCCAGCTTGGTGCGCGCCACCCGCTCCACGTGCTCGACGCCGACCGGGTCGGCCAGGTAGGCCTCCATGCGCTCGCGGGCGGCGTCGGGGATCTCGTAGCCGTGGTTGATGTGCCAGTAGTCGAAGGAGAGGATCTCGAAGAGGTTGGGCACCCGCCGGAACTCGGCCACCGTGTCGAACAGGGCGGAGGCGGCGACGGCGTCGAGGCGCTCGAAACCGCCGTCGGCCCCTCGCACGAGGCGCGCCTTCTCCGGGGGCGTCTCCAGGTAGCGCGCTGAGCAGAAGGCGCAGCTGTGGGTGCGGTCGGCCTCCTCCAGCGGGCGGACCTCTGCCACCGGGTGCGAGATGGGGCGGTTGGCGCGGCCCGGCACGGTCCACACCTCGGTTCCGGTGAAGGGGCTGATCTGCTTGACCGTCCCGTCGGCCAGGCGCGTGAGTGGTTCGGCGGAGGGTGAGTACGGCATGAGCATGCTTCCATTGTGACGCCTGATGGCGGCCCGTGCGCCTGGCGGCCCCGATGGCGGACCCGGTTCTCCTCCGAGGGCAGCGAGTCCCGTCTACAGCGGAATGAGCTCGATATGTCGTCGATCCTCTGACGTGAGCGCCTGCACCATGCGTCCGTCCATGGTGGCGAGAACAGCGTTGTGACGTGCCGCGAGGTCCACCAGGTGCAGGTCGGTGACTTGTTTCGGGCCCTTCAGCCTCGAAAAGCTGATGGACGGCTCAGCAGGAGGGGCGTCGTCGACAAGGAACACGTGATCGTCAAGCAGTCGCAGGCGATCAGTGGTCGTCATCTCGGTACTGCTCGATGAGCTCTGGCGTCACCACATGAGCCTGCTGGCCTGCGGGAGGGAAGAACAAGGGGATCCCGTGCCTGCTGGTGCGGCTCCCGTGGGAGATTCCTTGGAGCGCGAGATCGGACACGGCGCGCCCGAGTGACACTCCGTCGCGATGAGCGCGTTCACGAGCCAGGGACAGGACCCGGTCGTCGATCTCAAGTGTCGTCCTCATACGATCATGATCGCACCAGCGCATCACGTCATCAATGAGCCGATGAACTGTTGTGGATTCTGACGGCGGGCCCGGCCGGCCGAGGTCGGGGTAGTCTCACAGGCTCGTGCGGACCTGCGCCGGGCCCGGCCCTGCGCCCCGCACTTCCCCCATCCCCTGCACCCCCGCACCCGACTGGAGACAAGGAGACGATATGGCCGAGGTCTTCACCTCCCTGCTGCTCATCGTCGCGGTGGCCTTCGTGGCGCCGCTGATCTCCTGGACCATCCCCAAGCGGCTCGTGCCCGAGGTCGTCCTGCTCATCCTGGGCGGGATGCTCATCGGCCCCCACGGCCTGGGGCTGGCCGTCGAGGACTCCTCGATCGAGCTGCTGCGCGAGCTCGGCGTCGCCTTCCTCTTCCTCATGGCCGGCTACGAGATCGACATCAACGAGCTGCGCGGGGCGGGCGGGCGCCACGCCGCCGTCGCCTGGCTGCTCTCGCTGGGGCTGGCCTTCGGCGCGGTCAGCGTCATCGGGGTGACCGGAGGGGCGGCGTCGGCCAACGGCATCGCCATCGCCACCGCCATGACCTCCACGGCCATCGGCACGATCCTGCCGATCCTGCGCGACCGCGGCCTGCTGCCCACGGCGGTGGGCGCCTCGATCCTCAACCACGGCGCCGTCGGCGAGGTCGGGCCGATCCTCGTCATGGCGCTGCTGCTGGGATCGCGCTCCACCTGGGCGAGCATGGTGATCCTGGGCGTCTTCCTCATCATCACCCTGCTCATCGTCCGCTTCACCAGCCGCGTCAAGCGCGTGGGGCGCCGCCTGGTCGAGGCCATCCACCTGGGGGCCTCGACGACGGCGCAGACCACCATCCGGGCCACCGTCCTGCTCCTGGTGGGGCTGTGCGCCATCGCCGCCATCTTCGACCTCGACGTCATCCTGGGGGCCTTCGCCGCAGGCTTCGTCCTGCGTCACGCCCTGCCCGAGGGGGATGCCGAGTTCGAGGAGAAGCTTGACGGGCTGGCCTACGGGTTCTTCGTCCCGATCTTCTTCGTCACCTCCGGCATGGGCATCGAGGCCGGGCTCGACGCCGGGGACCTGGTCAACCTCCTGGCCTTCTTCGTGCTGCTGGTGCTCGTGCGGGGCGTGCCGGTGTGGCTGGCCTCCCGGGCGGAGCGCCGCAGGGACGGCACGCGCATCTACTCGATGCGCCAGAGCCTCCAGATCGCCGTCTACTCGACGACCGCCCTGCCCATCATCGTGGCTGTCACCCAGGTGGCGGTCAGCGCGGGGGCCATGTCGACCTCCTTCGCCTCCACCCTCGTGCTGGCCGGGGTGCTGTCGGTGCTGGTCCTGCCGGCCGCCGGGCTGGCGCTGGGCCACCGGAGCGACCACGTGCCGGCCAACGAGGTGATGCGCGTGGTCCAGGGGCCGGCCGCCCCCGACGGACGCATCCCGGAGGAGGCCACGGCCCCGGTCGGCGAGCAGGTCTCGGAGCCGCGCCGACCGGCGTCGCCGCCCAGTGGTATCAGGCTGCCGGCGGGGGAGCGCACCCCGGCGACAGGCGTGAGGCGGCCGGCGCAGCCCGACCTGGTGGGCCTGCCCGACCTGCGCGAGCAGGCGACACCGGCGATGGCGCGCCTGGCCGAGCTGGGGATGCACGCCCGAGGGCTGTCGCTGGAGGAGTCGCACCGTCTGGCCGCGCGCCTGGCCGAGATCGAGCAGGATCACGCCCTGTGGCGCGAGCGCTGGCACCGCGCGCGCAGGCACGGCGGCACCTCCCGGGCGGCCCGACGTCGTCGGCCCCGCGGCGAGTGACAGTCCCGGCCCAGCCCTAGTGACGGTCCCAGTCCTCTCACCCAGCCTCTCGTCTAGCCTCCTGTCCGTCGTCGTGTCCGTCCTCCCGTCCATCCTCCGTCCGACGGGGACGTCTCGCGCGTTCGGTGACAGGATTCCGGTCCCCGACGGCGTCGAACGCCCCCGCCCGGAAGGGCACGCACCCGGCCGCGCAGAATGTCCCCGGCCGCATCCTTCGGGGCGCTGCGCAAGCCAATGGGTGGTGTCCCCGTCTGCGCGGAATGTCCCCCGCGGCGCGGAATGTCTCCGACGGGGCCGGAGTGGGGGCGGTGGTGCGCGGAGGGCCGGCCGCGATCAGCTCGACGAAGCCGCCGCAACGCTCCCGGCGGCGATGATGGCCATCGTCACGGCCTCCACGGCCCGCTGCACCGCGCGCCCCACGGGGCTCTCCCCCGCGAGCTCCTTGATCCGGCGCTTGAGCTCTCCGCGGCTGAGACCGGTCTCCTGCTGCGGCAGGACGGTCGGTGCGACACTGAGCGCCTGCAGGATCGACAGCAGGGCGACATCGGAGGCGGTCGGCGGCTGCACCCCGCGCAGGGCGGCGTCGATGCGTGCACGCAGCTGCCGCTCGGGGAGGGGATCGAGCGTGGGGTAACTGGGGTTCAGCGAACCGAACAGCCCGCCGGTGTGGATGCGCACCACCCCGGCCGCCGCCAAGGACTCGGCGATGTGGCGGGTGGGGTTGAGCTTGCTCCAGCACACCAGGGAGGAGAATCGCTTGCCGTCCTTGGCGGGCAGGATCTCCAGGGCCCGGTCCAGGACGGGGTGCCCGGTCGGCTCGGAGCTGACGATGTAGATGCGGGGGCTGCGCTCCTCGGTCAGGCTGATGCGGCCGGCCAGCAGCAGGTCGGTGAGCAGTGCCCCGGTGAGCCCGTAGGACGAGTGCGCCATGCGGCTCTCCGGCTTGCCTGAATCCTTGGTCAGCAGCAGGAACAGTTCTTCACAGGTCAGCATCGCGTTCATGGATCCAGTACAACGCACCGTCATCGAAATGTGATCCACCCGGGGTGCGAGATCCGGGACCGACCTGGCTCCTCCTCACGGGGGAGGCCTCCACCCGCCCGTCCGACCGGGCTACGGCCGGTCGCTCACCCCATCCCTCACCCGGCCCCACGTGACCGGGTGCGAGACCGGCGCCGTTCGCGCCCAGCGTGCGATCAGCGGCCGGACGGCGCCCGAAGGTGTCGTACCCCGCGTCTAACCTGGGGCCATGGCTCGCGCGATTCGGCATGACGACTGGCCGGTGGAGCTCACTGATGACCAGATCATCAGTCGGGTCGGCCACCGGGCCTTTGAGCGCGGCCTGGACTATGCGCGCAAGGGGCGGGTGCGGGGTATCAGCGTCGCCGGGGACGGGGACATCATCAGCGCCCAGTCCAAGGGCTCGGGCGCGCACACCTACCAGACCATGGTCTTCCGCAAGCAGGGCGCCCGCAGCGCCCCGGCATCCTGGGCCGGCACCTGCTCGTGCCCGGTGGGCAGCGACTGCAAGCACACGGCCGCCCTGCTCATCACCGCGCGCGCCCTGGCGCAGGCCGAGCCCGACGTCGCCGCCCCCTCCGGCGGGCCCGCCCCCTGGGAGAGCCGGCTGGCCGACCTGCTGCAGGTGGAGCGAGCCCCGCGCCGTCGGATGGCCCTGGAGATCATCGACGACCCCGGCAACATGTGGGGCACCCCCGCCGGCCTGTCCATGCTGCCGCTCATCGAGGGCAAACGCGGCTGGAACCGGCAGGGCGCCGCCTGGAGCCAGATCGTCTCCGGGGGCCTGGACGACGACGTCGACCCCACCGTCATGGGCGTCCTGCGCGAGCTGGCCGGCATGGCCGGCGGCTACGGCTTCTACTACGCCGACGACCGCCTCTCCCTGACGACCGCGCCCGCCCACGTCTGGGACGTGCTGCGCCGCGGGGTGGCGGCCGGCCTGACCCTCACCACCGCTCAGCGCCATGGCATGCCCGTCTACCTCGCCGACGGGCTGCGCGGCGGCATCCACCTCACCCGGGAGGGCGACGGCGACATCGCCATCACCCCCGCCCTCGAGATCGACGACGTCGAGGAGCTGCGCCGCCTCCAGGTCCCCGGACTGCGCCTGAGCTTCTCCCTCATGCCGATCGGCGACCCGGTCCACGGCTTCTACACGTGGATGC
>ERZ773213.1730-NODE-1730-length-11104-cov-11.364467_pt1 | contig 11104 bp, 10 predicted proteins | sample MGYA00580996_ERZ773213 | MGnify/ENA primary metagenome ERZ773213 (study PRJEB29015, sample SAMEA2738152) | human oral metagenome | biome: human oral; feature: human-associated habitat; material: saliva | place: China | collected 2197 ...
TACGGAACTTATTCTCATATCTACCTTTGTGGTGATGATAGGCAAAGATTTCCGCAGCTGTATACACCTTTAGATTTTCATCAACGAGATAGAATCCCTGCGCAAAGGAATTTGTATAGATGTTGATACCTTCAACAGGTTCCTCATCATCTGATAATAAATGATATGGTAATTTTATCTCTACACATTTATCAATAACTGTTACAACTTCTTTTTCCGATAATGCTAAAACAACTGGCATCGGTTGATGAATTAGTAATAGTTTTTGTTCGAGGGTTTCATTTGGAATATGTAATTCTTCGATATTGACTACATTCTCTGTAAATGGATCTTCTACAACTTTCTTACCATACTTTGAAAGACTGTGGATATCATGCCACAATGCAAACTTCGGTAACATCTTCTCTTCTTGAACCATCTCTTGAATGTAGCTTACTGTCTCTTCATTTAATTTCTTCGCTGCATCAAGAATGAGTTGTTCATCGGAATAAACAATCAGTGGATTTTGCATGTAATCCCAGATACCTGCTGTCTTTGACAGTAATGCCATGTAGGAATACATATGGGATGAAAACACCTTTTCACGTAATGCATGTAAGTCTGATTCAATTTCAGCTGCCAAGATTGGTTTATTTTCTTTCGATAATAATTCTTCAGATTTACTACAGATTTCTTCAATCTGTTCATCTGTAAAGAATACATCGCCAGCTGGAATAATAGTAACTTCCTCAATCTTTTCAACTGTCTTTTGTGTAGTTACATCAAAGAAACGAATCGATTCAACTTCTGTATCAAAAAACTCAATACGAATTGGAGCGTCATAGTTAATCGAATATACATCAACGATACCACCTCTTGCAGCGTAGGTTAATGGTTGATCAATGTGAGAAGTCTTTTGATATCCACCCGATAATAATTTTTGTTTGAATGCATGCATGTCCAGCGTATCACCTGTTCGAATTGTGATACAGCGATCTTTAAAATCTTCTGGAAATGGTAATTGTCTTAACAATGCGGATGGACAAGTAATCACTACTTGGTTTGGATTCGATAATAGTCCTGCTAAGGTCTCTACCTTTTGGGCAGTTAATTCAGGGCTAGAGGCAATCGCTTCTACGCGTAACGATTCATCCGCACCAAAAAGAGCACAATCTTTTTCATCTAAGAGTGTCGCAATCCTCTCATATAAACGTTGTGCAGTATAGAGATTCTGTTTTACAACCAGAATTGGGCGTGGCTTCTTTTGGAAAGAAGTCGCAATAACTAACGCTTCTTCAATTAAAGAAGTATACGGAATCGGAGACTTTGCGTGATCCAACAGTTTTACAGCTGGATTATTCTCCATTCTTTCATATAACCAATTTGGGATTTTTTGTATTGAACTCTTCAAGTAATCTCCTTTTTTATGTCTTCTTATTTTATCATCATTACCCTTTGAAAAACAGAAAAACACTTACCTAGTCTTTTTCAAAGACATAAAAAATTGCCACAAATCATGGCAATTTAACTTACTTCTTCTTTTCTTTGATGTTGTATTTGTTCATCACTTTATCTAAAGGTTCATTGACCCAAGCAGCGGCCGCATCTGCAGCAATAGAGATAATTCGTTCAAACTCTTCACGTTCTGCCTTTGGAACTGGGGATAACACCCAATCTGGAACCTTCGCATGATTACCTGGCTCACTATGACCAACACCAATACGTACACGTGCAATTTGGTCCGTCCCGAGTGCGTTGATGATAGACTTCATACCCTTCTGTCCACCACCAGAACCATTCTTACGAATACGCAATGCACCAACCGGAATATCCATGTCATCATGTAAAATTAGAATATCCTCTGGCTGTAACTTATAGAATTTTACAGCTTGTGAAATCGCGCTTCCCGATTCATTCATATATGTAAGTGGCTTCATGAGTGTTACTTGTTCACCATTGATTCTAACACTTGCGATAAGTGCATTCCACTTTTCAGATGTAATGGAAGTCCCTAACTTTTCAGCTAATTTATCCACAGCTAAAAATCCACTGTTATGTCTTGTCTTTTCGTATTCCTTGCCAGGGTTTCCTAAACCTGCAATTAACTTCATTACTTCTTATCCTTCTCTTCTAAATCCGCATCCGTTAATTTTTCTAAGACCATTGTCTCGGATAGATTTTCAGATGGTTTCTGATCTAGCTTTTCAATATCACTATCTGTTAACTTCTCTAATACCATTGTCTCAGATAGATTTTCTTCAGAATTAGATTTCTTGTTTTCCACAACTTCTTTTTCAATAGGTTCTTCCGTTGTATTATCTAAAGTAATATCTAAACTTTGAATCCATCTCTTACCTACACCTGTTTGTGCAAACTGCTCTAACATAGGCTTCATTTCTTCTAATTGTTCAAACTTGGCTTGGTCTTGATAAATCTTATAGAGTGTAGCGTTTGCGAGATTCTTATAGATACCAATCATTGTACGTGAATAGATATAGCCTTCATAGTCACCTTCAAGTAACTTTTCAAAGAATGTCTGACCACGATCATCAACAGAATCATAATATTTATCTAACTGGTCTGATAATGCTTTTGATAGTTGATTTTCTAATATCTCTTCATATGGTTGTAACTTTGCATGCATGGTTGTACGTAAATCATCTCTACCTACATGATGTAATACATTTGGAATTGCTAGATATAGGTAGAAGAATGAATCTTCATTTGTGTCGATTGACTTAACACCTTTTTTATCTTCAATTAAAGAATCAATATCTAGTTCCTGTAAAGTAGAATCAAACTCACTAAAATCTTGGTGATATGCACATCCCCAAAGTTTTAATACACGTCCTTTATTGGCAAACTCTGGATCATTCACTGTTGAAATCAATTGATCAACGCGGTTAAAGAACATTTCCTTTTCATTAATCAAACGTACCGCATCAATAATCATCTTATTTTTGCCATTACGTTTTGATGAAATAAACATCTTAATTACTAAATATGCGATTGCAAAATACATTGCGAATGTTACTAATCTTGCTGGATTCATATTTTATTCCTCCCGTACCTATTTATATATTATACAGAATAATCCTATACTTGTTCAAAATTTGCGAATCATTTGTTATATGGTAAAATACCTATACACATTTAATATATAAAGGAAAAACGTTATGGAAAACGAAAAGAAGATCAAAACGAGATTTCTCAGTGTTCCGACACTGCTTAAATTCTTATTACTTGTATCTGTATGCTTATTCTGCATAGCTGTCTATGTAAATAGTCATCCAGAATTATTAAAGAAGACAACACCTACTCCAGAGCCTACAACAGCTGCTTCAACGGTGGAACCTACGGCATCAGCTTTACCTGCCCACTTAACAGACCCAACCAGTGTTACGGTATTGGTTGATAAAAATCACTCTCTATCACGTGACTTTGTGCCAACAAACTTAGCTACCCCTTATTTACAGAGTACTGCGGATGTCATCCAAATCCGCCAAGATGTTGGTGATGCGGCTAAGTCTATGATTTCTGCTGCGGAAGCTGCTGGTATTAAGTTATACGTAACTGCAGGATACCGTTCTTATGATGACCAACAAACACTTTATGAGGACCGTGTTAGTAAGTTAGGTGAAAAAGAAGCTTCTGATACAACAGCCAAAGCTGGTTATAGTGAAAATCAAACAGGTTTAGCACTCGACTTCACAGATACAGCAACTGGCACAAGCTCTGTAGATTTCGCAAATACACCTGCTGGTAAATGGTTATATGAGAATGCACATTCTTATGGCTTTATCCTACGTTACCCTGATAAGAAACAGGATATTACAGGATATTCCTATATGCCATGGCACTATCGTTATGTTGGTACAGATGTTTCTAATGCAATGTACGAACAAGGTGGATCCAATTTAACATTTGAAGAATTTTATCAGATAACAAAGTAGAAAATTTCTACTTTGTTTTTTAATTGAATGTTATACTAAAGCAAATAAATATACATAAATACTATTTTTATATTTCACATTTACTAATTTATCCAACTTAATTTATCATCAATTTAATACAGGGGATAGTTAATATGTCTGTTGCAATAATTTTGTTAATAGTTATAGTATTACTTATTTGGGTCCTATGTTATTATTTCAAATTAGATAGAAATAAAATATTGGAATTTTTTATTACCGGTATATTACTTCCTGTAATTGTCGCTTGTCTTATTTATATTTTTATTGATTATAGTACGAACCAAAGGTCGTTAAAAAATTTAAAATTGGACATTGATGCTACTGAAGTAATTGTCACACAAAAAAACGAATATAATTATGATATTAAATTATTATTTTCACAAGGAGATATACTTAATGCTTACTTATTTAGAATAAATAAAGATAACAAAATTAGTTGTGAAAAAATAAAAGAAATAGATAGAGAACCTAATTCGATATCCTTTAGCTTCCAGCCATCTTTAATCCACATTGAACCAGAGTATGATAACAGCAAGAAACCTTATCCTTACACACCTTTATTGCTTATACCTGATATAGAGCAATTTGTTTTATATTTTGAAGATTATTATGGAAATACATACTATAAATATCTAATTGTTAAGCCAAAATTTGATTTAACTGATTTGCCTTACTTCTTGAAAATTTATGGGAATGATGAAATTTACTTAATACATTATCCAATAATTTTAAAACGTGAACTAGACTACTTATTTATTGATACTAAATTTTCTAATAAAAAATATATTGAGTCTCAACTAAATAACTTTCCAAGTATTATTGAAGATTATATGATTGATCCAAACACAAAGCCTTTAGTTTTCAGCAATGGTAACAAATGGGAATTAAATCCCAAAGTTAATATACAATATTCAGTTCCAACAGCTGATCAAATAATTCAAATCATTACACTCATAATGACACAAAAAAATTACTAAATAATTATTATATTTCAAATAATTTCATTACTCTCTTTTAAACGATTTAGTTGATATTTTTATAAATTTCAAAGTTGTATCTACCATTGTTTTTTCATCTATTTCCATTATATCGTTGACATTTTTCACTTCAAAAAGTATTATTTATGAGCATATGTTCAATATATAGTAATTTGGAGGTGGCATGAATGAAGAGAACATACCAACCAAGCAAGAAAAAGAATAAAGCTACACACGGCTTTAGAGCCCGTATGGCTACTGTGGGTGGACGTAAAGTTATCAACAGACGTAGAGCTAAGGGAAGAAAGGTCTTATCTGCTTAAGAAGCCACCATTGGTGGTTTTTTTCTTACTGTAGAGGTTAGAGATGAAAGTAAAGAATCGAATTAAAAAAGCGGAAGAATTCCAATCTATGATTAAAAAGGGGGCAAAGGTTGTCAATCAGTCGTTTGTCATCTATCATCAGCCTAAAGAAGGAGATGAAGCTCGTATTGGAATTTCTGTATCTAAGAAGCTAGGAAATGCCGTACATCGCAACCTATATAAGCGTCAGGTTCGTATGATGTGCCATGAATTAGTTGATTTTAAAAATACAAATTACGATATGGTCGTGATTATCCGCTTCAACTATTCTTCTCTTAGCTATGAGGAGAATAAAAATAACTTGGAAAAACTATTAATAAAGGCTAAAATTAAATAGTTGAAACATAAGGAGAAAATATGAAATTTACCCCTCGTACAAAGAAACTACTTGCCTTGATGGCAATTGTGACAATCGTAGTAACAGCTACAGGTTGTACAGCTCCAAAAGATGCCAATGGACACATTATTTTGATTTCCGAAAGCACAACTTTTGGTGAAATCTTCCAAACTGAAAACTGGTTTAATGCCTTATTTGTTTGGCCACTCAGCTGGGTATTAAACAAATTAGCACCAGTCATCACAGTAGGTGGAGCAATCGCTGTCGTTACTGCGGTTGTAAATGGTTTACTAGCAGTATTTACATTGAAGTCTCAGATGGGCATGCAAAGAATGCAGATGTTGCAGCCTGAGTTAAACAAGATTCAACGTAAATATGAAGGTCGTGATGATCAAGCATCTAAGATGCGTATGGCTCAAGAACAACAGCAGTTAATGAATAAGTACAACGTTAACCCTGGTTCAATGATGTTAGTACAGTTTATTCAGTTACCAATCATCATGGCAATGTTCATGGCTATCCAACGTGCAGAAGCAGTTGTCAATGGTACATTCTTAGGAATGAACTTACAGGTAAAGCCTAGCGAAGCATTCGGCTTACTATTTAAAGGTGATTTAAGTGGCTTACCATATATCATCTTGTTCTTATTAATGGCTGTTACACAGGTTATCTTAGTATTATTACCAATGTACTTCCAAAAGAAGAAGGCTGCTGCAGAAGCTGCGAAACATCACCGTAAGCCAGAACCTACAAATAACCAAAACGTCATGATGCAGATGTACATGATTGTTATGGTACTTGCATTCGGTTTAATGTGGCAATCAGGTATGTCCTTATTCTGGTTCATCCGTAACATCGTAGATATTATTAAGACAATTATTGTCCAAAATATCATGGAGAACAATTCACAGAAAGAAGGCTTAAGATAATGCAAATTTATACTGCAAAAACACTTGAAGAACTTCTACAAAACGCTGCTGAAGAAAAGGGAGTTACAATCGATGAATTAGAATACACAGTTGTGGAAGAGAAAAAAGGATTATTGGGAATTGGTAATTCTGTATCCGCAAAAGTATTTAGTTCTGAAGATGTAAAAGAATTTATCTTTGATTACTTAGGTGAGTTCTTTACACATATTGATTTGGATATTGAGGTTGCGTTAGAGGAACTAGATGATAGTTATGTAATCAATCTAAATTCTGATAACAATGCTATCCTTATCGGTAAGATGGGTAAGACATTAGCTGCATTCAATACTGTATTACGTGCTGCTGTAAACGCTGAGTTTGAAAAGCGCATTGATGTATTAATTGATATTAATCACTACAAAGAAGAGCGCTATTACAAGATTCGTTCTATGGCAAAGCGTATCGCAAAACAGGTACAACGTTCAAAGGTTGATGTAGTGCTTGATCCAATGCCAAATGATGAAAGAAAAGTCATCCACAAGGTATTAGGTGATTGGCATAACATTAAGACAGAATCAGAGGGTGAAGGAAGTTATCGACACATCTGCATTCGTTATGTCGCTGATGAACCTCAGGAAGAAATTCCTAATATGTCTGAATAAGAATTCCTTAAAAGGAGTTCTTTTTTTATTGTCGTATATAAAATTTTACAAAGTGAAATATATATTACTTGTTTGAAAAAAGTGATGGGTTTATAATAATTTTAGTGAAATTAATCACAAGTATTTACCGGTAATACCTATGATAATTCCATATAAATTCATTTTAAAAAGGAGATAAAATTTTATGTCTGAAACGCAAAAGGAGACAGCTGGTTCATTCATTTTAAAGGTCTTAAATGGCGCAACAATCGCAATTGTTGTCGCGTTAATTCCTAACGCAATTCTCGCTACATTCTTAAAGCCATTTGCTTCAAATCCATTATTTGCCAATTGGTTACACATCGTTCAAGTATTCCAATACTTCACACCATTAATGGCTGGTTATTTAATTTCCATGCAGTTTAAACTTAACCCAATTCAATCTTCTTGTGTGGGTGGTGCAGCCTATATTGGTTCTGGGGCTTGGAAATTTGTAGAAGTTACAATGGATGGAAATGTTACAAACATCTTCCGTTTAGCAGGTATTGGCGATGTTATTAACACCATGTTAACAGCAGCTCTAGCAATTCTAGTTATTCGTTTAATCAGTGCTAAACTTGGTTCTCTTAACCTCGTATTCCTTCCAATTATTGTTGGAACAGGTGTAGGTTGGGTAGGTACTTTAACACTTCCATACGTTTCAATGATTACTTCTCTGATTGGACAGGGAATCAACTCATTTACAACATTACAACCAATTTTAATGAGTATCTTGATTGCGATGTCATTCTCACTTATTATCATTAGTCCACTTTCTACTGTTGCGATTGGTTTAGCAATTGGTTTAACAGGTATTTCATCTGCTGCCGCAGGTATGGGTGTAGCTTCCGCTGCTGCTTTACTTGTATGGGCATGCGCAAGAGTCAATAAACCTGGTGTTCCTATCGCTATTGGTTTAGGTGCTATGAAGATGATGATGCCAAACTTCCTAACAAATCCTATTATCGGATTACCAGTTGCGATTACCGCCGCAATTAGTTCTCTGAGTGTACCAATCTTCCAGATGGTTGGAACCCCAGCATCTGCAGGATTTGGCTTTGTTGGTCTTGTTTCTCCATTGGCTGCACTCAATGCAGGTAATATCAATGTTGTAATTATGTTAGTGGCATGGATTGTTGTGCCATTTGTTGTTGGATTTATCGTAAATAAAGTTTGTTGTGATGTATTACATCTTTATAAGAAAGAAATCTTTACATTCAAAGGATAAAGGAGAAAAACAAAATGTTTATTTATATCGCAGGTGCAGGCGCAATGGGTTGCCGCTTTGGCTATCAATTACATAAAGTAGGAAATGAAGTTATTTTATTGGATATGTGGAAAGATCATATTCAAGCAATTAAAAATGATGGCTTAAAGATTGTTGGTGATACAGAAGATTGTGTCAAGATGACCATCATGGAACCAACAGAAGCTACAAAAGAAGCTGAGTTAATTATCTTATTTACAAAGGCTATGCAACTACCAACAATGTTACAAAACATCAAACAAATTATTGGTAAGAATACGAAAGTACTTTGTTTATTAAATGGCTTAGGTCATGAAGATGTGATTAAACAGTATATTCCAGAAGAAAATATTTTGATGGGTGTTACTGTTTGGACAGCTGGACTAAAGGGTCCAGGTGTAGCGAAACTCATCGGTAAGGGCTCTGTAAACTTACAATCAATCGATAAGCATGGTGAGGATGAAGCTAAGAAGATTGTAGAAGTATTAAATCAAGCAGGTCTAAACGTTACCTATGATGAAGATGTATTACCATCTATCTGGCGTAAAGCTTGTGTCAATGGAACAATGAATTCAACCTGTGCATTACTTGATTGTACAATTGGTGAATTCTTCGCTAGTGAAGAGGCTATACGAGTTGTAGATACAATTATTCATGAATTTGTAATGGTTGGTGAAGCTACAGGTGTTAAATTAGATGAACAAGCAATTAAAGACTATGTTATGAAAACATCAGTAGCTGCTGCCGCTCATTATCCATCGATGCACCAAGATCTCATTCAGAATCATCGTCCAACTGAGATTGACTATATCAATGGTGCAGTTGCTAAAAAGGGTGATGCTTTAGGTATTTCTACTCCATATTGCCATATGATTACAGATCTTATTCACGCAAAGGAACATGTATTAAACATTAAATAATGAAATAATCCCTGTGTACTTCATTGTACACAGGGACTTTTTACTTTACATCAGTTGGTTTAGGATGATCTGGATTAAAGAATTGTGAATAAGAATTAAAACGAATAAAGAAATAAACACAAACCATCACAGCCATTACTGTCTCGAAGAGACGATTAAACATTTGTGAATCGTGGATATCAAAGAGAATTGCTTTCAGTAAGCCTAATGGTAACGCTAGTAACCAAAGATACTGTTTTTTATCTTTGACAACGATCCAATCAAAGTAAGTTTTCATACTTTTTCTCCTAATTATATCCTTTCTAATTTCAATATAATACGAATTGTTTAAAATTCAATCATTTTTGTAATGTTTCTTGGGGATAACTACTTTATTCAATATATATAGTATTGGGTTATCAACAGCTTATTCACATCCCACAATCATAGGTTTTCCACAATTGTGGATAACTGTTGAAAAGTCAAAATTATCCTTTATTCATCGCATATTTTTATAAACATTATTCTGTTTATAACCCATTTTCTACTAAAGTTGTCCACCTTTTTTCTACTTATCAACATTGTCTATAACTTCTCCACATTTTTATCCACATTGAAATTTGTGGAAAACTGTGGAAAACCTCTATATTTCTTATCTATACTATATTTTCTAAAACATAGTGCTGTGGATAAAAAAATTATCAACATTTTAACTATAGATTTATCCATAATAGAGTCTTAAAATAGTAATGCGTATTAATAAAGGGGATTTTTATGGAACAAAGGAATGAACAATATTTGAAGGAAGTATGGGACAATCTCCTTCAATATTTGAGTGATAACCAACTAGTTGATGGAGTTATAATTAAGAATTTTTTCAGACCTTGTTTTTTATATGCAATCACAGATGAAAAAGTAATTATTGTATCACCATCTATTATTCATAAACAGATTATTCAAAGCCAAAATAAAGAAATTGAAGCTTCTTTTATCGATCTTTTAAATGTAGATCACAATTTCATTGTAGAAGTACATTTGAAAGATGAATTAGCAATTCATAAAGTAGTAACTGCACCTATATCCAAGATTGATACAAGTGACTTTGTTTCACTACCAATTCAAAAAGATCGTAATTTTGATAATTTCGTTGTTGGAGACTGTAATCGAGAAAGTCACGCTGCCGCATTAGCTTGTGCAATGAGCCCTGGCAAGTTCTTTAACCCTTTATTCATCTATGGTAATTCAGGTTTGGGTAAGACACATTTATTAATGTCGATTGCCAATTATGTATTGAAAGTAGATCCTACTAAAAAGGTTTATTATACAGAATCTCTAAAGTTTGTTGAAACAGTTGTTAATGCAATCCGTAATAATAAAATTGATGAATTTAAACAATATATGTATTCTGTTGATTTATTGCTCGTCGATGATATTCAATTCTTAGCCGGTAAAGAAAAATCACATGAAGTATTCTTCACAATTTATAACGAATTAGTAAATAATCGTAAGCAAATTTGTATTGCATCTGATCGTTTACCAAAGGAGATTAAAGGTCTTGAAGATCGTTTAATTAGCCGTTTCTCTAGCGGATTATCTGTTGGTATCGATTCTCCTGAATTTGAAACATCACTAGCAATTCTTCAAATGAAGATTAAAACTAGTAGTTATTCCATTGAAGATGTTGATCAAGATGGATTAAATTATATTGCGTCTAACTTTTCAGGAAATGTCAGAGATTTAGA
>ERZ773213.1735-NODE-1735-length-11082-cov-39.638977_pt1 | contig 11082 bp, 10 predicted proteins | sample MGYA00580996_ERZ773213 | MGnify/ENA primary metagenome ERZ773213 (study PRJEB29015, sample SAMEA2738152) | human oral metagenome | biome: human oral; feature: human-associated habitat; material: saliva | place: China | collected 2197 ...
GAATTCCAGTTCCAAGTCTTCAGACAGGTTAGGGTCATCGAGGAATTCCAGTTCCAAGTCTTCAGACAGGTTAGGGTCATCGAGGAATTCCAGTTCCGAGTCTTCAGACAGGTTAGGGTCATCGAGGAATTCCAGCCGTTCGAGTATCGCACGCTCAATGTAAGTATCGTAATTTGTAGTAATTATCGAAATGCTTTTACCCATGCATGCGGATATAACAATAAAATCAACTAGTTTTTGTAATGTTCTACCACGATGCCATCCCGAATCTCTATACAACGCTTCAGCAAAAACTTTTTGAATGGCGTCATTATTTTCTTTGTTTTCATTTTTCGCTAACGCTTCAACCATAGTAGCTTTTACTTCCAATGGAATATCTTCATCATTAAGATATTCCTTTACCGCCTTACGGGCTGACTGAAGTTTTTCATCATCCTTATCATTATCGAAACACGTCTCAAGTTTTTTAATAAGCTTAGAATCTGGACATTCCATTAGTTTATCCGCCACACGGTTAATCAGCCCTAGCCAGCCCACTCCAGTCCGATCAGCAGTAACTCCTGCACCACAATATATAACAATGGATTTTGAATCATTTACTTCATACCAGAGATCGCGCAGATCAGCTTCATCGTGCAATGACATCATCTTATGAACTCCCGAAAAATAAACTAATTTAAAAGAACTTAAATCGATAGCGCCACTTAATAATTAACACCGAACCTTAAGATATAAGCTTTTTAGTTAGATCACTATATTATAAGTTACTTAATATATCCCTGATAATGCTTTCATCATGAGATGCAACCTTTTTTGCGGTTTCTTCCCAAGGTATAATTTCAAGCTTATCTTCTTCAAATCGCTCAAACCTCCCTTCTTTATCAGCTTTTCCATATGTTCTAGAGAGGTTTTCTTTAATCTCATTCCACCGTTCCCATTCATCATAAGCCTCCCATTCAATAGAGGCCTTATTTTGTTCAGAAGAAACATTATCTCGAGACATTTTTAATCATACCTTCGTATAAGATAGACAAATGCTAGATTAACTTCATTTTTCCATGAAAACAAATAGGGTTAATATTTCATACAGTGAGATCATTCATCGACCACTTCCCTTTAAACCGGTATAGCAACTTAAAAATGAACCCGCATATAGGTCCATGTAGCATGGTACACCCCCCACCCCCTCCGATACAACAGAGTATCGTTCATTAACCATTATAACTTGTAATATCGGCATCGACGAACTTCTAAACGATAGGTGTTTCAATCATCAAGTTTCACCATCTGCCTCACATAAGAACACTCTAACCACCTCTAGCCAAGGTCTCATACCAACTATTCATAGACCTAATTACTTAACACCAGTCACACCAGAACAATTCTACACCTCAAGATTAACTTTAGATTTTTAAATTAGTTCTTCGTTATGGGTTTAAATATTTACCCTAAATTAGTTTGTTTACTGTGCGCGAAACTTGGGCAAAATCGCCTCGCGTAGCAACCTAAAGATATAGACTGATCAGACCTCCCCTAAGAAGCTTTCCAATTATTAGCTAAGTGGAGGTACTTACATACTCACATCATCAAGGAAGGTGTATCCGTGTTAGAGGCTTTCTCAAAATGGCTGCAGGCGCGGCCTAGGCTAAACATTGCCACAAGTAACGCCTCACCCACTTTCAGTCAGGATCTACCCAGCGTTACTAGCGAACCAGACATCAGCCTGGAAATTGCTAAGCAGACCATTGTTGGTCAGGCTGCGCAGTTGATTCAGCAGGCCCAGGAGCTTAAGCAACAGGACCAACTGCTTAAACAGCAGGCCCAGGAGCTTAAGCAGCGGAGCGCAGAGCTTGAGGAAGAGGCTGAAGCTCACAAGCTCGACGTAGATTACATCGACAAGCTAGATAGCCAAAAACACCAGATTGAACAGGAACTAGCAGAACTAAAACAGGAGCTATCTGACGCCAAGGAGTTAGCTACCAGCCAAGCATCTGATGAGGCTCTAGTTAGGGAAAACGAGCACCTAAACCAGCAGTTAGATCAGGCGCAAGGGCAGCTCGATAGCCTCAAAAACGACCTAATTGAAATGCAGAAAGAACTAGAAAAAACTGCAAGCCAGAAGGACTACTTCCAAGACCAAGCCAGGGTTGCTGACCAGGAACGTCTTGATACGGAAAAAGAACGCGATAACGCACAAAATGAGATGCGTAAATTAAGGCAACAAGTTAACCGCCTTAAGAAATCTGGCAATTCTGTAGCTGAGTCAAACTCTAAGCTCACTAAAGATTGGTTTACCCACCCTGGCCTAAAGCTTAGCGATTACACTAGGTTTAAGCTCGATATTGAGATTTGCTGGAATACTATCGACAGCAAACTACGTGAAAATTACCCACTTAAGGATTACACCATTAAGGATGGGTTCCTTGAGGATGCTAAAGAGACGCTGCCAAACGAATATGCTCGTCTGGTACGTATCTGCACCGAGATTATCTGCGGTATTTCGCGCCGATCCAGCAAGTCCGGCATTGTGGAAGTTGACCGCGTCAACCACAACGGCCCCAACAACAACTGCCCGGCAGTAACCCGTCAGCAGGATGGCGCTATCTCACGCAAGGTTAACGTCAAGCAGAACAGCCCTGGGGCGCCACGCTTGTACTACTGGTTGCTACCAGACCAGAGCGTAGAGCTAGCCACGATCGGTTTCCACGACGATTTCGACCCCGGCCGCTGACCAAGCTAGCCCAAGCTAGCCACCACCTAGCCAAATTGGCCCCGCACTAGCACAGAGCCCCTGCACTAATGCAGCAGCCAATACCAACAAAACTGCGCCCGCCAAAATTTGGCGGGCGCAGGCGTATCTATTGGCGTCTATTTGCGCCCTCGGGCGCGGGCCCGACGCCAGCCCACGATAGTCACCCAAACGCCAGCTATGGCCACGCCAAAGCCCAGGTTGGTCACAATAGACAAAGTATCTAAGCGCTCTATGTGCATAGGCGGCCCCACCACCTTGGTGTCCTTAGTGTTTTGACACTTAATCACATAGGTGCCAGCAGTGGTTGAGGTAAAACTTCCCGGCGGGAACTGCGAACTGCCTTCCTTATAGGCCACCGCTTTGCCAGCTGGATCGCTCACGCTACAGCTATCAACGTCCATTGTGGTCAGAGGGTAGAGCATGTAGTTAGTCTTGGCCTCCAAGGCCACCTGCCCAGACTCGGGCACCGCCTGCCCAGCCTTAAAGAAACCAGGACCTCCCGTCAGGTACAACACAGAACCAGCCAGGGTCACCATGGGCACCACCAGCATCATGAACACGCCGATAATAAACAGACGCCAGCGGCCGCGTTGCTTCTTCTTACGGGGTACAGCCCGGTAGACAAAACGACCCCCGGGAGCCAGGCGGTAGTGCCCAGATGCTTCGTCGTCGTCGTTAGTAACGTTATAGCCCTCACGGACAGCCGAGCGGCCTGGAGCGCGCGTCCCCTCACCACGAGAAGACTTGCGCCCCTCATGGTCAGCGCGATCCTTATCGTCAGACCAGTAACTATAGCTTCCGGTTATGTTGTCATAGCGGTCATAAACGTGGTCAGAGCGCCCCTCACGCCCGGCCTGGCCTTCACGCCCGGCCTGGCCCTCATGGCCATGCTCAGCCTCATGATCGCTCAGCCCCTCGGGTCCGGCCAGGCTTTCATGTTCAAAGTGGCCCTCATTTTCAGCTTCGCGCTCACGTTCGCGTTCACGGGCCCGCCTAACATACTCCGCCTCAGCGGCAGCAAAATCGCGCTTAGCAGCGCGACGTTTAGCCCGACGCTCAGCCAGACGCCGCGCCTTAGCCTCACGCTCACGCTCAGCCTCGCGAGCCTGCTTTTCACGCAGAACGGCCAGCTCCTGAGGGTTCAAACGAACCCCGTATTTGGGCTGGCCGTCCTCAGTTTGGTAATCGCTCACTTGGCCTGACGCAGCAGCTCTAGGGTCTCGCTAGCAACCTGCTCCTGCTTGACGTTAGCAACCACGTTCTCCACGAACAGGCGGCCCAGCACAATCGCGGTTACAGTGGGCAAGAAGCCCAGCAGCAAAGAGATCAGGAAGGCCACAAAGCCGTTCGAGTCAGTGCTGCCATAGCCGCCAGCATGACCGTAAATGGTAGTGAGGGAGTACACATGTACGGCTTTGGTGTTAGCAGCAGCACCCGCACAGATCAGCCAGGTGAAGATGGCGGTGACGGTGATGGTCAGGTTAGCCAGCTTGGCGCCGGTTAGGGCAAAGGACTGCTTGAAACCAAAGTCGAACAGCGCACCAATCGGGCTGGGCTGGGCCGGGCCGGCCTGCGGGTAAGCACCATAGCCCTGCTGAGCGGCGTAAGCGTTGGGGTCGTAGCCAACAGCCGGAGCGCTGGCAGCCACAATCGGGTTACCGTAGGCGTCTAGCTGTACGCCACCGGCAGCGGTCTGAGCAGAGGGGGCGCCGTAGTAAGCACCTGCGGGGGCAGGGATGTCAGTAGCGGGAGCCGGGGCGCCGTAGGGCTGCTGGGGTTGGGGAACCTGGTTGTAGTCGGTCATAAAAGTCTGCCTCCAGTTAGATTTTCTTGGGGCTTTTAATACCCAGTTATGGGTTAGCCCTGATGGACTCCCCCTTAGCCTAACTCGAAAACCTTAGTTTCGTCTGGATCCGCGTTGCACAGTGACTTGTACTTCACCATCACTACCCGCCGCAAAAACGCGCGCACCTGCGTTAATACGCCAACGCAAAATGCGATTTTCTGCCTGTAGGGCAGCGTTTTGCTCTTCGAGCAGCAAAATCCGGCGGATCCCCTCTAAGTTAATTCCAGCTTGGCTGAGAGTTTGGATATAGCGCAGTTTTTCGACGTCGCTATAGGAGTAACGCCTCCCGCGCCCGCGTGCCCGCCTGGGACTAACTAAGCCCAGGCGGTCATATTGACGCAGCGTTTGTGGGTGCATCCCGGCCATTTGTGCGGCCGCAGACACCACATATACAGCCCGGTGGCGGGCGTCAGGCTCTAGTGAGCCGATCCCCTGGCCACGGCGTTTCACTTGGATACCGCTTCTTTGAGCTTAGCGCGCGGGTCGGCGTCACCCATGGCGGCGTCGAATTCTTCCAGAGCCTTACGGGCCTCGGCAGATAGCTGCTTAGGTACCGCAACTTCCAAGGTTACTAGCAGGTCAGTGTTGCCCTTGGGGGTGTGGGCACCCTTTCCGCGCAGTCGCACCACGCTTCCCGACGACGTGCCCGGCTTGACCTTAATCTTGCTGAAAGTGCCGTCAAAGTTAGGTACCTCAACGATGCCGCCCAGGGCAGCTTCCTTCAGGGAGATGGGCACGCTCAGGCGCAGGTCTTTACCGTCCTGCTTGAACACCGGGTGGGGGCGAACTTTGATGTTAACCACCATGTCGCCGGCGTCGCCGCCGTCGGTGCCGGGGCGGCCTTTACCGCGCAGACGGATCTTTTGCCCGTCCTTAACGCCCGCCGGGATACGCACCTTAACAGCCCGCCCATCAGCAGTAATTTCCACCATGGTGCCGTTGACGGCGTCGCGGAATTCTAGCGTGGCGTCGGTTACCACGTCCTGGCCGCGCTTGGGGCGTGAGAAGCTGAAGTTGAAAGGCCCGGGGCGTCCGTCGCGACCGCGTGTAGGCGAGGAGTAGCCGCCAAACATTTTCATCAGGTCATCAATGTTGATGTCTGCGCCAGCCGTGCCGCCAGCGAAACCGCCTGAGCCTGCGCCACCACCAAACATGGAGCCAAACAGGTCATTAAAGCCTGCGTTGGCCCCACCTGAACCGGAGGTGAAGCGCGCACCGCCACCAGCCATGGAACGGATAGCGTCATATTGCTTGCGGTCTTGCTCATTAGAGAGCACCGCGTAGGCCTCGCTGACCTCTTTGAACTTCTTCGCAGCCTCGGGATTGTCAGCGTTACGATCCGGGTGGTACTGCCTGGCTAGCTTGCGGTAAGCCTTCTTGATGGCGGTGGCGTCAGCGTCTTTAGCAACGCCTAGTACCGCGTAAAAATCCTTAGTCATCCAGTCTTGACTGGCCATAATGTGGTCCCCACCTCCTAAATAAGGGGAAAGTCATTAATAGTTTCTTTTTTGGTTGTCGCTTTTTTGGTTGTCGCTTTTTTCTTTAGCGACTTTATTTTTTATAGCGACGGCGCAGGTAAAAGCTCACCTGCGCCGTCGTTATTTGCATGGTGCTTAGGCTGGGTTGGCGACCTGCACGCGAGCGTGGCGGACCACGCGCTCGCCGAGCATGTAACCGGGCTGGATCACCAGGTTCACCGTAGGTTCGGTGACTTCAGTGGAATCCACTGCCATCAGGGCTTCATGCAGGTTGGGGTCGAATACGTCCCCGGCCTGGCCAAAGCGGGTAAGTGAGAACTTGTCTTTCAAGATGTTCTCAATTTTGCTGCCCACCGCTTCAAAGGAACCAACTAGGTCCCCGTGTTGGCGGGCTAGTTCGATCTCATCCAAGACCGGGATTAGTGCTTCGGTGACCTGCTGGGCGCCGGCTTCGCGGTGAGAGGCAGCCTGTTCGCGAGAGCGACGCACATAGGCGTTGTACTCCTGCTGCAGGTTGTACAGGTCAGCGTGGGCGCGGGCCAGCTGGTCCGTGGTCTCGTCTAGCTTGACCTGTAGCTCCTGGGCACTGACCTGACCAGCGTCGGCCGCCTCCTGGGCGGCGTCGGCTGCGTCTTGGGCCGCGTCAGCCGCGTCCTGGGCGGCCTGGTTGGCGGCGTCGACGGCGTCGGTTACGTCAGCCTCAGCGAAGGCCTCGTTAACCTGGTCAGCTAGGGCCTGTAGGTCCTCGTTTGAGGGCTCAGTGCTCACTTGTTTTCCTCGTCATCAACGATTTCGGCGTCAACGATGTCGTCGTCGGCCTTGGGCTGAGAGCCAGCGGAGGCGCCGGGGAAACCACTACCAGCGGCGGGGCCGGCCTGCTCGGAGGCGTACAGGGCCTGACCGATCTTCTGGCCTACCTCGTTGAGCTTGTCCTGAGCGGTGCGTACGGCGTTGATGTCGTCGCCCTCAAGGGACTTCTTCAGGTCGGCAACAGCTGCGGAAACCTCGGAGTGGACGTCCTCGGGCAGCTTGTCCTTGTTCTCGCGCAGTAGCTTCTCGATGGCGTAGGCCTGCTGCTCAGCGGCGTTGCGGGTCTCAGCCTCTTCACGACGCTTCTTGTCCTCAGCGGCGTGAGCTTCGGCTTCCTTGATCATGCGGTCGATGTCCTCCTTGGGCAGAGCACTGCCGCCGGAGATGGTCATGGACTGCTCCTTGCCGGTGCCCTTGTCCTTAGCGGACACGTGCACGATGCCGTTGGCGTCGATGTCGAAGGAAACCTCGATCTGGGGCACACCGTGCGGGGCCGGGGCGATACCGGTCAGCTCGAAGGTGCCCAGCGGCTTGTTGTCACGGGCGAACTCACGCTCACCCTGGTAGACCTGGATCAGCACAGAAGGCTGGTTGTCTTCAGCGGTGGAGAAGATCTCGCTGCGCTGAGCCGGGATGGCGGTGTTGCGCTCGATCAGCTTGGTCATGATGCCACCCTTGGTTTCGATACCCAGGGACAGCGGGGTCACGTCGATCAGCAGCACGTCCTTGCGGTCACCCTGGATAACACCGGCCTGCAGGGCGGCACCAACGGCCACAACCTCGTCGGGGTTAACGCCCTTGTTGGGCTCCTTGCCACCGGTCAGCTGGCGGACAACGTCGCTGACGGCGGGCATACGGGTGGAACCACCCACCAGCACCACGTGGTCAATGTCGCTGAGCTTTACGCCGGCGTCCTCGATTACCTTGTGGAACGGCAGCTTGGTGCGCTCTAGCAGGTCAGCGGTCATTTCCTCGAACTGGGCGCGGGTTAGCTTCTCGTCCAGGTGGATCGGGGTGCCGTCGGGGCCCATGGACAGGTACTGCTGGTTGATGGTGGTGCTCATGGCGCTGGACAGTTCCTTCTTGGCCTGTTCAGCGGCGTCGCGCAGACGCTGCATGGCGATCTTGTCCTTGGACAGGTCTACACCGGTGTTGGACTTTACGCGGTCGATCAGCCACTTGACGATACGGTCATCCCAGTCGTCACCACCGAGGCGGTTGTCACCGGCGGTGGCGCGCACCTGAATGGTGGAGAAGCCGTCGTCGTCCTTACCAACCTCAAGCAGGGAGACGTCGAAGGTACCGCCACCGAGGTCGAATACCAAGATGAGCTCGTCTTCCTTACCCTTTTCAAGGCCGTAAGCCAGAGCGGCTGCGGTGGGCTCGTTGACGATACGGTCAACCTTGAGGCCGGCAATGGTACCGGCGTCCTTGGTGGCCTGACGCTGAGCGTCGTTGAAGTAGGCGGGGACGGTGATAACCGCGTTGGTGACGGGCTCGCCCAGGTAAGCCTCGGCGTCGGCCTTTAGCTTGGCCAGGATGAAAGCCGAAATCTGCTGGGCGTTGTAGTCCTTGCCGTCAATGTTCACCTTCCAGTCAGTGCCCATGTGGCGCTTGACGGAGGAGATGGTGCGGTCAACGTTGGTTACCGCCTGACGCTTGGCAATGTTGCCAACCAGAATCTCGGGCTTGGCGTCAGGGCCGGTGGCCTTGGAGAAAGCTACTACTGAAGGGGTAGTGCGGCCGCCTTCAGCGTTAGGGATGATGGTGGGCTCCCCGCCTTCAAGGACGGAGATAGCAGAGTTGGTGGTTCCTAGGTCAATACCCACAGCGCGTGCCATAGTGTGTGCTCCTTGTTTGTTCTGTCTGTAATGTCTTTACTCAAGTATTCAAGTTGAGCCAGTGGCTGTCAACTCTCTTCTTGAGTCCACCTAGCTCAACTTTGCTAGGGGGTGAATCATTCCCACTATTTAATGTGAGCTGGCACACTTTAAGTTTTATGTCCTATCCTGAGCTTGTGGGCCCAGCCAAAGACTCCCCCTCACCACCAAACTCACTGTCAGCTGCTTGGCTAGACTCATGCCGAAAGTTAGGGCGTGGACACCGCTGGTTTTGGTCTTCACTAACCGCCATTAACTCTGGCCCTAGCTGGCACCGCGCTGCACGTTGGACCGCCACTGTATGCGGCGGTCTACTTGGCTGCGCTCTAGTTTTGGGTCCTTCCCACGCCACTTTGGGTTTGCTCGGGGCCCAGTGCGCCAATGTTGGGCGCGAAGAGCCACTACGCCGACGCACAGTCTCTATGGCAATTAATGGCCTGGTCTCACTGGGTTTCTTTTTTCTAGGTTGGTACGCAGCCCCTTACCCTTGGCTGATTCCCCCATTAATCACGGCCATGACTTTTACGACCGTGTGGGTGTGGCACGCGCTAATGGTGGGCCCTCCAGGGCCTACAAACACGGTGTTTGCCGGGGCCTACGGAACCTATATGGCCTCCACCCATTCAAGCGCACTAGAAACAATTGTTTCGGTTAACTCCCTGGCTTTCCTATTTGCCGCTTTAACCTCGATCGCTTTGATTGCCTGGCACCCCAACTCCCCTGCCCGCGAGGCAATCGCTAGCGCCGAGGCCGCCGTCGCCAAATATGAAGCCAGCTTTGACAAGCCCCAATACGAGCGCGGGCCGCAACGCTCAGCCGCCTATAGCGCGGTGAATGAGGCTTGGTACACCCTGCGTAGTGCACGCACAGCCAACGAGCGCCCCCACACTGCCGCTTCACGCCAGCTACATTCGCGCCTGCGTCGCCTGCATAGGCGCCTGGTGCTAGGGCTGCAAAGCGAGTCTTTTCCAGCCCAAAATCAGGCCACTGGCTCGCACTTTTTGCGCACCCCCCTGGGCCGACCTCGCCCCAGCTACCTGCTGCGCCGGGCTTTCCATAAGGGCTCTCGCCCCTGGTTAACGGCGGTGCGAGCACTGATTGCGGTGCTGCTGGCCACCACCTCTATGTTTTTTTCGCCCACCGCACATACTTCTTGGGCGGTGCTCAGCGCCCTGATTGTGCTACAAAACGGCACTAGTCGCATGGATATGTCGGTGCGGGCACTGCACCGTGTAGTTGGCACTAGCCTGGGTTTAATTAGTGCTTTGGCGATAATGACGCTGGGGCTGGAGCCGTGGACCAAGCTGGTAATTATTTTTGTCTGCCTGCTGGGGATGAACCTGACGGCGAAGCGTAACTATGCGGTGGCGGTTTTCTTTATCACCACCTATTCGATGCAGATGCTTCCGCCCACCGCCCATTACTCCACTTCACTACTGTTTGCCGATCGCCTACTAGAGACTTTGGTGGGCGCAACCACAGCCCTACTGGCGATCTGGTTGGTGGGGCGCCATGCCCCGGTTTTGTTGGTGCGGCGCCAATATCGTGCGGTTTTGCGGGCTATTACAGCTGTTCTCGACGACGCCGCCCGCGCCGAGGTGGATACTTTGGCGGCCTCCACACACCGGCGTAACCTAGCTTTTGAGCTGTCTCAGTCCGGTACGGTTTTGGCTGGGGCACGGGCCGACGATGCCGCTAGCCTGGTGGGTTGGCATGAGTTATCGCGGGAAATTTCCCGGTTTGGTTTTGACGTGTTGGCTTCTGTATGGCGCAAATCTAGCGCTGGCCAGGCCCAACAGGCCCAGCTGGCGGCTGCCCAGGCAGCGCAGAATCTACGTGATTTTGTGCGTGACCTGCCCCCGCTTTCAACTACCAATATTGATACTGCCGCGCTAACTAAACGGGTTAGCTTGGCACGCACCTTATACCTGGCAGATGCCTAAAAATAGAAAGCAGCAAGCTATACAACTTACTGCTTTCTGATTGCTATGTTATGCCAGTATTTTACCGGGCAGGCATTTGTGCCGAAAAATAATGGTTATAGCGGCGTAAGGAGTTAGAAAATTACTTCTCGTCCTTGTGTACGGCGTTCTTAACGCCTTCGATTGCGCCCTCTACAGAGTCCTTGACGTCCTCAACGGCGTCCTTAACCTTGTCAGCGAACTTTTCCGCAGTGCCTTCAGCTTCCGTCTTCTTGTCGCCGGTAACCTTACCCACAACTTCCTTGGCTTCAGCCTTGGCGTGGTTGATACTGTCCTTGATCGACATAATCGTACTCCTTTTTAGATGGTAGTTAGCTTTTAGGATAATATTTTT
>ERZ773213.1737-NODE-1737-length-11078-cov-15.878073_pt1 | contig 11078 bp, 16 predicted proteins | sample MGYA00580996_ERZ773213 | MGnify/ENA primary metagenome ERZ773213 (study PRJEB29015, sample SAMEA2738152) | human oral metagenome | biome: human oral; feature: human-associated habitat; material: saliva | place: China | collected 2197 ...
ATCTGTATCTCTTGTTTCTCGGTTCGATCGTAAGCTTGGAGCTCTTGATCCTATTACTGGGGATTTTATTAAAAAATAAGGTCGTGTTTTTTGTGTTTTTCTGTGAGCTATCGGGATCTTTCTCCTCTCTATTTAGCTATTCTATCTATTGTTCGCTCAAACAGTCAAAAGAGAAGAAGCGTGGATAGCTGTTTGTGATGACTAAGTTACGAAATCATATAAAAAACTGGGACAATGCTGTCTCAGTTTTTCTATTTAAAAATGGGCTAAAAACCTTTCAAGATGATGACTATCTTTTCTAATTTTTCCTTAAATATGTTATAATAAAGGGTTATAATTTAAAGATACGTCAAACCCTTGATACATAAGGGATTAACGTATCTCAAAGTGAAAAATATTCTCCTTTTTAGGAACTTTTGATATTTTTAAGTGCCGTTTCAAAGATTGACACGGCTTTTTTTGCGCTCTCTTTTGAGAGGTGACTATATATGTCCATTGTCATGGATAAGGTGGAGTGTCCTAGTCGGTGCTGGAGTTCCTTGTATGGTATTCCAGCATTTAATAACAAACTAGCGTGAGTGTGTCGGAAGCCGTGGAAACCAATAGTAGGAACGTTTGCTTTTGTAAAATGTGCCTTTAAATTGTTTTCCAGCAACTTATAATTGGAATACTTATCAATGATATTTGAGAAAACGACAGTTTCAGTTTTACCGATCTTCCAAGCTTTTTGAATTTGTCGGTGCTTATATTGCTTGAGCATAGAAACTGTTTTAGGGTCAATATCGATATCACGGTAACTAGATTTTGATTTAGGGCTATTGGTTTCCCGTTTATAATTTAGTGTCTTTGTAACGTGGACAACAGCATTATCTAGATCAATATCAGACCATTCCAACGCCAAAGCTTCATTGATACGGCAACCCGTAGCAAGCAGGAACTTGTAAAGAGTGACACAAAAGAGATTTTTAAATCTTGTTTGATCCAAGCTATCCAAGTATTCAAAGAATTGTTTTAATTCTGAATCTGTGAAATGCTTGATCTTTGCTTTATCTTTCTTAACTTTGGGAACTAGTATATCTTTTGCAGGATTAAACGGTATCGCCTGTAATGAGGTTGCATACTGTAAGATACGTTTATTGAAAGAGTGGAGTTGCCCATATCGTTTAAATCCCCCATTGTTTTGGTTGTAATCCCTTGCCCATTTGTTAACTTGTTGCTGAATTATGGCAGGGGTCAACTTATCTAGTTTCATATCACCAAAAGCAGGGCGCAGATATTTTTCTATCTGCGATTTAATAACGATTTGTGAGTTTGGTTTGATCGTAGGAGCGTAAGTTTCCCACCAACTATCCATTAATTCACCATAGTTTTCAAATTGAACAAAAGCGGAGCGAGTTGCCCCATTCTTTTCAAATTCGAATTTTGCTTGTAGAGCCTTGTTCTTAATTTCTTTCTTGGTGCGGGCTGAAATAGTTGTTTTAATCTTCTTTCCCGTGATTGAATCGATACCAAGATATAAGCTGGTGCGGTAAACTATTGTACCGTCTTTCTTTTTGTATTCTGTAATATTCATGATCGAAAACCTTTCTAATTCATCAGCAGGCAAGCCGTAAAGGTTTTAGAATGTGTTTTGGTCATGATTTTTTTATCACAGTATTTTGAAAGAATTATTTTAGTTCAATTAGTTTATTGTAAATTTTTTCAGTTAAAGCTTTTTGTTGACTAGCAGTAAGGTGCATTGAGGTGCGAATTACAATAGTTCCATACACATAATGAGAGCCAGGATTTAATTGTCCACCATCAAATGCAGATATGTATGTATTACGTTTTTCGGCTTCATCTTTAGTTTTATAAACTTCAATACAACCTCCTGCTTCAGTTCCTTTATCTACTATATCAGTCCCGTAAACAGGTTCGGTTACTTGACTATCTGAAAAATAGATAGAAGCAGTATAGCCACCTTGTTTATTTAATAAACCATTAGGGTCATGTTCTTCTGTAGCATGTTGCACTTCTTGAATTGTATCTACTTCTTTCAATCGTTCCTCAATAAAAGTATATTTAGGGTTTGTAATCTGTGCTAATTGTTTAACGCTGTTTTGATATGCTGTTAGTTTCTCAGTTATATTTTTTTGAACGCTAGAATAATCGATAGGTTTCGCGATTTCTTTTGCTTGATCTTCAATTTTTTGTGTATCGCTTTCCATTTTTGGAGCTTTACGAATCAAGTTTTTTGCTTCTTTAACAGCAGTTTTTAAATCTTCTAAAGTCTTAGATTCTAATGGTTCAGCTTTTTCTTTAATGATTTTTTCAGTATCAGCAATTTGTTTTTCAATTGCTTTATTATTCTCATTAAGAGTATCAACAGACTTTTCAAAGTGACTTATTGCAGTTTGGTGAGGGGCATAAGATAAGAAATAGTAGCCCGCTCCACCAGTAGCAAGAGCTAAAACAACAGCAGTAGTAATAATTTTCTTTTTCATAATGTTTCTCCTATATGTTTTCGTATATCTGAATTAGTTATTTATCAGATGATTTTTCCTTTATCTTTTCGAGTGCCTTTTTTCCCTCTTTGTCTAGTATATGAAATGCAAATATCATAGCACTAAAGGCAATGATCGTACAAGCAAATAAAAACCAGTCAAACAGTTCATTATTTTTCAATGCTTTACCTCTTTCCTAATTCAAATACGAGCTTTTTTATGTTTGTTGACAAATAAAACAGTTATAATTCTTGAACTTTGTAATTTCATATTATAAGTATTAATTGATTAGTCATTATTATCATTTATTTTCTTAATCTCGTTTTGTAAATCAGAAACTTTCTCTTTTTGCATGATATCTCTAAATTTGTTTTTTTGCGAGATTAGCGCGATGTTAAATGAAATTTCTAAATCTTGAATATCTTCTTTCATCGTTGTAAGCATTTCAACAACAATATTCAGATTTTTAGGTTTAAGTTCAATAAGTTCAATCAATAGATCTATTCTTTTTTTTAAATTCTCAATGTTTTTGATAAACCTTTTAGGGCTATTTTCTCCATTTAATTCCAATTCCTCCATAAGGTCACGAGTTTCTTTGATAAGATCCTTTGAAGATTGAGCAAAATCAACATGCCCCATCAAATATGCAACATTGACTCCAAAATAATCAGCTAAAGCTTCCCAAATTTTTGCGCTTCGAGGAGAGCGTACCCCGTTTTCATAGTACATAAGTTGGCTATTTGAAACCTTGATGTCATATTCTTCATTAAGGATTAAACGAAGAGCGTTTAACGAGAGTCCCTTGTCTTTCCTAAGTTCTTTAAGTCTATTTTTCACGTTTTTCTCCTTTAATTCATCTTATATTAGATTATAACACAAAAGATCTTTAAAATTCAAAAAAATTCTCAAAATTAGAATGATTACCCCTTGACATTCTCAAAAGGTGAATGTATAATTGAATTGTTCTTAAGTTGAGAATAAAAAAATAGAAAGGAAACTGAATAATGTTGATTACTCAAGAACAGGCAAAAGCCTTGAGAAGAAAAAAAGCAGATTTACAATTAAAAAACTATGAATTCGCTTTAGAAATTGGTATTTCTCGTAGAACCGTACCAAAGATATTGAACGGTGACTACAAAGCCCCAAAGAGGATCTACGCAAGTGTAATGGAATGGCTTGCAAAAGATTATTGAACGCAACAAAAAAGCCCTAACGGTCGGCAAACTCATAAGGCTTTTAACTATAAATACTAAAACACAGGACAGCAGGCAAGCCGTAAAGGTTTTAGGAAATTTTATTTACTTAAATTATACCATATCTTGGTATAGAGCGCAAAAAGTTGTACAGGAGGTACATAAAATGGAAACAGAAAAAACAGAATTAGAACTAACAGAATTAGAATTAGAGGAATTTTTAGAAGAGGTGGAGAAAGTTCATGCACAATTAAGATTTAACAAAATTGTACAAGAGATGAAAGAGAATGATCCTAATCTTTATCAGATCCTATTTGATTTTCTACATAAGAAACTCTCTCTTGATGAATTGAATGACTTTCTTTCATTGGAGGGTGAAGCACGGCGGGCATATATAGACAGCTACCAAGCTAAATGAGGAGATCTAAAATGATTAGTGATTTATTAGGCGTTGGTATTTTCTTTCTATCATTCGTGAGTATATTCTTCCTTGCTGAGTGTTTCCATGAGTGGGCTGTAGCTTACAAGAAAAGGGGATATATCAGCAAAAGACAGCTAAAACGTATGAAGAAATGGCTTGAGATCATGGAGGCTAGATAATGGCATACCAGCAAGAGGAACGGGAAACAGTTGTAAGATATGATGAGCAAGATAACGCTTGGTACATTGAAACAAACGTAAGACGGCATATTTCAAAGTTTTTGAAAATGGCAAAGGCATTTGAAGAATTGCATGAGGAAAAGGAGGCTGGGCGAGTTGTTTCTATTCGTGCCAAACTTTCAGATCTTGACAACTTTTCAGTAAGTCCATTTGTCAGAAACAAGCGCAAAGGACAAACAAACAATTTAATCAACTCACAGCGATTTTAGGGCTTGAAACTAGCCCTTTAATCGGTGAAATTCAACTTGAAATATAACAGGGGTATGATTATACCTCCCAAACGTGCAACCGTAGGAAAAACGATTTTAGAAAGGAAAAATAAATGTTTAGTTTAAGTAAAGAAAGTGAACAAGAATTAAGTCAAGGAGTTTTGACTTTGATTGATACGTTTTTAAAGTCACAAGATAAAGTTTTTCAAAAATCTTTGGGGCTTATGACAGCAAAACAATTAAAAGATGAGTTAGATATAAAGGATAAAACCTTAAAACGGTTTGAGGAAAAAGGCTTGAAAAGATATCAACCACCCCTAGAAGATACACGAAAAGCCTATTATAAGGTAAGTGATGTTTTGATCTTTTTGGGGGCTGACAAGTGAGGCGATAATATGGCTATCTATGAAAGTATTGGTTTTGGGAGCGAATTGAATTTATTTGATAAGATCCCTCCGTTTGAGTATATCGAACGGTTTAAAGTCAGGAAAGTCCCTGATGGTGTGAGTATAGCTGATTATAAAAGAAACTCAGCCCCCTACTGCTTGAGTGGTGAAGTAAAAAAAGATGAGAATGGACTATACAAACGCAATAATGCAAGTTTGCTGTATAGAGATCTGATATTCTTGGATTATGACGATATAGAACCAAGTATAGACTTTCCTAATGTGGTTTTTTCGGCTCTTAAAGATTATTCTTATATAATCTATCCCACGATTAATCACACGGTAAAAAAACCTCGTTATAGGCTGGTTTTGAAGCCTAGAAATGCAATGAATGAACAAACTTACAAGCAGACAGTACAGGCGATAGCACAAAAGATTGGTTTACCGTTTGACAGTACAAGTTTAACATGGTCGCAATTACAGGGCTTGCCTGTAACAACGGGTGATCCCGAAGAATATCAAAAGATTATTAATAAGGGAATTGATTATCCTGTATCAATAGACAGTGTGCAAAGACTACCAAAACAAAAAAGTATTTCTAAAGGAAATCAGAAAACTATTACTATGAGAGTGTTAAACACTCTATTACATGGTTTTGGTGATAAAGGTGGGCGTAATGTCGCTGTAACCCGTTTTGTTGGTTTATTGCTTTCAAAGTGGGTTAACGCTGATATTGCTACTGCTTATGAAGTAACCAAAGTAGCGAATACTATGACAGATGAACCGTTATCAGATAGTGAATTAGATCGCACCTTTGAGAGTATAGTAAATGCTGAAATTAGAAAGCGAGGTATAAATGGATATTGACGAATTGCAAAATAAATTAGATCAAGCAAAAGCAATCGAACCACCAAAGAGTATGAGAGAACTAAGGGAAAGAATTTTCCAAACAGGAGAAAATTGGCGTGAGGAAAATAGCTATATTGTGAACGAGGGCAAAAAGAATGAAAGTAAAAAGATACCTATACCAGATATTTTCACAGTAGCAAGGGAGTTGAACAAACTTGTAACGTTTACTTTTATTACTAAGTCCAACACCTCAGACAGTAGCTTACTTTATATTTATGATCTAGATAATGGCATTTATACTGCTAGTACAGATCTATTCAATGGTTTTTGTAAAACCTTTGATCCACGAGTTAGACCCCGTGACTGGAAACAGATTAATTCAATGGTGAGAACAATGACAGGTATAAAAAGACCACTAGAGAGTGCGAATCTTATCCCTGTTAAAAATGGAATACTTGACCTTGAAACAAAACAATTAAAACCGTTTAATCCTAAATACGTAATTACAAGTAAAATTGCAACAGCCTACAAAGTTCCAAACTATATACCAAAGGATCGAGAGGGGAATACTTTTGAAGATTGGTTAAATTCAATCGCTTGTGGTGATAAAGAACTAGTTACATTGTTTTGGCAGATTATTCTTGAAGCAATCAATCCTAACTATACACGCAATAAATTTGCTGTACTCTATGGTGAGGGAAACAACGGTAAAGGTACATTTCAACGCTTATTAATTAATTTAATCGGAGAAAGCAATGTATCAGCCTTAAAGCCTGCACAGTATAGTGAAAAACACAATCTAGAAACACTCGTAGGTAAGGTTTGCAATATTGGAGATGAAGCGCCTAATGAATACTTGAAAAACCCGTCTGATCTTATGAGTATTACCAGCGGTGATACCGTGCTAGTAAACCCTAAAGGGCGTACAGCGTTTGAAGCAACATTTAAACTATTCAATATCTTTTCAGGTAACTATATACCAAACTCAGGTAACAAAACCAAGGGGTGGTACAGGCGTTTAATGATTGTTCCATTTAACGCTGATTTTAATGGGCAAGCAGAAAAGCCTTGGATAAAGAATGAGTTTCTAGCAGATCAAGCAGTATTAGAATATGTACTGTTTAAAGCCGTGAATCAAGAACCGTTTCAACAGTTTATAGTACCTAAAGTTGTTGAAGAGATCCTCAAAGAATACCAAGAGGATAACGACTATCTTCTATCTTTTGTGAAGCATGTATACATGGAAAATGGCTGGCATGAATTAGAAGTTGTTCCTGTGTTTTATGCTATAAATAAATTGCAAGATTTTGCTAAAGATCACGGAATACAAAAACCAAACGTTTATGGGGCTGGAAAGGAGATTGCAAAAAATCTAAGAAACTTAACGAAAAACAATTATGTCCTAAAAAAAGGTAGAACTAAAGAACAAGATCTTGATTTACTTTCTTCTGGGGAGTTTGAAAGAAGAAAATTAAGAAAAACTCAGCACTCCATTATAAAAGTTTAAAAACGTTACATTCTCGGTAACAAGGTAACGTGAAAGGTAACATACTAAACTCCTTGATAAATAAGGGATTAAAACAATTCTGTTACTTTGTTACCTTTTATTTATAATTTAAAAATAAAAGAAATATATCATGAAAGATAAAAATATAATGCGAGTAAGAAAAAGAATGTAACATGTAACAAATTTGACTCAATCCCTTGATAATATTGGGTTTATAGACGTTACATTTATTGGTAACAAAGGTTACAAAAGGTAACAAAATGATTGGAGAATAAAATGCATGAAAAAATTTTGATCGAAAAAATGGAAGATGGCTACCTATTTTATTTAAAAAATGGTATAATAGAAAATGTAAAGGTTCCCGTATATGGGAAACTGACACTAGTCTATCAACATGGCAAGGTGTGCTATGTTGAAAAGACTGAAACAATAAAATAGATAGTATCTATCGGAACAACCGAGGGTGAAACATTTCGTGAAGATTGCATAGGCTTCATGAGGGTTCATTCTCGGTTTTTTGATTAGGTACGGAAAGAGGTAAAAAGATGACATTCACAACTATTAAGAGCGAACTTAAAACATTCGCAAACAAGAAAGTAGACTATATGCGCTCATACATTGAGTTACAGGAGAAACTAAAAAAAGAGGTTGCTGAGGGCATGAAAGGGAGCAAACAAGCACAAATCGAACTAGCTGACCTCAAGAGTGAGGGAGAAACGTACTCACAGAAAACCTATGATAAGATCATGTCTGATATCGAGCAGGAACAAACCAAACAACTTGAAGAACTCAAATCAGAAAAGAATAGCGTGACTGCTGATGATGTGGCTGAATTAATGTTACTTGAAAGCACAAAGGATATTTCATGGGAAGAGTTCGAACAGTACCTAGAGAAATACAAAAACAAACCACTTGCGATTAAAAAGTTATGTGAGATTGCCAAATCTCATACAGATCTAACATTCTTTGACTATGAGAAATACAATAATAAAGATCGTACCGAAAAATTAGCTGAGTACTTAAAGAAACAAGCTAAAACTTATCACAAAGATTTTCTAATTAATGGGGATAAGATGTTACTTGTCACAGCAGAATTAAGTTTAGAGCTTGATGAAACGGCTATAGGACGTTTCTTTGAAGAGAATGGGCTTTAAAATTGTCTGAAATTGCCTCAGAATGTCCGATAGAGAGGGGGTAGGCATGGAAGAATTAACGTTAAAAGAAGAAAAGTTCCTGACGGCTTTAATGCTTGCCCCAAATATGGGCAAGGCTTGCGAAAAAGTGGGGATCTCTAGACGCACGGCACAGCGTTACATGGCAAAAACCACGGTAAGAAGTGCATACCGCAAGATGAGAAACCAAGCAATGGAGCAGGCAACAAGCAGGCTGAATAGTGTGGCTGTGGACGCTGTGGAAGTCTTAACAGCTATCATGAATGATCCAACTATCAGCCCGTATGCACGGCAACAATCAGCGAGGACTATTCTTGAGTTTGCCTATAAAGCATACGAAAATGAAGCAATTATAGAAAAGCTGGAAGAATTGGAAACAGTCATCAGCATAGACAATAAGGATATTTAGAGTTGAATAAAAGAGAGCTTTTAAAGAAAATTGATGAGCTAAAACAGATACACAAGATGAAGACGGGTGGTTTTGTCTTGATAACTGAATCAGATAAAGGGATTGAGTATATAAATGTAAACGGCAAGGACTATCTAGACTATGAAGCCTTGGCGGTATTAAGAACCTTTACTGATGATAGTATCATCATATTCGATAATATAGATGATAGCTGGGAACGTAGAACTATTTCAGATGATTTTAAAGAGATGATATTCTTTCCAACTGTGGAAGATAGAATGGATTATATTCGTGTAAATAAGGGGATCAACCCCCTTTATCATGATGAATCTGATCCATACCATACGATATCAAGAAAAGAGTGGCTTGACTCTTACAAAAATACAAGCCCCTGAACCCTATTTGTAAATGTATTTGAAAAGGAGGCAAAACATGAATATAGGGCAGGAAGAAAAAAGGAGTAAGAAAGAGCTTGCTAGAAATGTACTGTGTCAATATCGCTCTTTATGTAGAATAGCTGGGGTTGATTATCTAACAGGCGATTTACTTGATAGTTGCATAGATCAACAAAATCAGCGCCAAAACATGGCTTTAACCGAGGTAAATCGAATTAGAAAAGCTATTGAGGGTATTTCATCAGCAATTGATAAACGTATCCTAGAAATGAGCTTTATTGGGCAAAAAAAGGTGTCTGTTTATGAACAAATGGACATACTTTCTATTTCAAGCAGTAACTATCACAGGCGCAAGGCAAGAGCCTTACTTGAGTTTATAGATCAATGGCGCTTAAATTGAATCTAGTAAAAGATATATAACCCCGTCTTATTTGAACGGGGCTATATTTTATTTAATAAAAAGGACGCGCCCTTTTCTGTACAAAAAATTCCTTTTTTAAAACCCGTTTGGAGTATGAAAAGCGGTCAAGATATGCTATAATCTAACTACTTGGTAGACCCATTTGAAGATAAAAAAAGCACCGTGTGAGGGTGCTAGATCTTGCCTGCTGAACTCGTAAATTGATAGATACCCTACGGGGTATTTTTTTGTGAACTTTTTTAGGAACTTTAAGGACTATTTAAGTGGGTATAATTGAATAGTAGATAGCCCAAAAACGCCTATTTTAATAAGTTTTATCGAATTAATTTTAACTATACTTTGAAATATGGTATAATAAAGGGATTAATTTAAGGTGGTAAACATGGCAAAATTAATTCCTGGGAAGGTTCGTTCACAAGGGAGCCTTCTCTATGAAGCTGGGAAAGTTTCCCTTCAGGAAGTAAAAGAAAAATACCTATATTTTCGGGTGGAAGAAGAAAGCTTGCGTTACAGTTTGGATGATGATGCCGTTTTTTGTAGTTGTGCTTTCTTTCAAAAGAAAAAATTCTGTACCCATCTGGCAGCTGTAGAAGCTTATCTGAAGAATGATGACAGTGGGAAAGCTGCTCTTGCAAGTCTTGAAGAAGACGCCACTGCAACTGAAGAAACTCAGGAGAAGGTCTCTTTTGGAAGTTTATTTTTAGATCAGGTGCTTCCAAAAATCGAGAAAAAAGAAACCCGCTATATCTTATCAGCTGTTGGACATGAAGACGACTATTCTGGTCAATTTTTATGGACTCTTCGCATTCGTCGCTTGCCAGACGAGCGCTCTTATGTGATCAGAGATGTGCTAGCTTTTTTGCAGACCCTTCAAAAAGAAGGCTATTTTGCAATTGGCAAAAGTTATTATGAACCTATTTCTTACTTAGAATTTGATAGGGCTAGCCAGGATGTGATTAATTTCCTACAGGGCTTGGTCACAGATGGTGGATCAAAAGAGCAAGATTTCTTTCCCAATGCTGGGCGCCATCTCTATTTTCCACCGAGTCTTTTTGAAGAAGCTGTGGAATTACTGATGAATTTGGACTCTTTTCTGCTGCAATATAGCTTGTATGACTTTTCAGAAGTGTATTTTCAGGATGTCCATGGGGAGGAAGAACTCTTTCATTTTCAGGTGGAGGACCATGGGGATTTTTACGAAATGATCATTACTGAGCCACAAGTGAAGGTTATCGAGTCGGCTAATTATCTATTTAGAAATGGTGTCTTCTATCACCTGACGCCCCAACAGCGGACCCTATGGAAGGCGATCCAAGATCTTCCAATGGATCAGGATCGCAAAAAACGCCTGCATTTTGATCCAACGGACCAAACAAAGCTTTCCTATAGTTTAA
>ERZ773213.1739-NODE-1739-length-11075-cov-20.875318_pt1 | contig 11075 bp, 10 predicted proteins | sample MGYA00580996_ERZ773213 | MGnify/ENA primary metagenome ERZ773213 (study PRJEB29015, sample SAMEA2738152) | human oral metagenome | biome: human oral; feature: human-associated habitat; material: saliva | place: China | collected 2197 ...
TCTCCGCTATCGAGAATTGCCTGGTACCGCTGCTTGTCTCGGCAGTGCGAGGCGGTGAAGACCTCTCTGCTTCGGCGCTTGTGCGAGGGCTCGGTGGACCAACAGCTCGCACAAACATAAACGAAGCACGCATGCGTGTACGAGACTGGATAGTAATCGCCCTTCTCGCCATAGCTGCTACCTGCGCGGTGATCACGCCGCTGCTTTACTATTAGGATTGAAATGATAGAGATAAAAAATGCTTGCTACTGCTATCAAGCAAGCGAGAAAAACAGTCTCTCCGAAGTCAATCTTACCGTAGCGCCTGGTGAAGTAGTCTGCCTGACGGGTGCTTCCGGGTCTGGAAAGACCACCCTGACAAGGCTCGTCAATGGCCTTATCCCTCATTACTATGAGGGTAACCTCTCGGGAAAGATTGAAGTCTGCGGACTTACGCCTTCCAACTGCGAGCTTTGGGAACTAGCACCAAAAGTCGGATCGGTTTTCCAAAACCCTAAAACTCAGTTCTTCTGCTTGGACACAACTGGTGAACTTGCGTTTGCATGTGAGAACCAAGGAATAGCTCCTGACAAGATACGCGCTCGTTTAAAGAACGTCGCTAACGCGCTTGAGCTCACAAATCTTATCGGCCGCAGCTGTCTCTCGCTTTCTGGTGGAGAAAAACAGCGCGTTGCCTGCGGCTCGGCCACCATGCTTAACCCAGATGTTCTTGTCCTTGACGAACCATCCTCCAACCTTGACTTCTCCTCCATAGGGCTTCTCCGAAAGATTGTTGCAAAATGGAAAGCCGAGGGCCGCGCTGTGCTCATCTCCGAGCATCGACTCCATTGGTTGGAGGGCATCGCCGACCGGATTATTGTGATGCGCTCAGGCAGCGTGGAACGCGAGATTTCCTCCAGGCAATTCTATGCAGCTACCGCTGCCCAGGCGCATGCGCTTGGTCTACGCGCGCCAACTTTTGCAGCTATTGCAGCTGAGAAGTGCTGCGCACGGGGCGAGAAAAACGAATTTGTAGAAATACGGGATATGAACTATCACTATCCACAATCAAACCGTGGCATCAACATTTCTCGCATATCTTTTAGACGAGGCGGCGTCACCGCTGTCATCGGAAGCAATGGTGCCGGAAAGTCCACCTTCGCGCGTTGTCTCTGCGGTCTTGTTCGCAATTGCAAGGGAACCGTAGACGTCGGAGAAGGCCCCAACCCACTCTCAAGTAGATCAAGAAACGGCTACTTGGTTATGCAAGATGTGAGCCATCAACTCTTCCGAGAGAGCGTATTTGATGAGGTACTCGACTCCACGAGACGTGCAGACGAACACCTTACCCGTACTATACTTGCATCGTTAGACTTAACTGACCTGGCACAACGCCATCCACTCTCGCTTTCAGGCGGGCAGATGCAACGTGTTGCGCTTGCTGCAGCGCTTGCATCAGGGCGCGACCTACTTGTGCTTGACGAGCCCACAAGTGGACTCGACCTTGCTCATATGGAGCAGGTTGCTGCAAGCGTTACCGCAGCAGCGGCGGAAGGCCGAGCCGTTGTGGTTGTAACACACGATCCTGAATTCATCAGAACGTGTTGTACCGACTTTGCTCGCCTGGAAGACGGATCGTTTGTAGACCAAGGCGTGCTCGACAAAGCTGGCTGGTCAAACGTGTTGTCATTCTTTGAGAATGCTCTTCAAAGAAGCTAAGGAAACTGGAGACACAATGGACATTGCTGATTATGCCAACATGGGTGGCAACGTCCGTCGTGTGACGCACGACGCGAGAAGTTCCGTCTGGCGGGCAGAGGGAACTGATGGTCAGGGCATCATGACAATGCACGACGTCATGCCTGGAATCACCCTGATGTTCAACGACTTCACAAATGTGTGGAACTTGGAGTCGGGCTTTACGCTCATCCCTGGATCACGCATGCTCTGTCTGAACTACTGTCGCGAGGGAAGAATTGAGTGGGAGTCTGGGACCAGCTCGTGCCTATACCTGGACACAGGTGATTTGGGCATCGACGACCACTCAAGACATGAAAGCCTCTTCCGATTCCCCTTTGGGCACTACCGAGGTGTCACCGTCTGCCTTGACCTGGACACGGCAGACAAATCTTTACAATCTGTTTTCCCCGAGGGATTTCCTGTAAAAGTTGAACTACTTTACGAGAAGTTCTGTTCAGGCGACAAACCAAGTGTGCTTCGCGGTGGAGCGTCCATCGAGCATATCTTCTGCGAAATGTACAGCGCTCAGGATTGCTTTAGGGACGCCTACCTAAAACTCAAGGTTATGGAGCTCCTGTTATTTCTTGGGAGCAGCATTCCTGAAGGCGGACGCATTGGACAGTATGGTCTCACGCGCGCCAAGGTTGACAAGATAAAGGATATAGAGCGGGCCTTAACCTCCGATCTCTCTTCTCGCAAGACGCTCAAAGAGCTTTCTCAAGAGTTTGAATTCCCCTATGCCAGCATGCAGCGATGCTTTAAGGAAGTCTATGGCACCAGTGTGCACGCATACCTCACGCGCTATCGCATGGCACAAGCTGCCACGCTCCTCCGAACAACCTCCAAACCTATTGGAGAAGTTGCGTTTGAAGTTGGGTATACGAATGCTTCAAAATTTGCTTCCACGTTCCGTAGCGTTGTTGGTATGTCACCCGCAGATTACCGCGAAAACGCTGGTCTAGAAAGATAGGCGCACTTCGACACGCTTCAATACGCTTCGATACGCTTGGAGCTTACCGCGACAATCGGGCTTTTCTCATTCAACGAGCCGTGAATACAATTTGCTCATACTCGTCGTTTGGGAGGACCCATGGACCCTAGCAAAAAGAAAAAGAGCAGTTGGATACGGCAGCTTGCTTTATTTACACGCGGACAGCGTCTAAAACTTGGAGCCTCGCTGTTATGTGCTGTGGTTGGTGTTGCCGGAGGCATTGTTCCCTTTTTTGCTGCCTACAAGTTGATTGCGCTCTCATTATCAGGCGCCCTTGCCATCAGTGAAGTTGGCTATTGGGCGCTCATTGCCCTTCTCGGAGTGGCAGTTCAGACAATAGGCTATCTAGCCTCTACTTCAACATCGCACAGCGTTGCCTATCATACGCTTGAAAACCTGCGAAACGCCGCGTGCGGGCATCTTGCTGCATGTTCTCTAGGCGATGTTCAATCAGCACCCTCCGGAGCACTCAAGAAAACAATTATTGATGACATTGAGCAAATGGAGATGCCCATTGCCCACGTTATCCCAGAGTTCACCAGCAATGTGCTTCTTCTCATCTTGTGTTTTGCAATCGTGTGCTCAATTGATATCCGGCTCGCTCTCTCTATGCTCATCGCACCAGCCTTGTCAATTGTGCCTCTTTCGCTCCTTTTTAAAAACTTTGAACGAGACTATGCAGCGTACTGGACAGCAAGTGAGCGCGTTAACTCAACACTTGTTGAATACATCGATGGCATCGAAGTCATCAAGACTTTCAACCAAGCTGACTCCTCGTATGCTCGCTTTCGTAACGACATCTCTGAATTTGAGAAACTAACACTTGCCTGGTATAAGTCAGCTCGTATCCCCATGAACACCATGTTTGCAATACTGCCAACACTCCTTTTAGGCGTTGTACCAGTCGGATGCATTCTTGTAGCCTCGGGAAGCATCGACGTAGCCCAAATGGCCCTTGCATGCATGTTGTCTATCGGCGTCATTGGTCCTCTCACCAAAATTACCCAGTACACAAACATGTTCAAGGAGATCGAGAAGGTAATGGACAGCGTTAGTAAGCTGTTAGAGATGAAACCCCTACCCGAAGTCTCCTCTCCCGCAATCATCACATCACACGATGTCTCATTCGAGAACGTTAAATTCTCTTATTGCGACGAAGAAGTGCTTCACGGCATCTCTCTTGAAGTGCCTGAAGGTACCTCGTGTGCTCTGGTGGGACCAAGTGGTTCTGGAAAGTCAACAATGGCCAAACTCATTGCTCGATTCTGGGACGCAGGATCAGGAACAATCCGCATCGGAGAAACTGACGTGCGTGATATACCACTTGATCAGCTAGCTGGTCTTGTAAGCTTTGTGACTCAAGACAATTTCCTCTTTGATCGAACAATCTTTGAGAACGTAAGGCTCGGACGTCCAGACGCCACTGACGCCGAGGTTGAGCGCGCGCTTGCCGCTGCGCACTGTGAAGAATTGGCAGATAAGCTTGCAAATGGATTTGAAACCCTTTCCGGAGAAGCCGGAGGAGCTCTTTCGGGTGGAGAACGCCAGCGCATCTCTATCGCACGCGCCTATCTAAAAGACGCGCCAATTCTTGTGCTTGATGAGGCAACTGCATTCATAGACCCCGAAAGCGAGGAACTTATCCAGCAGGCACTTTCAGAGCTTACACGTGGAAAAACGCTGATAGTAATTGCGCACAGAATCTCGACGGTACGTAATTTTGACAAGATAGTAGTCATGGACTCCGGAAATATTGTCGCCGAGGGAACACATACGAACCTCCTTGGCTCAAGCGATCTCTATCGCCGCATGTGGGAAGCACATATCTCCAATGGAACTCATGAATTGAGAAAGGAGCAGCGTAATGTTTAGTGCGCTTATGAAAGTGGTCCGTTGGACGGGCAACAAGAAAACGCGAATCCTCTTTGGCTTTGCATACTCTTTTCTTATCTCACTTGTTTCAGCAGCACCCATTGCTATTGCCGCCTGGACCATGTGCGGGTTTCTCGGCTTATCAAATGGCGAGAAACCCGATCTGAAGATTGCACTTTTGGCTGGTCTGGCTATTGTTGTCTCGATTGCACTACGCGCAGCACTTATGTGGTTAAGAGCACAGGCCGAGGAAACCGTAGCCGCAGAACGTTCCAACGAGGTGCGAGTACGTATCGGAGAAGCGCTAAAACGCGTCCCACTTGGTTACTTTGACAATCACCCATCAGGAGAAATTCTCTCGGCACTCACTACCGAGCTGTCATTTGTGGAAATCCATGGCATGCGTATGGTGGACATGCTTGGCAATGGATACATAACCGCAGCCGCAATGGTAGCGTTTCTCGCCTTTGTGGATCTGCGAGCATGCTTCCTGGCATTAGCTGCAATTGCAGTAGCAACGATGGTACTTGAGTTAATGTTCAAAAATTCCGCGCGTTTGTCGCCTGCACAAAATGACGCACGCGAGGATATGGCTCAGGCAACGTTGGAATACATTCATGGTATGCCTGTTGTTAAGAGTTACTGTCAGGTAGATGCTGCTGTATCTGCAGTGCGCTCCGCTTACGCGCGTTCCAGGAATGTAAATCTCAAGACCGAGCTTGCTTTCCAGCCCCTCAACGCCCTACTTCTATTTGTGACACGCGGTGCTTCGGTTGGCGTCATTGTTATCGTATGTATCTCTTTCCTGAACGGCACGATATCTCTTCTTAACTTCTGCACGCTGGTGATGTTCTCCTTTATGCTGTTCCAATCAATCGAGGCTTGTGGCGATGCTGCCTACGTAATTGGACACATCGGAGAAGTTATCGACCGTCTTGACGCTATCGAATCCGCACCTGCAATCGATGACAATTGCAAAGCTATAAAACTTGAGCATCACAATCTTGAGATGCATGACGTCTCATTCGCTTACGGAGATGGACCCCTCGTACTCAACGGAATGTCTTTATCTATTCCTGAGGGAACCACCGCAGCGCTTGTTGGAGGAAGTGGTTCGGGTAAGACAACTGTTGCCAAGCTTTTTGCACGTTTCTACGATGCAACAGGCGGCTCCGTACGCATAGGAGGCCACGATGTACGAGAGCTTTCGTGTGACAGCATTCTTGCTGACTTCTCTATGGTCTTCCAAGACGTCTATCTTATGGATGACACGATTGAGCGTAATATTGCCCTCAGCAGGCCAGATGCACAGTTTGAAGAGATTGTAGAAGCGGCAAAGGCCGCACGCTGCGATGAGTTCATAAAAGCTCTGCCCGAGGGCTATAAGACAAAAGTTGGAGAAGGTGGAGCGCGACTATCTGGAGGCGAAAGACAGCGTATCTCAATTGCTCGCGCAATTTTGAAAGATGCGCCTATTGTTGTTCTCGATGAGGCAACGGCAAGTGTTGACCCAGAAAATGAAGCCGAGATTCAGGCTGCCCTCACCCAACTCTGTAAGGGAAAAACGGTGCTTGAAATTGCGCATCGTCTCTCAACAATTGAGGAAGCTGACCAGATTTTCTTCCTTAGAGATGGACGTGTTGCAGAACAGGGCACCCATGAGGAGCTTATTTCGCACAACGGTCCCTACCATGACTTTGTTGAAGCTCGCTCGCGTATTGAAGGCTGGCAGATTTCGAAGTAATAACGAGCTGAATGCGAAGTATTGGGAAATAATTACAGATGAATGAACAATTAGAGTCACCTGCTCTGCGGATGACTCTATATTTTTCTCGAAAACGCTCTCAACAGGTTGAAGTCTATTGATCATACTGTCTAATGTGATGGACAGTATTTGAGATTGAGTATTTGCAGCTTTTAGCACACGGGATTGCCATACTCGCGCAACATAGCATCTCGATTAATAATCCACTGCTTACCATACTTGCGAGCGTCCACTCCTGGAACTATTTTGCCGTATGCAACAGCTTTACGCAGAGTAGACTCGCTTAAACCCCAAAGCTCGCTAGCGTCCGAAAACGATATGAGTCCATCAAAGGGCGTCACGACCTCTATTCCGTTCTCCCACAACTCGTCACAAGATAGATCAAGGTCATCGTTCCAGATAATACCGTAACCTCCCTGATCAACCTCAACATCTCTGAACAGCGATTCATCTTTCAGAAGCTTAAAAATCGAAAAACGCCTCATGAGTGGAGCTACATCGTAGATTTTTGTGGTGCCGTTGGTAAACTGAACACTCAACTTTAAGCCTGTCAGGGCAGAGACATCTTTTACCTTATGAAATTTCATAATCTGCCTCCTTTAGACGAGTGGATCAATTTTCTTAAATTCTTGCGTCTCCCACATTTCAAGAAGTTCAGTTTGGTGAATCTCTATCCACTCGCGCACCATACCAGCAGCACGAGTCGGCAGACTACCATCAATCTCCTCACCCGAATTAATATCAAAAGCTGCAGTATCCTCACCATAAATCGCATGGATATGAGGCGGATTGTGCTCTGAGCCCAAGAAATACATACGTATAACTATCCCGTAAAACCTTGCAAGTGTAGGCATCTGTATCCTTTCTTTTTTGATAAGTATATCACGATAACGTGATATACTCCATAATTCATTATTAATAAAAAGCTCCTCACATTATGCGCGAGGAACTAATTTGAAACTGTAGCTATATAAATCGCTGTTGAACTTTATTCCCACTCAATGATTAGAAACTATCTCCAGTTTGTTCCGGTTTCTCCTATTTACACCCAGTCTCTAAAATTGCAGCAAATCCATGAGGTCAAATTTAGGTCACGGTTTTTCGAGTCATCCGAGGCTCTTTCGTAGGTCACAGTAGGTCACGACGAACTGCATGCAGGAGCTAATGACCACGTGGACATTATATGTCAAGGGAGGACAGGGCAGAGGATCCCCACAGAACCCTCCCCTAGTAAGCTAGAACAGAGACTCGAGAATCCCCTTCGCTCTTTCATGAGAAAGCTCATGTTGTTCGGTTTGCTTGTAGTAGTTGCAAAAGCAGCCATAGCAACACGTGTCCTCATTGCGCGTGCAGTTCGAAACGATTCCGCTTTCGGTAACCACCTCGGGCATCAACGAAAAAGATGAGCGTTGTGAGCTGCTCGACGCTGTAGCAGATGCTGGAAGATCAGCGAGAGGCCTGGACCAGCTGTTTGAGTCCCTGGCGCACGTCGATCAGCTGGACCCGCTCGACGTCGAGAGGATCCTGGCCCTAAGGTAAATAAGCCAGAGGTGTGCCGAGCGCATCGGTAACGCCGCGCACATCCTGGAGGCGCAGAACAAGGTTCTCTATGAGGAGGAGCGGGCAAACGACAAACCTCGCGAAAACGAGAGATGAGAACCCAAACGAAAGCGGCCATCTAAGCCCAATCGGGGCTCCCCTCGCCGTCCACGCTCATATAAAGCCTGGACATCGGCTGTCCTCGCATTCCCAGTGCCACGGCGTACCGCTGCGTTATAATGCTGAAAACGCATTTGTATTGCATTTCGAGGGATAGGGGCGCAAATGCCCGACAGCTACAAGGAGCTCATTAAGAGCAACCCCCGACGAGACCGAGATCAGGAGCTTCCTGATGAACGGCACCCAGGTCTCCGTAACCCTGCGCATCCCCGACACCCTGTGCGACGCTGCGAAAGAGGAGGCCGCCCTCCGGGGCATGAGCTTCTCCGCCTTCGTGCGCACGTGTATGATATAGGATTATGAGCATGAAAATTTTTATGCAACAAATAAAAAATGTTAAGTGACAGGTTGGAAATTTATGGTAGATAAAGTAATAATAGAACAAAAAGACAAAATAATTACAATAAATTCCATTGCTCAATATATAGAGCAAGAAGGCGTTTGGGCTTTGTACGGCAGAAAAAAAGATGAAGACAATTGGGAATGCCTAAATGTAGGAAAATGTAAAGATGTTGGTAAAGAAATATTGTATGATTTAGGGTGTCTGCATTATCTTCCCTTTAGAAATGATGGTACAGAGCCATACATTAATCAGTTTAAAAATGCATGTAATTTCAAGTACAAAAAAGGGCAACCACAAGAATACTTATACCCATATATTGCAAAAGAATATTTTGAACTGAAATTCATTTATATTCACGATAAGTCAGATTTAAAAGTAGAAAAAGAATATGCTGAAAAAAACAGGGCTATATTTTGGAGAAATGGTCGCCCATATGAGTCGACAACTTAAACTTGATTTATAGATAACATAGCAGCAAATTCATAATTTATTTAAACAAGATTTGCCTGAAACACCCATTTCCAAATAGACGCAAAAAGACCGAAGCCCACGCTACGGTCTAATTTTTATATTCATTTGTAAAGCCACTTTGAACAATTACTGGGATTATTCTTTTTTAAATATTTACCCAATTTTGTCCCAGTTGTCAATTTCAATAGACTCAAAAGCCTTATTTCAATCCATTTCTATGATTTTTCGCTCTATTCCCACTCAACTGTTGCAGCTGTCATCATGGTTCCATCTGATTCTATCTTGTACCATCTCGTCCGCCTCATGCTACCTCGTCCGAATCAATCCCGAATCAGCCGTTGATTCGAACGGAAAGGAATAATTGCACCTTTGCTGGGGAAACGTGCTTTTCGGACTTGATTATTCCCCGAAATCCCAACGGGAGTAATAGCGGGTGGCTTAGAAATCGGCCTCTTTCCCCGAATCAGCATTGAACGGACGCCACTATGGACGGGCTTACTACGATGCGGTCGATAAACTATGCATACATTGATGAGGCGGTTACCTGTCTTTACGACAAACGACTTTTCCGGCATCTCTCCCATCTCTTCATCCTTATTGCAGCTTCATTACATGAGATAATGCATAATCATCGACGATGGAAAGGGTGCGTGTATGAAGCCTGAATGTTTATCAGAGCGGCTGTTATTCAATACGGTTCGACTTACAGCTAGTAACGGTAGCTGTGGCACTGGATCGTACTTCAACTTCCAAGCAAACGGAAAGACCTTCCCAACCATCATCACTAACAAGCACGTCATTAATAACAACCCAGACGAGGAAATGACATTCTACGTTCATCTAGCTGGGGAGGGCGGCTCAACCGAAGAGAGTTACCGAGTTACGTACAAGGCACAGTGGATTTTCCATCCCACACATGACTTGGCATTTTGCTTCGCGGCCCCCGTTTTCAATGCTGTCAAGCAAATCACGGGTAAAGATGTCTTCTATATCGGGAACGATATGAGCATTATTGCAACGGAAGAAAAGTTGAGAGACTTTCGCGCGGTCGAGGAATTAACCATGGTCGGTTACCCCGTCGGATTGTGGGATGAGATTAACAACCTTCCGATTTTCCGGCACGGCTACACTGCATCACATCCAGCCTATGACTTCAACAGCCCTGGAATCGGGCTTGTTGACATGGCATGCTTCCCCGGATCTTCGGGTTCGCCCGTCTATATCCTCAATGATGGAAGCTTTCAAGACAAACACGGCAATATGAACATCGGCATTTCGAGATTGATCTTCCTCGGCATACTCTATGCAGGTCCTGAATATACGGCAACTGGAAAGCTGCAGATACGAGATGTTCCGACGAAAATGATGGTTGAGCCCCAGACCAATATAATGATCAACCTTGGCTACTACATTCGAGCCCACGAATTGAACGCCTTTCAGGAAATTATCGACGGCATGGACTAACGTCGCCCGCATATAAGGCCGTGGCGCGCCAACGCCTTCGATTAGCCTGAACAGACTCCACCATGCTTGTATTGCCTGTGAAAGAAAGAGGGTACGACGGCTAGAAAGAAATTAGATTAGCGGAACACACGCAATCTCAATTTATCGTATGGTGACGAGAGCCTCCGATGCTCTTTGGGTCATCATCAGCCATGGGGCTATCCTGTCCTATCTCTCATTTTTCTTGTTGAGAGGCGTCCCTTAGACAATTCCTGCCTTCTCGAAGTGCTTCCTCATGATCCTTAGCGAGACGAGGGCCCCCGCCAGGCTCGTCGCCACCGTAAGGACGACCATCCCTGCGTACATGGGACCCGAGAACATTGCGACGAACTGCGCCATGGTCTCATTTGTGAGTCGCAATATTTCTTGGCGCTCGGAAAGATACTGAGCAGCTGAAAGGTATATGGGAAGGGTGTAGAGCGCCGACTGCAGCGTGCAACCAACGACGTAAGCCGCAACGAGACCTTTCCTGTTCGAGTACCCAATACGCGTGGCAACCACTTCCGCAAGGGCCCAGCCCGCGATACTGCCGATGACACCGAAGACGTTTGCCGCCATCAGGCCAGGCAGCACGTTTATGGTTCCCATGATGAAGAAGGTTCCGGTCTTCCTGACCTTTGCGGCAAGGAGCAGATAAGCTATCGATGTGAAGAAGCAGACGATGGGTATGTTGGCGACTGTCCCCACGACGG
>ERZ773213.1741-NODE-1741-length-11067-cov-4.003905_pt1 | contig 11067 bp, 6 predicted proteins | sample MGYA00580996_ERZ773213 | MGnify/ENA primary metagenome ERZ773213 (study PRJEB29015, sample SAMEA2738152) | human oral metagenome | biome: human oral; feature: human-associated habitat; material: saliva | place: China | collected 2197 ...
TTTCTATCTGGTATTGATGAAATAAATTTTCCATCTTCAGAAGAAACTATAGTATCAAAAGCTGGAACTACTGTATCAATAATATTGTATTTTTTACAATTTTCAATATTTTCATCAATCATTTTAATTGAAACAAATGGTCTAACAGCATCATGAGTTATAAGAATATCCTCATCAGTTAATCCGTTGTCTTCTTCAATAGAAGAAATAATATTTAAAATTGTAGAATTTCTATCTTTTCCACCATCTACAACAACAATTTTTTCAGATATATAATTATAATCTTTCTCAATTATATCAACGAGATAAGAATTCCAATCAGGATTTACTCCAACATAAATTTTATCTATTTTGTTACATAATAAAAACTTTTCAATAGTATGAATTATAATAGGCTTATCTCCAATATTTAAAAATTGTTTTGGAATATTAGAAATATTCATCCTACTACCTATTCCTCCAGCAAGAATACCTGCATATATCATAGTCTAGTCCTCCTTATTATATGTTTTTAAAAATGATGGGATTTTTAAAAAACCTATCAATGTACCATATCCATAACTAATATGTAAAAGAAAAAATACAATTGGAAGCAATAAGTTGTAGGGATTAAATTTACCTTTAAAAATTGAACTTAAAGACATCAAAATATTCACTATAAGATATGAACCAAATACTAATAAAAATAAATATTTAGTAAAAAATAATGAAATAATTGATATAAAAAGTGCAACTAAAAAAGCAAAAGGAACATAATGATATAAATTTAAACACTCAGGACAAATAGCTGTTGTAAGTCCTATCCACATTCCATTAGCTTTCTTTTGTTTAATCATTTTTAGAAGTGAATTCCTTGTATGTTGATATGAAACAATATTATCATCATAGCAAAGTTTATATCCTGCTTTTCTGATTCTATAATGGAATTCATTATCTTCTGTTCGTAATAATTTTTCATTAAAAAAACCAACTTTTTCCAATACTTCTCTTTTATACATTGCATGAAACATTGATTTAACATATTTTTTACCTGATGCATTTCTAAAAGGTGCAATACTACTCCCAAACATAGAAGATTCCGCTTCTAAAAGCATTCTTTTATAAGCAGTATTTTCGTCAATTATATTTGGCCTTTTACCACCTGAAACATCTTCTCCAGATTTTATGTTCTTAACATTTTTTTCTATAAAATCTTTTGGAACTGAGGAGTGTGCATCAATTCTAACAAGTACATCTCCCGTAAAATTTTTTATAACGATATTCCATCCAGCAGATTGAATTTTTTTAGGATTATCTAAAATTTTAACTTCCATAAAATCATTATTTTCTTTAAAATCTTGCATTATATTTTTTGTATTATCCGTTGAAATTCCATCTACTAAAATTATTTCAATTTCATCATGCGGATATGTCTGCATTTTAAAATCTTCAAAAAGAGAAGGTAAAGTCTTTTCTTCATTTAAGGCAACTACCCCTATACTAACTTTCATTATTTTTCCTCCCCAAAAAAACAGATAAAAATGTTTTAAACATAATTTTTATATCATACCAAAAAGAAAATCTTTCAATATATTCTATATTATATTTCATTTTATCAGGTAAAATATATTTTATATAAATATCATCTACACTGATATTATCATCTAAATGCTTTGATATTATTTCGTCCTCATCTTTATAATTTATGCTGGAATATGACGTAAGTCCTGCCGGCAATAACAAAGTCGCATACATATAGTCTGAATATCTTTCAACATATTTTGTAACTTCAGGTCTTGTTCCTACAAAACTCATATCACCTAAAAATATATTAAAAATTTGTGGAAATTCATCTAATCTATATTTTCTCAAAAATTTCCCAACTTTAGTTATCCTCGAATCTGATTTTACAGTTACAAGTGTTCCGATTTTATCAGCGTTTGAAACCATTGTTCTAAATTTAAAAATTTTAAATTTCTTACCATACCTTGTAACTCTTTCCTGTCTATAAAAAACACTACCTTTAGAATCCAATTTTATAGCAATAGAAATTATAAATATCGGAATAAGCAAAATTATTAAAGTTAAGACAGAAAAAATAATGTCAAATATCCTTTTAAAAACCAAACTAAGCCTCTTTTTTGAAACTATTTCATAATACTTCTTTACAGATTCATTTTGAAACTCTTTAGGTAAATCTTTATACTTTATCAAAATATTTTCTCCTTATTTAAACGTCTGTAATATAATAACATATATTTAAAATAAAGTAAAATTAAAGAACCTTAACATCTCCATCATAAACTAAACCACCAACAGTATCTATTGTTACAAGTTGTCCATCTTTAATTATATTTGTTGCATTTTCAGCGCCAATAATTGCTGGAATGTCAAAATGTAATGCAATTATTGCAGCATGTGAAGTCAACCCTCCTGTTTCAACTATAATCCCTGATGCTCTATCAATAAATTCGACAAACTCTCTATCTGTAAATTTAGAAACAATAATATCTCCATCTTTAAATTTATTTTTTAAATCTTCTTCACGATGTATTACACAAACTTTTCCGGTAATTGATTCTTTCCCAATTCCAAGTCCTTTTATCAAAATTTTTCCAACTGTATGAACCTTAATCAAATTCGTTGTGCCTGCAACTCCGACGGGTATCCCTGCTGTTAAAACAACAGTGTCTCCATCGCTGATATAATTTGCATTTAATGTTGCTGATATAGAACGTTCAATCACTTCATCTGTATGTTCTGATTTTTTTGAAATTAAGCTAGTAACTCCCCAAAATATTTGTAATTTTCTTCTAACCTTTTCAGAATACGTAACAGCAATAATATCAACAAGTGGTCTAAATTTTGAAATTGATATTGGTGTAATTCCTGAAGCTGTAGCACAAATAATTGCTTTTGCTCTTAAATTTTCTGCAATTTCTTTTGTAGATAAACTTATTGAGTTCATAGTATTTAAAATATCATTTCTATTTTTATGTTTTATACTATTTTGAAAATCAAAAGAATTTTCTGTTGTTATTGCAATATTATTCATTACTTTAACCGCTTCCTTTGGATATTTTCCAGCAGCAGTTTCACCGGATAACATAACACAATCACTTCCATCAATAATTGCATTTGCTACATCTGTAACTTCTGCTCTTGTTGGTCTTGGATTTCTAATCATAGAATCTAACATTTGTGTTGCAGTTATTACCGGTTTTCCTATTAAATTACATTTTCTAATTATTTCTTTTTGTATTTTTGGAATAAATTCTGCTTTAATTTCAACTCCTAAGTCTCCTCTAGCAACCATTATTCCATCAGAAGCTTCTATAATTTTATCAATATTTTCAACGCCCTCTTGATTTTCTATTTTAGATATGATTTTGATTTCAGAATTATTTTCATCTAAAATTTTTCTAATTTCATATACATCTTCAAGTTTTCTAACAAAAGATGCTGCAATAAAATCTAAATCATTCTTTATTGCAAATAAAATATCTGATTTATCCTTTTCTGTAATTGAAGGTAAATTTATTATTTCATTCGGTATATTTACACCTTTATTACTCTTTATTACACCATTATTTTTTACAAAGCATTTTATTTCTTTATTAGTTTTAGAAACAACTTCCATTTCAACCAAACCATCATCTACTAAAATTGTTCCTCCAATTTTAACATCACTAGGTAATAATTTATACGAAACGGAACAAATTTCTTGATTTCCTAAAATTTCTTCAGTTGTAAAAGTATAAGTATCTCCTGCTTTTAAAACAACTTCATCAACACTAAATTTCCCAAGCCTAATTTCTGGACCTTTAGTATCGAGCATTATTGCAATAGGTAAATCTAACTCTTTTCTCGCTTGCTTTATATTATCAATTCTAACTTGATGTTCTTCTTTGCTTCCATGTGAAAAATTCAGTCTACAAACATTCATTCCACAAAGCATTAATTCTTTTAAACTTTCGACTGAATCTGAAGCAGGTCCAATCGTACATATTATTTTTGTTTTTTTCATAATTCTCTCCTAAATAGATAGTTCATCAACTATATCATATAAATCTTTATTAAATATTTTTTTGCTAGATACAGCATCTTCAATAAAAATATATTCAATGCTATTATTTCTAAATGCTAAAGCTAAATTGGTCTTATCCTTCAACAATAATTTAACAGCCATACTTCCCATTTGGCTTGCAATAATTCTATCAAATGAACTTGGGGTTCCTCCTCTTTGGATATGTCCAAGAACAGTTACTCTTGTATCAATCTTTGTTTTTTCTTGAATCTGTCTTTTAAGTTCATAAGGACTTAAAATTCCCTCAGTTAAAACTATTATATGGTGTAATTTACCTCTTTTTCTACCAGATACAATTTTATTGCAAACTTTATCTATATCAAAATCGACTTCCGGAACTATTATACTTTCAGCTCCACCAGCCAATCCGGAATTTAGAGCGATATCTCCACATTTTCGTCCCATAACTTCTAATATATTTGCTCTTCCATGTGAAGATGAAGTATCACGAAGTTTCGAAATAGCATCTATAACTGTATTTACTGAAGTGAAAAATCCAATTGTATAATCAGTATATCCCATATCATTATCAATAGTACAAGGTATAGCAATAGTCTTTATTCCATATTTACTTAAAACATTAGCACCACGAAAAGTACCATCTCCTCCTAAAACTACAAGTCCTTCAATACCATTATCTTTTAAACTCTGAACTGCTTTTTCCTGACCATCTTTAGTCATAAATTCTTTACTCCTAGCACTACCTAATATAGTTCCTCCTTTTTGAATTATATCTGCAACACTAGATACATTCATTTCAAAGATGTCTCCTTTTATAAGACCATCATAACCAAACTTAACTCCATAAATTCTAATATTATGATAAATACAGGTTCTTACAACAGCTCTTATTACAGGATTCATTCCCGGAGAATCTCCTCCACTTGTAAGAATAGCGATTTTTTTCAAAATATCCCTCCATTAATTTATATAAAAACAATCTTTTCCAAAATTTTCTTCTAGCTCAACCAGTAAATTTTCATTTCTCAAATCAAATTTATTTCCTAACTTCAAGGTTTTATGATTGGATGAAATATATAAAATAACTTGATTTTCTCCATTGTATTTTTCTGAAAATTCTCCCAATTTTTTCTTAGTATCATAATCTAAACTATCTAATTTTATATACAATTTCTTAATATAAATATCATATATTTCATCAGCATCTATTATAGTAAAATTAGTATTTCCAAAGGAATTCACAGTTACTTTAACAGATATTTCATAGATTTTCCCTTTATTAATATCTAAATCTTTTACATTTAAAAGTTCAATACTACTTGAAAAATCTTCTACATTTATAATTTTTAATGTCTTATTTTTTTTACTTTTTCTAGTTTTTACAGAATTTACATAAACTATTACTTTATAAATACCTTTATCTAAAACTTTTAAATCAATAAGCTTCATACTATTTTTAGACTTTATATATTCTTTATAAGAATCTAACGGATGTGCAGAAATATAAAAACCCAAAACATCTTTTTCAAACTCTAGAGTATCATCTTTTGAAAAATTTTTAGACTCAACAAACTTTTCCTGCATAAAATCCGAACTGATTAGAGAAAGTTGTCCTGATAATTCATTCTTACTTTTTGAAACAATCTGTGTAAACAAAGTTTCACAAGAATTTAAAATCTCAATCCGATTTTTTTCTATTTCATCAAAAGCTCCCGACTTTATTAGATTTTCGATTGAAATCAGATTCATATTTTTTGAATCTTTCAATCTTTCCAAAAATTCTTTAAAATTTTTAAATTTTCCTGCTTTTCTTGCCTCTATAATATCTTTAGCTAAAAGTCTATTAAATCCTTTTATCTGAGAAAAACCTACTCTCATACATTTATTTTCTGTACTTATTTTATAAAAACTGAAATTTACACTTGGAAGTAAAATCTTTATTCCTATTCTTTTAATTTCTTGAAAATATAAGAAAAATTGTCTTTCATAATTTATAACAGAATTTAAAAGGCAAACCATATATTCAAGCGGATAATAGTATTTTAAGTATGCGGTCCTATATGCATTTAAAGAATAACAAGCACTATGTGATTTATTAAAAGCATAATTACCAAACTCCACAATTAAATCAAAAATATTTTGTGCAAGTTTTTCATCAACTCCATTTCTAATACAGCCTTTAATTTTGATACTTCCATCTAAATTATCCAAGCCATAAATAAATATTTTTCGATTATATTCCATAATGTCCATATGCTTTTTACCGATGGCTTTTCTCAAATTATCAGCTTGTCCCCAAGTATATCCTGCAAGTTCCCTTGCAATCTGCATAACTTGTTCTTGATATACAATAATTCCATAAGTAGATTTTAAATATTTTTCTAAACGTTTATCCAAATATCTAATACCACTAGGATTTCTTTTGTTTTTAATATAATTAGGTATTTGATTCATAGGTCCGGGTCTAAATAGAGAATTTGCAGCAACCAACTCATCAAAATTATCTGCTTTCAAATCTTTCAAAAATAATCTCATCCCCGTACTTTCAAATTGAAAAATTCCAATGGTATCTGCCGTTTTAAATAGGTTTAAAACATTTTTATCATTTAAAGATATTTTTTCGATATCTATATCTCTATTATAATTCTTTTTAACAAGTTTTATTGTATCATCAATTACGGTAAGTGTTCTAAGACCCAAAAAATCCATTTTTAAAAGTCCAAGTTCCTCTAATTCTACCATATTAAACTGTGTTACAATATTTTCTCCACTTTTAGCAAGTGGAATATACTCTGTAAGTTCTTCTTTTGTTATTACAATGCCCGCAGCATGAATTGAAATATGTCTATGAAATTTTTCGAATTTTTCAGAAATATTTATCAATTTTTTTATATTAATATCTTCATCATATAATTTTTTTAATTCTAAACTATCTCTTAATGCATTTTTAAAAGTAACATCCAAATTATTTGGAATCAGTTTTGCAACTTTATCCACAGTTGATAATTTATATCCCAAAACTCTACCTATATCTCTTACTGCTGCACGTGGTTTCATTGTTCCAAAAGTTATAATTTGTGAAACGTGATTTTTCCCATATTTTTTAATTACATAGTCAATAACTTCTTCACGTCTTTCATTACAAAAATCTATATCAAAATCAGGCATTGAAACTCTTTCAGGATTTAAAAATCTTTCAAAAATTAAATCATACTCAATCGGATCAATATCTGTAATCTCTAAACAATAAGCAACAATAGAATTTGCTCCCGACCCTCTTCCGGGTCCTACCGGAATTTTATTTTTCTTAGCAAAATTTACAAAATCCCATACAATTAAGAAGTAATCGGTAAATCCCATCTTATTTATTACTGAAAATTCATAATTTACTCTTTTTTTGATTTCATCAGTTAGATTTTCATATCTCTTTTTCATGCCTTCTATAATTAGACTATGTAAATAATCTTCTTTTGTACTAACCCCATCAGGTACTTTATATTCAGGTAAATGATATGTAGAAAAATCAAACTCAATATTACACCTTTGAGCAATCATTTTTGTATTATACATTGAGTCTTCAAGTGTAGAAAAAATCTTTAACATTTCTTCTTCACTCTTTAAAAAATATTCGGCCTGAGTAAAATTGTCTTCTTTTAATTCGGATAACAAAACTCCTTTAGAAATACATCTTGCAATTTTAAACAAATTAAAATCCGTATTTTCTAAATAATGAACATCATTTGTTACTACAGTTTCTATATTCACCTCATTTGCAAATTCCAAATATCTATTCATCATCAATTCGTCATTTTCTTCAAAATGAAAATTTAATTCCAAAAACAAATCTTCTCTATTGAATAAACTTTTAAAATTTAAAATCTCATTTTTTGCACTCAAAATATCTTCTGAATATAAACATTTTCGAATGAAACTTCTCTTTGAACCAACTATTAAAATTAAATTTTTAGAATACTTTTCAAGTTCATCAAAAGTTATAAATTCTCTATTTCTATTTTCAACAACATACAAATTAGAAACTAATTTACATAAATTTTTATAACCGAGATTATTTTTAGCTAATAAAATTATATTATAAAATTCATTATTTGAGTACGACAAAGTAAGCTCACAGCCAATAATAGGTTTTATAGAATTTTTTTTACATCTTTTATAAAAATCGATAACACCATACATATTGTTATAATCAGTAATAGCCATAGCTTTAAAATTTAATTCTTTTGCTTTTTCTACCAATTTTTCTATCGGATTATAGTTATTCAACAAACTATATTCAGTATGAACATTTAAATGTACAAAATCATTAGCCAAAAATTATCACCTCTTTATTGATTTTACCATATTTTTAATATTTTTTAAATATATTTTACCTAATCACTTTATATTTTTATATTTTTATGTTACAATTTTATAGTACGAAGGGAGAAACGATATGAAATTTACATTAATAACTAATAATATTGATTTATATGAAAAGGTAAAAAACAAAAAAGATTTAGACATAATATTCGATGAAAAATATACATATGGAGATGTTTTAGATATAGTTAAGAAAAAACTGCAAAATGGTTTTGAACTTTCGACTCATCCACTTTGTGGAAGTATAAAACCTAATGAAACTCCTTACAGATCTATTTTAATAACAAAAACAAAAGAACTGGATGTTAATGGAATTATAATAATTGATGAAGCAATAGAAACATATAAAAAATTCCAAAACAATATGAAAACACCGTTATGGATCGATAGAGTCCTAAGAGATTTTAGGTATGTTGACTGTAATATACTTGTTCAAACAATAGAAAAATTGGGAATAGAATAAATAACAAAAACACAAAAACCGCTAGATTTACTTAGCGGTTTTCAAGTATATAAATTATTAAAAAGGATCTTCGTCAAAAAAATTTATTATTTTACTAAAGGATTATTTTTCAGAATTCTTTTCTTCATTTTCATCTTTGTCAGTCTCTACAACCTCTTCTTTAGGAAGAACTATTCTAACTTTCTTAACCCTGTGTTCATAAATCGACAAAATATTATAAACAACACCATTATCCTCAATAGTAAGTTTTTCACCATCATTTGGTATATATCCCAAAAGGTACATAAGCATTCCGCCTAATGTATCATAATCCTCAGAATTTTCATCAAGTTTTAAATTACAAGCATTATTAACGTCTTCTATTTCACAGGCACCTGTTGCGATAAAATGTCTATCATCTATTTTTTTTATTGCAGGATTAGTTTTCTTATCATATTCGTCATCTATTTCACCCATAACTTCCTCAATTAGGTCTTCCATAGTAACAATTCCCGTAAAACCACCATATTCATCAATTAATACAGCCATTTGATTTCTTGAATTTTTAAGTTCAAGAAATAAATCATTTATATTCTTTCTCTCAGGAATAAAATAAGCCGGCCTTAAAATAGAACGTATATTAACATTTTTAAATCCAACTTTATAAGCCTCTAAGAAAAAATCCTTAATATACAGAATTCCTATTATATTATCAATATCACCTTCATAAACGGGTACCCTCGAATATCTCATTTGCATTAAAGTTTCAAAATCTTTATCAGGTTCATCAATATCAATCATAAAAACTTCAGTTCTAGCAGTCATTACCTCTTCCGCCAAAACATCATCAAAAGAAATAACTCCATCTATCATTTCACGTTCTGTAGGATTAATTATCCCTTGTTCTTGCCCTACCTCTACAATAGATTTTATTTCTTCTAAAGTGACTTTAGCTTCAACTCCACTTGTAGGAATCGAAAAAATCTTCAAAATAACATTTGTAGATAAAGACAATAAATAAACAAAAGGGCTCATAATCTTATAAACAAAATTTATTGTTCCAACAGAAAATAAAGCAAATTTCTCTGCGTTTTGTAAAGCAATTCTCTTAGGTACAAGTTCTCCAAAAACCAAACTAAAAAACGCTAGAATAACAGTTATCAAGACAAAAGAAACTCTATATGCAAATGGAACTGATAAATTTTCTAAAAAATTTCCAAACTTATGCGAAAGTCCAACAGCAGCAGAAGCTGATGTAAAGAATCCGGCAAAAGTAATTCCAACTTGAATCGTTGATAAAAACTTTGAAGGCTCTTTCAAAAGCTTTTCAACTTTAATAGCTCTCTTATCCCCCTGTTCTGACAAAGTCAATAGTTTTTTCTTATCCATAGAAACAATTGCCATTTCTGATGCAGCAAAAAAAGCATTAACTAAAGTTAATAAAATTAAAATAATAATTTGAAAATAGACCTCGGGTCCACTATCCATAATAACCTCCTAAAACTTATTCATTTAAAAGCATTATATCAAAAATTTTTAAATATTGCAAATAAAATATATTATATTTTTCATTTAAATAATAATACTAAATATTTTTACGTAGATAACTAATACAATCATAACCACCAGCTCAGCTGGTGGTTTCCACACCCCTATAAGGGGATATTTCCTGCTTGACCTAAAGGTCTTTTAAGATTTGCCAATCGCACTTTTTTCCCAGCTGTCCTTAAGGACTTCTACTTATTTTTCTTCCCCGTAAATGGGTCTATATATTCTTTCAAACTTAATTGTTCTCCTGCTATATCTTCTTGCAGTTGATTTCTTACATATTCTTCTATTTTCTTTGCATTCTTTCCTACTGTATCCACATAATATCCTCTACACCAAAAATGTCTATTCCCATACTTATACTTTAAATTTGCATGTCTATCAAATATCATCAAACTACTTTTTCCTTTTATATATCCCATTACTTCTGCCACGCTATATTTTGGTGGTATTTCTACTAGCATATGTATATGATCCACACAACATTCTGCTTCTATTATATTTATCCCTTTCCTTTTACACAATCCTCTTATTATTTTCCTTATATCATTTCTTAATTTCCCATATATCTCTCTTCTCCTATACTTTGGTGAAAATATTATATGATATTTACAATTCCACCCTTGTGTCAAGTATTGGATACATATTTTTTTCAAATTTCCAATCCATTTTC
>ERZ773213.1749-NODE-1749-length-11005-cov-2.596073_pt1 | contig 11005 bp, 8 predicted proteins | sample MGYA00580996_ERZ773213 | MGnify/ENA primary metagenome ERZ773213 (study PRJEB29015, sample SAMEA2738152) | human oral metagenome | biome: human oral; feature: human-associated habitat; material: saliva | place: China | collected 2197 ...
GACAGGATGCCGTCGCACAGCGTCACTCCGGCGAGACGACCGTCAGGGGTAGCGCCGGTCACACGACCATGCGGGCCATGGGCGGATATGGAAAGCGCGGCGGTGATCCAGCGGTAGCCGTTGTAGGTGGTTTCGGACGCGGTAACGCGGTCGTAGTCACGCCAGAGGTCGACAAAGATGTCATCAACGAAGTCATCGTCGTTGCCAAACTTGGGTGCGTTGAGGACATCGCGGTGGATATGGGCGTACTTCATGTGCTTGTCGGGGTCGATCTCCTGGTTGGGCATGGAGAAGTTGCCCTTCTCGGCACCAAGCACGAAACCGAAGTTATTGTCCATGGCCTCCTTGAACTCATCCCAAGTGTACTTGTGGTCCTCGAAGACGAGCTTCTTGATTGCCGCCAGGGAGTCGGCCATGTTGGCGATGCCCACCTGCAGTCCGCTGATGAAGTCGTAGACGGCGCCGCCCTCCTTGAGGGTCCTGCCACGGCCGATGCAGTCGTCGACGAGGCCTGAGCACAGCACGTCGGCGGTCCTGTGCTCCAGCGCCAGGTCGCAGGAGGCGTCCAGCACGATGCAGTGGCGCTGGAACTCGCGGATCGTGGTGTCCCAGGCCTCCATGACCTCGTCGAAGGAGGTCATATCGCGCAGGTGCCCGCGGGAGGGCGCCAGTCGGACCCCCGAGGCCGGGTCGAGGCCGTCATTGAGGGCGACCAGGAGCGCCTTGGGGAAGTTGAGGAAGCTCATACCGGTGCACCGGTAGCCCCAGCGGCCGGGCACGGCGACCTCCACGCAGCCGATCGCGGAGTAGTCATGGGCGTCCTCGGAGGAGACGCCGCGCTCGATGAGCGAGGGGATGATGATCTCGTCGCTGTTGAAGGCCGGCATCCCCGTGCCCAGGCGCATGAGCTCGACGGCCTCGTTCATGAAGTCGTCGCTCAGGCCCCTGTGGTAGCGGATGGTGAGGTTCGGCTGGGGCAGATGGGTCTGGGCGACGGCCTTGATGATGAGGTGGGACAGGCGGTTGACGGCGTCGGAGCCGGCGGCGTCCTGCCCGCCGATGGTGACGTTCTGGTAGAGGGGGCTGCCGGCGGAGAACCGGGTGTGGCTCCAGGAGCGGATCTTGTTGACCGTGAACGTCTTGAGCCACAGGTTGGAGAGCAGCTCGACGGCGGAGTCCTCGGTCTCGCGGCCGGCCTCGAGGTCGGCGCGCAGGTGGGGCCACAGGTACTGGTCGAGACGGCCGTAGGACAGGGAGTGGCCGTTGGACTCGATCTGCAGGGCGACGTGCACGAGCCAGATCGACTGCACGGCCTCCTGGAAGGTGGTGGCCGGGTGCTCGGGCACGACCTGGAGGATCCGGGCCATCTCGCGCAGCTCGGCGCGACGAGTCGGATCCGTCTCGGCCAGGGCGAGCCGGCCCGCGAGCTCCGAGTAGCGGTGGGCGAAGGCGATAACGGCATCGAAGGAGATGAGCAGGGCCCGGTAGAAGGGCGCCTTGTCGAGCTCGGCGGGGTCGGTGAGGTCTAGCGCGTCGAGGGCGGCGCGCGTGCGCTCCTTGTAGCCGGCCAGGCCCTCGCGAAGGAGACGACGGTAGTTGACGGCCAAGTGGGCGTCCCCCGAGGTGATGTTGCCCTCGGGGTGGATGATGCCCAGGTCGTAGAAGCGCCTGGAGTCCTCGGGCATGAGGGTCAGCGCGTGCTCCTTGAGGGTGCGCCCCCTCCAGAAGGGCGCGATCCCGCGGAGCGTCTCCTTGGCCTCCTCGGAGATGGTGAAGCGGTCGCCGGGGCGCTCGTCGAACTCGTCGAGCTCGGCGATCACCCAGTCCATGGCGTACTCCGGCATGACGGGAGCGGCCCGGTTGGCACTCGCCTGGTTGCCCGCGAGGCGCGAGGAGGGTTCGATGTAGATCGTCATCCTCTCCAGGACGTTCCTCAGCATGAGGGCCCGGATCATGACGAGCGGCTGGTCGGCGTTGTCCCGGTAGGTGTCGGTGGCGATGACGGCGCGCTCGACGCACACGGAGGGCTCGGCGCTGAGCAGTTCGTCGCGCCAGGCCTCCATGCGATCGGTGAGTCCTCCGAAGCGGGGGCCTCCCAGGGCGGGGCGCGCGGGGGGCGTGGTGACGGGGGCGGTCGTGGTGGTCATGACGGTTCCTCTCTGGTGGTGAGGGCGGTGGGGCCCGAGTCCCTTCCGACGACGCGGTCCGGCTCCGGACGCGCCTGGGCGGGGTGGACGGCAGCGGTCCCGTCGGCGTCGACGGTGACGACCTCGACGCCGGCGCCCGTGAGCGCATCGACCTGGGCATCGGGGGCGGCCGAGTCGGTCCACAGTGCGGCGACGTCGTCGACGCCGAGAAGCGGAACGGGACCGTGGCCGCCGAGCTTCTCGGACTCGGTGAGGACGACGACGTGCTCGGCCCTGCTCGCCAGGGCGCGCACGGCGGTGGCGCGCATGTAGTCGCGAGCGGTGAAGCCGAGCGAGGGGGTGAAGCCATCCGTGCCGATGAAGAGGCGGTCGACGATGAACTGCCGGGCGCACAGCTCGACCATCGGTCCGACCAGCACCCTCGAGTCGTGCTGCTGCTCGCCGCCGAGAAGCACCGTGCTCACCATCGGATGGGCGCCCAGCCTCTGGGCGATGAAGGCCGAGTTGGTGACGATCGTGATGCCCGTGCGCTGGATCGAGATCTGCTCGGCGAGGAGGGCGCAGCACGAGCCGGCCTCGATCATGACGGTCTCGCCGTCGTTCACGGTCGCGGCCGCGGCCGCGGCGATACGGACCTTCTCCGCGTAGTGGTAGGCGAGACGCCCTGCGGGGTCGTCGGGCGAGACGAGCATCGCGACACCGCGCTCGCGCCGGATGAGGCCACGAGCCTCGAGGTCGTCGAGGTCCTTGCGGATGGTGACGGTGGAGACGTGGGCGATACCGGCGAGCTCGGCGACGGCGATGCGACCGGCGACGACGATGGACTCGAGAAGGGTGAGCTGACGAGTACTCATGGTGTCCATGCCCCCCTTCCTATCGCACGAGATCCTGATGCGTCGTCGTCCGAAGCGTTGAGAACAACGGTAGAGGGTCACGTCTCTTCGCAAATAGGCCCTTTGTCCTTCATTCGTAAGTTATTATCGTTATGAACGAAAGGTCGTGAGTTTTCATGCCATCCAGGACGCCCCGCTCCGTCGACACCGGCAAGGCCCGTCCCCCGGCCCGCGGCCGGAGGCCGGCATCATCGGTCACCGGCCCGGCACCGGTCGCCGCCTCCCGCACCGGGGTGGTGTTCAATGTCCAGCGCTTCTCCCTGCACGACGGCCCGGGCATCCGTACGGTGGTCTTCCTCAAGGGTTGTCCGCTGCTGTGTCCGTGGTGCGCGAATCCCGAGTCGATCAACCCGAGCGTGGAGGAGTTCCTCGACCCGGACACCGGGGAGGTCTCACCCGCCGGCCGCACCCGCACGATCGAGGAGCTGCTCGAGACCTGCGAGGCGGACCGCGTCTTCTTCGAGGAGTCGGGGGGCGGCGTCACCCTGTCCGGCGGTGAGGCGATGATGCAGCACGCCTTCGCCATCGAGATGCTGCGCCGCCTCCAAGCAGTCGGCATCCACACCGCCATGGAGTCCACCGGTCACGTCGCGGCCCCGGTCTTCGAGCGCGCCCTGGAGCATCTCGATTACCTGCTCATGGATGTCAAGCACCACGACCGCCAGGAGCACAAGCGGTGGACCGGCGGCTACAACGACCTGCCGCTGCGCAACCTGTCGCGCGCCGTCTCCCGCGGTATCGACATCTGCGTCCGCATCCCCGTGATCCCCGGTGTCAACGACACCCTCCGAGACGCACGGGCCTTCGCCGCTCTCCTGCGCCGGCTCCGGGTCGAACGGGTGCAGCTCCTGCCCTTCCACCAGTTCGGCGAACGCAAGTACGCCCTCCTCGGCCGCCCCTACCGGATGGCGGGGATCGCCGCCCTCCGCCAGGAGGATCTCCTGGACTACCGGGACCTCATGAGAGCCGAGGGCGTCGAGGCCCACTTCTGAGCGCCGGTCCGCTCCCGATCATCAGAAGAGCAGCGCGGCCAGCTGGCGACGGGCCCGCGTCACCTCGGGAGTCGACGAGCCGATGACCTCGAAGAGCTCGAGCAGCCGCAGCCGCGCGGTCTCCCGCTCCTCGCCGGTGCGCGAGCGCACCGCCTCGAGCCCACGTCCCAGGGCGACGTTGACGTCCCCCTGCGACAGAGCGGCGTCGGCCCCGGCGAGCTGATCCTCCACGCTCGCCCCCGGTGCGTCCGCCGCGGCCAGGAGGGCGCGGGGGTCCTTGCCGTCCATGCGTCCCAGCATGCGGATCTGCCCCCGCGCCACCTTGAGCTCGGCATCCGCGGGGCTCTGCGCGATGGCGCTGTCGTAGACCTTCTCGGCGGCGGCGTAGTCGCCCCGTTCCATGGCCTCGCGGGCCCGGCGCTCCACCTCGGTCTCCTCGGGCTCCACCGGCTCCGCGTCCGCGGCCGGCGGCGGGGCGAGGCGCCCAGTGACGCCGTTCCGGGCCGCCAGCTCAAGCAATTGGTCGAGCAGGCCCCGCAACTGGTCGGCGGGAATCGCCCCCTGGAACAGGGGCACCGGCTGTCCGGCGATCAGTGCCACGACGGTGGGCACGGCGGTGGCCTGAAGCGCCTGGACAACCTCCGGGGCGGCATCGACATCCACACGTGCGACCTGGAAGCGACCGGCGTACTCCTGAGCCAGTGCCTCGAGCCGGCTGACGAGGTCTGCGGAGGATCGGGAGCGCGCGGCGTGCAGGACGACCACCACCGGCACCTGAGTGGAGGTCTCGGCGACGTCGCGCAGGGAGGCGGCGTCGACATCCACGACCAGTGGCGCCGGTATCGCGGCCGCCGGTCCCGCGGCACCGGTCGCGGGACGCTCCGCGGGAGACTTCCCACGGCCCGGCGAACCATCGTCCGCGGCGGGAGCGCCCTGTCGGGAAGCGAGAGTGGACAGGTCCACGGCGCCGAACATGCTCATGGGAGGGCCTTTCCCGGGCTGAGCCCGCTGATGAGTCGAAACAGTGCGAGAGTAGGTGCGGCTGGGATGAGAAGGGCTTGAGAGGCGCGCGGCCCCGCGTGTCAGCCGGGCGACTTCGAGTCGTCCTTGGAGGCCGAGGCCAGCACGGCGCTCCGACCCAGCACCACGGCCGGGGAACCGGAACCGGCGGACGGTATCGAGAAGGCCACCATGACGTCGTAGGTCGACGTGACCTCGCCGGTGATCTCAGTGCCCGTCCCCAGGAGGGAGGCGACCTCCGGAAGCATCTTGAGCGTGGACTTGGCGACCGTGCGCTTGTACACGACGTCGTAGCTGAGGGTCGTGAGCACGATCGCGCCGTTGTCGGTGGTGCGCAAACCGCGGAAGCCGTCGGAGCCGGCGCGCGCCGTCACCGCGATCTCACCGGCGGAGGAGACGTCCTTGCTGCGCAACGATCCCAGCTGCTGGCGCAGCAGATCGTCGGCGAAGACCGCCCCGTTGTCCCCGTCCGGGTTGTTCAGGGCATCGACGTAGGAGTCCAGCACCTCCTGCGGCGCGGCGGCTAGCACGTTGACATCGCCATCCATCTGCTCGCTGCCATCCACCTGCTCGCTGCCGACTGAGGCCGTCGCGGTCGCGGGCACCTCGACGCCGGCGAACGGCCGCACCCAGGCCCACAGCTCGAAGTTGTCGCGCGCGGCGTCCTGAGTCAGCGCCAGCAGATAGGGAACATCATCGCCATCGGCGGTCTCGGTGACCGTCAGGGCGATGCGCGGGAAGCCCGTGGCCCGCCCCACGGTCCCAGCCTGGCTCAGGGTCGTGAAGTGCTCGATCTTGCTGTCGTCCTGGGCCGCCGAGGCGAGAGCATATTCCTCGGTCCGTACACGCAGAGCGGGACCGGTGAGATAGCCGGACAAGAGCTCCGGACTCTTCTGGGCATCAGCGCCGTCCAGACCCGTCTGAATCCGGTCGAGGGCGCTGGTGAGGTGCTGACTGTCCAGGACGGGGTGGGCCGTGGGGGTACTCACCTCCGGCGCCGGAGGGAGTTCCTGCGAGCATGCCGCGAGGGTGAGGCCGACGGCGGTCGCCGCGGCGGAGGTGAGAAAGACTCGGCGGCTGGTCATCATGCGTGCTCCTCATCGGACTCAGGGCCGGCGGGCGGGTCGGAATCGGCGCTGCGAGGCCGCCGGTGCTCCGCAGGCCAGCCCTGAGTCGGGAAGGAGAAGTCCTGCGCCTGCGGCCCGGCCTGGTCGCCGTGGCCGGGTTGGCCCTCGTAGCCGACCTGACCCTCGTAGCCGGGCTGGCCCCCGTAGCCGGGCTGGTCGCCGTAGTCGGGGTAGGCGGGACCGGAGAAGCCCTGCCCCTGCGCCTCGGATCCACCGGCGCCCTCGAGGGGAGCCTCGCCCCCGGACTCCCACTGGGCGGTCTGGCGGTAGTCCCACTGAGTGGTCTGGTAGGCGGCCGCCCCGCCGGCGTCCGATTCGGGAACCGCGCCGTACGCGCCGCCGATCCCATCGGGCGATTCGCCGTCATACATGTGCTGCTCGAAGGCCTGAGGGTCCTCAGAAGCCTCGACACCGCCGAGGTAGACGCGACCGGTGCGCGGGTCGATCCACTCCTCCCCGGCGGCCTCCGCCCGTTCCTTGTCCCGAAGCTCTCTGCGCGACAGCGGCCTGTTCGGGTCGCCGATCTGCGGGATCCCGGCAGTGGTGACTCCATCGGCCCGAGCGAGCCGAGCGGCACGCTCGGCGGAGCGGGCGCGCCGCTGCTCATCCGCACGACGCATCTGGATGTCGATGAGAAGGAGGAACACGCCGACGAGCAGGAGGAGCCCGCCGAGGACGAGTCCCGGAACGAGCCAGGGCGTCGAGACCCTGCGGGGCCAGGACAGTGAGATGCTGGGGGCGGGCGAGGCCCCGTCGGTGGCCGCCAGCACGACCAGGTCGGTGTCGGCGGCGTCCAGGTCGAGTGCGACCGAGCCCTTGTCCGAGGCGGTGGTCAGCCACAGATCGGAATTGGTCGGATCCGCCCCGGAGGCCTCCAGGACGGTGCAGCCGTTCGCATCGGTGCTCGGAGCGGCCGTCGGCGCATCGGAGGCGGTCGCCTCGGCCGTCGCTGCCGGAGCAGTCTCATCACCGCACCTAGTTGTGACATCGGTCGCGGACAATCTGTCCCAGCTGTCCATGCCCGTGACGGAGACGTACGGGTCGTTGGCGAGCCAGGCATTGACATCGGCCGAGTGCCCCACCGCGAGGAAGACCTGGTCGTCGCCCGAGGCGGCCGTGGCGGTGACGGTGACCTTGGAGTCGATTCGGTTGAGGACGCCCGGCTGCGTGACGACGTAGTTCTGGGCGGGGGCCGAGGCGAGAGTCGCCTCGGCGGTCGCACCGGGTCGCCAAACAGTGGCGGAGCAGACGGCCAGGATGATGGCGATCAGGCCGAGGACGGCGATGATCGCGCTCAGGATCCGTCGGTTCACGGCGTGACTCTCCTCGAAGTCGTGGACATGGCACCGCTGTCACCGGCCCCTGCGCCGAACGCTGCTCCCACAGAGCCCGGTTGCAGACATCGCCCAGAATCGCACGTTCATTCCATCCGTGCGAGGAGCCCCGCCGAAGATCACAGAGCCTGCGCCCTCAGCGGACGAGCGGCCCGCAGGCGCCTAAAGACACCTGAAAGCCACCTGAATCGGCGTGTCTCCCCGATTCCGCTCGACGTCGGAGCACAATCCGATCATGATCAGGCCCTCAGGGCCTAGGCGCGAAGGGCGCTCTCATGGCTACGATTGGGTCACAGCGGGCCGCGGCGGCCCGCCAGAAGGAGGAGTGACGTGGCCGAGGGGTCTTCTGAGGAATTCGCCATCACCATGCGGGGGTACGACCGCACCCAGGTCGATCAACGCATCAAGGCGCTGTCCCGTCAACTTGGAGATGCCCGCCGCGAGGTCGCCAGCCTCGACCAGCGGGCGATGACGCTCGCCGGCGAGCTCGCCGACGCCCAGCGTCGTCTGCGCGAGGCGGACAAGCCCACCTATGCCGGACTCGGTTCGCGCATCGAGCAGCTCCTGCGCAGCGCCGAGGAGCAGAGCACCTCCGTGCTGTCCAAGGCGAACGCCGAGGCCGACGCGCTCCTGGCTCGCACGCGCGCCAATGCCGCGCACCTGTCCGAGCGCAGCTCCTCCGAGGCGGCCACCATGGTCGCCGACGCCCGGCGGGAGGCCGCCGAGCTGCGATCCCACAGCGAGGCCGAGTCCTCCACCATCCTGGCCAACGCCCAGGCCCGGGCGGACGAGCTCATCGCCTCGGCGCAGCGCAAGGCGGAGCAGATCACCTCCGAGGCCAAGGCGAGCGCGGCCGAGGCCCGGTCCTCGGCCGATCGCGAGGCGCAGCTGACGGTGGCCGCGGCCAAGAAGTCCGCCGCCGAGCTCACCGTGACCGCCGAGCGCGAGGCAGGAGAGACCCGGGAAGCGGCGGAATCGGAGGCCGACGCCTTGAGGCGCTCCTCTCAGGACCAGGCGGACTCAGTGACGGCGACCGCCGCCGAGGAGGCCCGTATCACCGTGGACAAGGCTCGCGCCGAGGCCGACTCCCTGCTGTCGGCCGCTCGCAGCGAGGCGGAGGCGTTGAGGCGCACGAGCACGGCCGAGGCCGAGGCTGCGCGAGCGGAGGCCACGGAACTGCGCCAGCAGGCGCTTCTCGAGATCGCCGCGGCGCACGAGGCGGCGGCCGAGGAGGACTCCACCGCTCACGAGGCCGCGCGCCAGCACATCGAGGAGATGAACCGTCAGGCGCAGGAGCAGGCGGCCCAGGCCGAGGCCCGCCTCGAGGAGGCCCTCACCCGCGCGGAGGCCGTGCGCTCCGAGGTGGACGACACCCTCCGCTCCCGCCAGGAGGAGGCGACGCGCCTGGCCGAGGACACCCTGAACCAGGCCCGTCTTGAGGCGACGGCCCTCCTTGAGGACGCCCGTGCCGACGCCGAGGTCGAGAAGACCACCATGATGCGTCAGATCAAGGAGCTCGAGCGCCAGCGCGACTCGGTCGCCAGCTACCTCGAGGAGATGCGCAGCGTGCTCGGCAACGTCATGCCGCAGGCTCCGGAGTTCTCCGACGTCATCAGCGCCGCACTGGCGACCGGCGTTCCGCAGGCCGCGGGCCTGTCCGATGTGGCCGGCAGTGGCGCCAGCGCCGATTCCGCAGGCTCTCCCGAGGCTGCGTCGCAGAGCGCCGGCTCTCCCGAGACGGTCGCCGACACCGATGAGGACCGGTCGCTCCAGGAGGACCTGCTGAGCATGGGCGGCCGCAAGCGCCGCTGAGCTCGAACCGGCCCTCCCGGTGATCTCACGACCAGGCGCGGCGCACGAGGGCGAGCGTCTCCTCACGGGTCATGCCCAAGTTGCGCATGGTCGTCACGAAGCACATGGTCTCCCGTTCGGCCGCGGTGTCGGCGAGGTCCATGACATAGGTGCCGTGGCGACCGCGCCCCTCGACAACCCCCTCGAGCTCCAGTTCCCGATAGGCCTTGGCGACCGTGTTGACGGCGACATCGAGCTCGGCCGCCAGCGCACGTGTGGTCGGCAGGCGCACACCGGCGGCCAGGCGACCCGAGGTGACATCGACACGGATCGCAGAGCAGATCTGCGCGAAGACCGGCTCCGAGGAGTCCGGATCCAATGTGATGCGCAGGCGGATAGAGGCGGCCATGTTTCTAGTGTGCGCCTTATCACTCGCTTCCGCATCTTGAGACAGACCCCGGGTTGCCAGTCGATCACCCGCCGTCGCACTCGCCTCTCAGGACGCGTCGCCGCCATCCACGGCTACCATAAACGGCGCTTCCAGCAGGCGGTGTGCCAGTGGCGGCGCTCCTCCAGACCGCGATCCGCTCCGAAGAGGGACTCGTTCGACCAGGCGACGACATGCGGCGTTCCCGGCGCGATGCTCCGGTTGCAGCCGGGGCAGGTGTAGGGCTTGTCGCCTCCGCGCAGGTGACGCACGGTGAAATCGGCTCCCCCCGGGCCGGTCTGAGTGCGCGGCATCGAGCTCAGCCGCCCCACGTCGAGGGGACGGTGTCCAGCGCCGTAAGGACGTTTGGAGCTGCGTCGTGCCATGGACCCGACCATATCGCCGCGCCGCCCGGGCGTCGTCCGGACGTCGTCCGGGCCCCTGAGCCCGACGGGCACTGAATCAGCCGAGTGCCGGTCGGAGTCATGCGATGGCGTGCTGGGATGGACGACGCAGGGCTCTCCCGGGAGTGTCATTCCCGAGGGAGCCCCGATGCGCGTGTCAGCGCGATGGGACGGCCCGCGTCGGAGCGCGCCCATCGGCGCCCGGTGTCCGGGCCGTCAGACGAGACCCATCTCGGTCACGGCCTTCTTCTCGTCAAGGAGCTCGGCCGCGGAGGCGTCGATCCTGCCGCGAGAGAACTCGTCGATCTCCAGCCCCTGAACGATTGTCCACTCCCCGTCCTCGGAGGTGCAGGGGAAGGAGGAGATGATTCCCTCGGGCACACCGTAGGAGCCGTCCGACATGATCGAGGCCGAGGTCCAGGAGTAGCCGTCGACTCCCATGCACCAGTCGTGGACGTGATCGATGGCGGCGGAGGCGGCGGACGCGGCCGAGGACGCGCCGCGGGCGGCGATGATGGCGGCACCGCGTCCCGCGACGGTGGGGATGAAGTCCTCCTCGACCCAGGCTCGATCGGCGAGGATGTCGGTGATCAGGGCGCCCTTGACCGTGGCCTGGGTGAGGTCGGGGTACTGGGTCGAGGAGTGGTTGCCCCAGACGGTGACCTTGTCGATGTCGGTGACGTGGCAACCGGCCTTGGCGGCCAGCTGAGCCAGCGCGCGGTTGTGATCCAGGCGGGTCATCGCGGTGAAGCGGGAGGCCGGGATGTCCCCCGCGTGCGAGGCCGCGATCAGCGCGTTGGTGTTGGCGGGGTTGCCGACGACGAGCACCTTGATGTCGTCCGCGGCGCCCGCGTTCAGGGCCTCGCCCTG
>ERZ773213.1752-NODE-1752-length-10995-cov-13.310055_pt1 | contig 10995 bp, 10 predicted proteins | sample MGYA00580996_ERZ773213 | MGnify/ENA primary metagenome ERZ773213 (study PRJEB29015, sample SAMEA2738152) | human oral metagenome | biome: human oral; feature: human-associated habitat; material: saliva | place: China | collected 2197 ...
GAGCTGATGGTAAGGCTGTAAAAGGAGCGCAAACTATTGATAACTTTGATCTCTATTTTGATGATAGAGGATATCAAATTAAAGGTTCGCTAGTTAATATCGGAGAACAGACTTACTATTTTGATCCATACAACGGAAGAAAGGTTAAGGACAAAAAGATTTATGTCCATGGAGGTACATTCTATTTTGATGAATCTGGCGCTGCAGTAAAAAATCGTTTTATTTCTGATAATGAAGGTTTTTGGTATTACTTTGATAAAGATGGACATATGGTTACCTTCAGTCAAATCATCGATGGCTACTCTCTTTATTTTCATTCTGATGGAAAACAAGCTAAAGGTCAACTAATATCAATTTGGGGGAACCATACAGGAACACATTATTTCGATAAGGATAATGGTAGAGAGGTTAAGAATGCCATCTTCGAGCTTGATGGTAAGTCTTATGAAGCTGATGAAAACGGTATTGTTAAAGAACTCCCTCCATATCGTAACCAATACATTTCTGAAAATGGAAATGATTGGTCCTATTACGATGGTTTTGGACACAAACTTATTGGACTTCATAATATAGATGGTGTAAATGTTTATTTTGATGATAACGGAATCCAAGCGAAAGGAAAAATAACAACTATAGGTACAGACACTTATTTCTTCGAAAAGGATAATGGAGCAATGCGTACAAATCAGCTTTCTGTCATTCCTACCAGAGTGAAGAAAACCGTAAATGTTTATGGTACTGATATTGACATAGATGAGAACGTCAATATCACTTACTATTTTGGCCCGGATGGAAAGGCTATAAAAGGATTCCACACGATAGATGGACAAACCTACTACTTCAACGAGAAGGGTTGGGCACTCGATGGCATTATCCATGAAAAAGATGGCGACTACTTCCTCCAAAACTATCATTTAATTTACAATCAGTTTGTAAACACATACTCTGATAATCAAGATGATAAAACAATTACTGGTACCTACTATGTAAACGGTGAAGGAAAGGTTCAAGTAGGATGGCTTAACAAAGACAATAATCGTTATTATCTAGATCCTGAAGCAGGTGGAAAAGTCACTTACGGTTGGAAAGAAATTGATAATAAATTCTATCATTTCACTGAGAAAGATAATCAAGATTCTGCTGGTCAACTTATTCGCAATCAAACTTATCAAGATGGCGACATCTTAGTAACTATTGACCAAGAAGGAATCGTAACTCGTAGCACTGAGAAGCGTCAAACATTTGTTAAAGATGCTCTAGGAAATAGTTATTATGTCACTAATGATGGGACATTTTTAACAGGTCCTCAAGTGGTTGATGGTATCTCTCTTTATTTTGATAAAGATGGCAAACAAGTAAAAGGTCAATTACGTAAGATTGATGGACACATCCATTATTACGATAAACTCACAGGAGAAATGATGACAAATCGTTTCGTCACATTATTACTCGGAGAATATGTTCCAGAAGAAGATTATGAAAAAGTTATCCATTTTGGAATGCCCGCAGCTCCTGGAAGCGGTAGTGGCGACGGAGGGGCTTCTAGAGTCGCTAGATACTACTTTGATAAAGATGGCAAAGCAATAACTGGGCGTCAAACTATTAATGGTAAAGATTACAATTTCCAACAAGATGGGCGTGCCATCCTGAATAAAATGGTTGATTTTGGCGGTCAAAGCTACTTCTATGGCGATGATGGAGCTATGGTTAAAAATCAAACTGTTATGTTTAAATTTTTAGCTATAATGAGACAATTTACGGTTAGCTATCACTTTGATGAAAATGGTGTTGGCCACTACGTCCACTAGCATTAGTTGTATTTCTTTACCTCAATAACGTCTAATTTAGGAATACTACATCTAAGAGAGTCAAAACCACCTGTGAGAATGATAGTGTCTGTTTTTTAAAGTCAGTCGTACAAAATAAATGTACGGCTGTTTTTTATGCATACCGCTTAGACTTGTACTTCTCTATTTTCTTCTTAGCGATTGGGTATAACAAAGGATATCTGAAATTAAGGTAGCGTTTCTCACTTCCAAAGCCAGTTTCATGATCAATATTCAACATGGTATAGTGGATAAGGTTCGTCAAGACCAGAGTAACTAGAGAATAGAGAACTGCTACAATTATCAGGGATATGACAATAAATGTTCATATATTATTGATTAAAGTTTTTGAAATATAAGTTTTTTATTAAACATAAATCACTTTTATGAATCCTCTAGAAAATCATAAAAAGCCCTAATTTTTGAATGAAATTTTACATTAACACTCGTAATGTACTATTGTTATCATGTTTTAAATCATTTTAAGTATCAAACAAAATCTTTCAATTTACATATTTTTAATTTTTTGACTTTTACAATAACCTCTGTTATAATCATGATATATCAAGGAGGAATTAATGAACATGAATAAGAAATTACATGCTACTATTGGTCTTAGTGCTGCAATCTTAGCACTTGGTCTATCATCTTCTGCACTTGCAGATGAACAAGAATTGCCAGTAAGTCTTCCCGCTACAGAGGCTCTTGATAACACTTCTTTTGAAAACCTAGTTGTTGAAAACATCCCTGCTTCAGCCGTTGATGTTAATCTAACTAGCGAATCAGTAAGCACAACTACTACTGCTAATCCTGCCACTGAGGTTAACTCAGCGAGCACTGCTATCCTTAGCGAGGAAGTAACTACACCTGCAAGTACTCCTACACCAGCAGTTGAAAATACAACTCCTGTAAGTCTTGAAGAATCAAGTCCAGTTGTAAACACACCAACAGTTGATGAGCGTGTGTCAGAAGTTCGTATCCATCACATCCGTCGAACAACCGAAGCAAGTTACTCACAATTCAGTTCTCAAAAAGATGTGCTTTATGCAACGATTAAAGCTCCTGCTTTCACTGAATACGACACTGCTGCTTTTGCGCCAGCAACAGTAACAGATGAAAACGGAAAAACATGGTATTTCGCTAAATACGACGACATAGTGCTTAACAATAAGAGTAATTACGGCGCACCTAAAAAAGGGATTGCTTCAAGTCCTATTATTGATGTCACCTACTTCTATGATGATGTTGATCTTGCGCCAACTGTCGCGCAACAGGCCCGTTTTGTCGATGATAAGGGACAAGAAATTGCTCCAATCAAAGTCAACATGGTTAGACGCGATATTGATTTAGCTTACTATGCCTATTTCCCGACTGCTCCTGAAACGATTCAAGCTAATGGTAAAACATATAAACTACAATCAACTGATGATCAAGAAATTAAGTCACACAAAATTCGTATTTCAAATACTGTGACAATCACTTATATTTACAAGGAAGTTACTGAAGGAACAGCTGAAAAACCTGTAACACCTGTTACACCAACAAGTGCTAAAAAACTTCGTCTTCCTAAAGGCAATAACGGTGTGAAAACGCGTATCCCTGTTAACTACAAACACCAAACAAATTCTTCAAACCAAGGAACTACAAAATTACGTCTCCCTAAAGGGAATAATGGTGTGAAAACACGTGTACCGGCTAAAAAGAACACTCCTATTCTTGCAGTAGACTACTTATAAGCAAAAAAAACAAAGACAAACTAAACTCGTCTTTGTTTTTTTCATTCTTAATTAAAACAGCAGATTTTTTAAATCATATATTCCAAATCATAACTAGCATCAGAAAGAATACGTGCCAAAAATTGTTGTGTACGTTTTTCTTTTGGTCTGTAAAAAATGTCTTTTGGACTCCCCTCTTCGATGACATGACCACCATCCATGAAAACGACATGATTAGCTACATCTCGTGCAAACCCCATTTCATGAGTCACAACTACCATTGTCGTTCCTTCATGAGCAAGTTGTTTCATGACGTCCAGAACATCCCCAACTAGTTCTGGATCAAGGGCCGATGTTGGTTCATCTAACAAGATAACTTCTGGTTTGACTGCTATTGCTCTAGCTAAACCAATACGTTGTTGCTGTCCTCCTGAAAGTTGTGATGGGTAGTAATCTTTAAAATCCAGAAGACCAACTTTTTTAAGTGCTTCTTCAGCAATCTCTTGCGCTTCACTTTTGGGAACTTTCCTAGCAATCACTAAACCTTCCAAGATATTCTCAATGGCAGTCTTGTTTGCAAATAAATTGTAATGTTGAAATACAAAAGCTGTTTTCTTTCGGATATCTAAAATATCTTTCTTTGATAACTTATCCAAAGAGTAGTCCTTACCTGAAATTCTTAATTGACCTCCATCAGCTTTCTCCAAATGATTAAGGCAACGTAAGAAAGTTGTTTTTCCTGAACCTGATGGTCCCAAGATGACAACCACATCTCCCTGTTTCACTCGTAGATTGACATCAACAAGAACCTGACGATCTCCAAATGTTTTTGATATATGTTTAGCTTCTAGCATAGTGACTCCCTCTATGTAAATTGCAATTTTCTTTCTCCAAAGTTAAAGAGAACTTGAATGATACCACAAATGATTAAATATAAAATGAAGATGACAAAATAAGATTCAAAATATTGATATCCATATGCTGCTTCGACTCGTGCAATTGCGGTAATATCTTTTATCGTCATAACAAAGACAAGTGACGTTCCTTTTACAATATTGATAACTAAGTTACACAAATTTGGAAGCGCAGCCTTAAGTGCCTGTGGAAAAACGATTCTCAGATAGGCTTGTCTTGTTGTTAAGCCTATCGCTTGTGCAGCTTCTAGTTGACCTTTATCAACAGTTAGTAATGCTGATCGAATGATTTCCGATAAGCTTCCTGTCGTCATCAAGCTATAGATAATAAAGGCATAGTAAAGCGGATTAACTTTGAAGACATCTATGTGACTCCCAATACCTTTAAAAAACTGATTTAACAAACTAGGGAACAAACTATAAAAGAATAAAATTAAAAGAATTGGAGGTGTTGCACGAATAAACGCAAGATAAACAATTGAAAAAGCCTTAACACCTCGTACCTTATAAATTTGACCCAAAGCGAGAAATAAAGCAGGTAGAAAACTCAATAGAATAGCCACAACCATGATTCCCAGTGTTACCGGAACACCATATAAAGCCTTGATAAAGGTATCTATAATAAAAGTAATATTCATTTTTTACCTCTCTTTTACACTCAATTGTTGCTCTGCTATCCTAGAAATCAACGATAGAATTAATGCTATTCCCCAATAAACAAAGGCAACAGCTGTATAAGTCTCCAAAGAATAATTTCCTAAATGGCGACTAATCAAAAGGTTCCCTTTGCCCATAACATCAATAAAACCAATCGTATAAGCCAAAGCTGCATCGCGCATAAGGTTAAGTATAGCTGTTGTAATATTTGGTAAAGCAACTTTAAATGCTTGAGGGGCGATAATTCTTACAAAGGTTTGTTCAGAAGTAAGCCCAATACTAAGCCCAGCTTCTAATTGTCCTTTAGGGATTGCTTGATAAGCTGCTTTAAATACTTCTGATATCATTGCTGAGAATAGGAGAACCATAGTCACAAGAACGAATATCAATTTGGACCAATCATTAATATCTAATCCTAACCACCAATTAAGAAATTCTGGAACTCCGTAAAATACTAAAAATAGCAACACAATCGGTGGGGTACAGCGTAAGATAAAAACATATCCCTTAGCCAAATTCTCTAAAGCTTTATCCTTAGAAAGGCTTGCCCAAGCAATTAATCCTCCTAATAACGACCCAAGTAAAGTCGTTAATAAGATAACCAATAATGTCATCGGTAAGCCCTTTATGATTTCAGGTAATGCTCCAAAAACTTTTGAAATGTCATAATTGACCATAATTTCTCCTAACTAAACTCACTTCAGAAGCTTATCAAAACATCCTACTTTTACGACGTTACAATTACTTATTTGTCTACGTATGAGAAGACATCCTCACCAAAGTATTTTTTAGACAACTTTTCAAGTGTACCGTCTTCTTTTAGTTCCTTAATTGCCTTAGTATATTCTTTTGAAAACTCTTCATTCTTACTATCACGATGCAAGAGTGGATAGGTTGGAATTCCTTTATAAGGGAACCAAGTCAATTTATCTGCATATTGATGATACGCACCATCTTTATCAGTTACAGCCTTTTCAAAAGATAATTTAATATCAAAGTAAGCATCATAACGATTTTCCAAAACCCATGCATAGGCATCTGAAACTTGGAAAGATTCCGCAGATGTCAACTCGATTGGTTGATCTTTATGTTCATCGTTGTAGTCTTTAATAACATTCCACTGAGCATTTTGTGGTGAGATTGGCACCAATCGACCATTTTGTTTTGCAAAGTCAGAGATATTTTTATATTTATCTTTATCATCCTTACGAATGGTAAATCCAATAATACTTGCTCCAATTGGATCTTTAGGAATAATAAATTTTTTAGCACGTTCATCTGTATACCACGCGCCCTTAGTACCAATGTCATATTTACCTGACTCTAAACCAATCAAAAGGTCATCATCACTTGTTCCAGTATATTCAAATTTGTACTGTGGAAGCTTTTTATCAATTTCCTTTAATACAGCTACCTCATAGCCATCAGAATTACCATCCTTATCAACAAAATCATAAGGAACATAGTTTTGAGTATGGGCAACTTTTAATGTTGTTACCTTTCCAGAGTCTGATTTTGCTTTTTTATCTCCTGTTAAGCTACGTCCAATAACTGTAGCCCCAATAAGTGCTACAACAACAGCTCCACCAATAATCCATGTCTTTTTACTCATATTAATCTCTCCTTTTTCTTACAAAATTGCTGCTTCACGTACCCATTCAATACGCTCATGGTTAATATCACTTGGAATCGTGCAATCAGCACCAATGATTAACCCATGAGTTCCAGTATCAGCAATAATCTCCCTAACCTTTTCTTGAATAGCTTTTTTAGTTCCAGTATATAGAAGACCATCTTTTCCATTTTCAAACCCACCAAGAACTGTACGACCTCCAAAAATGTTACGGCCTTTTGCCAAACTAATTCCCTCAGGACCAACCGCCCAATTAACTACCTGAGCAGGATAATCTTTAAAGAGTTCGATGTTATTGCGGGCCCCTTCGTAACCACAAATATGTAGGATATTGTGACCCTTGGCCTCATTGGCTGCATCTAAAACCTTTAATTCACTTGGAGCAATGATTTCCTTATAAATCTCAGCGCTAACACGATTATCTTGAATACTTTGAACACTTAGGTAAATACCATCAGCACCAGCTTCTTTAATCACTCTCTGACTAAGACTTGCAATGTCTTCTCCAATAACATCTAAAACATGCTTTAAAGCTTCACGGTTCTCCTCAATGTAATCTGCGATAGTATCATCTCCACCTGAAACCTTTCCAACTAACCATTTAAAATAAGTAACCGGAGCGAAGATATTGTAAATTGCAACAATATCTTCAGGAAAATCAGCAATCAAACTTTTTACAAGTTCAACTTGAGCAGAAATCCAAGGATGATTTGCACCTAAAGGTTCAATTGTTTGCAAATCACTGATTGACTTAAAGTCTTTAAAAGCAGGCTGTGGGTATGCAAAGAAACCATCACTCATCAATTTAACAAAATCGGGTTTGACTTCTTCAATAAATTTTTTATGACCAGCTTTATTCTTATCAATAATTTCTGGATTTTCAAAACCATGTAACCACTCGTCTTCAGTAGTAAAATGATGCCAAAATCCCACCGGGACACGATCAACACTTTCTCCACGAAATGCTTTCAAAACTAACTCTCTTTTTTCTGACATAAGAATCTCCTTTTCTCTTATCCTAATATCAACAGCTAATGAACATACCTAAAATACTTTCAACTCCTATTATCACTAGCTGCTTCAAAACTGAATGACATTATCTTATCAGAGATTATCACATCCGAAAAATAAAGAAATTTTATCCTGGGTTATAAATTTAATTTATGAGTGTAACATTCAAATCCCGTTTAAACCTTGTGTTATATACTCTAGAGCAATATATCTCCATTTAGTATCATCACAATTAGTAATAAGTAAACCTAAATCAAAGATAAAGAATTACTATCACCAACTTAATTTAGTCTCTATTCTTCCCGAATAACCCTTCTCTGACTAACTTTGCTATAATAGTCTCAAATAAACCAAAGGAGATTTCCTATGACAACCTTATACGATTTTACAGTTTCAGATCAAGCTGACCAGCCCGTATCCCTAAATGATTATAAGGGCAAGGTCGTCTTAATCGTCAATACAGCAACAGGTTGTGGTTTAACGCCACAGTATCAAGGTTTGCAGGAACTTTATGACAAATACAAAGGCCAGGGTTTCGAGATTCTTGATTTTCCTTGTAATCAATTTATGGGGCAGGCACCTGGTAGTGCTGAAGAAATCAATACCTTCTGCACCCTCAATTACCATACAACCTTCCCTCGGTTTGCCAAAATCAAGGTCAATGGTAAGGAAGCAGAACCACTTTTTGATTGGCTAAAACAAGAAAAATCTGGACCTCTTGGGGCTAGAATTGAATGGAACTTTGCTAAATTTTTGATTAACCGTGAAGGTCAAGTCGTCGAACGTTTTTCTTCCAAAACTGATCCACTAAAAATGGAAGATGATATCAAGGCTCTTCTTAGTAACTAAAAATAAAAAACGAGAGTGAAACTAGAACGACAATCTTTGACTGTCGCTAGTTTTGCTCTCGTTTTCTGCGTTAAGAAAAATAGTATATAAAGAAATTTTGCTTTATTTTAGAACAAAGCTGTCAATGCTGTAATTAAACCAAAGATAATACCTGGTGCATTGGCCGCAGCAAGGGGAAGGTCACGTTCTTTTTTAAAGAGACCATAGTAAACCCAAAGGCTACAGTTGACTGCAGCTACCAATGGTTGGATAAAGTTTCCTTTATGACCAGACAAATTGTCCATGATTTGTGGTACGTATGATACATACATCATAACTGACATGAAGGTTGCCACCCAACCAAGGGTTTTCATTTGTTTATCTGACATTCGAGACTCCTCTTTCATAAAATTCTTTCTGCCTTGTACATCTAGAAATATTACAAGACATGTTTTAATGCACTAAAATTAAAACAGTGTCTATCTTACGCTTTAACAATAGAGAATGCAAGAATTTCGGGACAATGTTAAGAAGATGTAAACTATCACAAGATTGTGATAGTGCATTTAGTCTCTTATGTAGCGTTTTCATGAGAGAAAAAGGCCCCGTGAAGAGGTCTTCTAATGATTAAAATGCTGACATTTCCTCAACAATCGCCCTACAAACCTGATGAGCCATGGCTGCATTTTCACCAAAATTGATATAGAACGGTTGTGAAGAACTCGTCTTCATACGGACACAGTAATTGTGGTAAATGTGGTTTGACCACCAGTAAAGCCAGAAACCACAAATACCAAGCAATAAAAGCCCCAAAAATGGATCTTTACCTAAGAAAATCAATCCCAAAAATACTCCCAAAAGAGCTAATTTCGGAAATGCACGTTTGTCACAAACGACATCGACGGCATTAATCTTGTTAATAGCTACTGAATGACCACCCCAAGATAAAATTTTACCTGTTGAACTGACACTACCAATTTGAAAACTCATACACTTACTCCTAATCCTCCTATTACTTGAGACACATAGTCTCGACATGTACGTTTATTTCTCTAATAGCCTACTGGCGGTGCACGCCAGCCTTTGGTATGTTCATTTGACATAATATCTCCTTTCTATCCCTCAGAAAGTGTCTGCCTAAATTGAGCTAACTTTTCCAAGGTATCACTTGAAACTAAATCTTTGATATTTTCATTTGAACGATGATTGATATTGGCATCCCATGCCTGTTTGATACTATCCCTCCCATTGTTGAGCTTTGATTTTGACAAAATGTTAGTAGGAACATTTCGTTCCAAACTCACTGCTTGGGGAGTCTCGAGTAGTTTCTCCTTACTAGGGAAAGTCTGTTTCAAACTGGATAAAACCTGACCCACTTTCTCTTTCAAAAATGCTTTAACAGAATAAAACAAACGATTGCTAACTCGCTTAAAGATTGAGCATTGAGCATCTGCTCCATAAATTTTGGGTGGCTCAATAGATTTAGCTGAGAGATGATAATGTAGCTCCTGCTTTGCAAAACGATAAGTCACCTGACTAATGTAGGTATTATGTTCTGGTAACTTCTCTAGGTGGGCACTCTTAGATAACTGCTGCCATGCATTCTGAAAATCAGTATCCTTTCGCATCACTTCCAAGTAAGCATACGCTGCCTTCGTCAAATATACCATTTTCCTTTGATGACACGCCAAGAGCCCACCCCTTAACAGTTTCTTTAAGGTCTTTTGGTAGGTCTGATTAAATTGGTACTTGAGACCTGATCCCTTTTTAGAATCTGGAACAAAAATGTAAAATTGAGGGTCTTTAGGTTTATGGAGACGCACATATACACCCTCCGACTGTAAAGATTTAAGAAGTCGCAAAGCCAGATACTGACTCTGATCAAAGTAATACCAGTTTCCCTCTTTATAAAGCAAATTACTGATAGACGACTTAAGCCAAAAATCACTATGACGGTTGGAAACGGTCTCTTGTCCAAAAGATTGTAATGCTTGGTGACCACTCAGACGAAAAATCTTGTAATAATAAGTGTCTTTTGTAATGGCAACATAGATTGATTCAGTTCCATGAGCTTGTGAACACGATAACAGTTTTTCATTCTTGCTAAGTCGTGACTGAATTAAAGTTTTTACTGACTCGACATCAAGTGTTTTCATATTAAGTCTCCTCTCATTTTTATAACTCAGATAACATCTTTGATGCCATTATTATTGCATAGACAAATAAGAGATTCAACCTTGAAAACAGCTAAAAACGTAGTACTTTGTGCTCATATAAGAACTATATATACCCCAAAATATATCAATCATAACCACCCGTCTAACGGGTGGTTTGATCAAGGGCTATAAGCCCATATTACCAGCCAGCGCCTAAAGACGCTGGCTTTCACTTTGTTCAAGCCTTATTGCTTT
>ERZ773213.1753-NODE-1753-length-10993-cov-2.958859_pt1 | contig 10993 bp, 10 predicted proteins | sample MGYA00580996_ERZ773213 | MGnify/ENA primary metagenome ERZ773213 (study PRJEB29015, sample SAMEA2738152) | human oral metagenome | biome: human oral; feature: human-associated habitat; material: saliva | place: China | collected 2197 ...
CACAAAAAGAACAATACTCCACTTTTTCAGCACTATTACTTTCTATTCCTAAATCGTTACCACACTTACTACATATCATCTATAAATCCTCCTACAAAATGTTTACTTGAACACATTATTCAAGAACTAACAATTATATATAATCAGTCGAAATAATCAAATCCTGAAAATACTTGGCTTTATATAGATAACTAACAATTTAATGACAAGAATCCATATTAAGGGACTTGAGGTCATAAACTTCTACCACTGCCTTATTATCTATCACTAGCTATCTTTAGTAAAGTTTAATAATCATCTAATTAAAACTTCTAATTTAGAGAAAACACACTCCTAAAATCTTTTTTTCAGATGACAATTTTTATACATCATTCCAGACCCACAGAAACATAAATTGTTCCTATCAGTTATTTCCAACTCTCTTTCATTAATCAAATTTCCTTGACTGTATGTTTGTAAATATTGTTGTTTATTTGGTAGAGTTGTTATACCTGTACCATCGAGTTTATCGTTTTTCCAATCTCCATCATATATTGTGCCGTCTGGCCATGTCATAGTTCCTTTACCATGACGCTGATTTGATAGGAAATCGCCTTCATAAACTATACCGCTTGGCCAAAACATTTCCCCTTTCCCATGACGCTGATTCTTGTGCCACTCTCCAATATATGTTGTACCATCTGGCCATGTCTGTTTCCCTTGGCCTTCGCAACAACCATTATCAAACTCGCCTTCAAAGACTCTTCCATCTGCATAAGTGTAAATTCCTTTTTTTAATTTACCCTTCCAGAACTCACCTTCAAACTTATCTCCGCCTGGCCATGTCATAACTCCTCTTCCATGATAAATTTTATTCAAAAACTCGCCTTCATAAGTGGAACCGTTAGGCCATTTCATTTTACCTTTACCATTGGGGCATATATTCACAAGCTGACCTTCATAAATTACACCACTTGAAAAAGTAATTTTCCCTTTTCCTGTTTTAAATCCTTTTTGAAATTCACCTTCGTAGACCGCTCCGTTTGGATAAGTCATTTTCCCCCTTCCATTAAGAAAACCTTCTAGGAACTCGCCTTCATAAATAATACCGTTTGAGGAAGTTTTCTTACCTTTTCCTGTTTTGTCTTCCTTAAGAAATTCACCTTCATAAATCATCCCATTTGAGGTAATGAATTTTCCTTCTACAATTTCATCTCCCTTATCTCTTTTTGTATCAGTCTTCGTGTTATGTGAAACATTTTTATTATTTTGCTCTGTATTAACGGCAATGTTCTTATAAGAATCATTAGCTGAGGTTTTAGAGGTTTCTTCTTCCTGCACTGTCACACTTTGATTAATAGAATATGCAAAGACATCAAAGATAAAATTACAAAATTCTATAGTAAAACCATTAGATGATAAATCAGACAAAAACTGTTTACGAGAAACTTCGTTCAAAGTGCCTTGCTGCACAATACCGTGAAAATATTCACCTGCTCCAACAGCCATAGCATTCTTTATTTTTATCCGACTTTTTTCATCTTTCGGAGCAAGATCAGAAAGAATAGCATTGATTACACTACTATTTTGAAACACTTCAACTCCTCTATCTTGGACAATCCATCGTAGCACCTCCTCAATAGAATTACCTTCAGGAAAATCATGTTTTGCACAAAAAGAACAATACTCCACTTTTTCAGCACTATTACTTTCTATTCCTAAATCATTACCACACTTACTACATTTCATCTATAAATTCCTCCCACAAAAATTGTATGCTTTTGTCAAGTGCATACTGTACATCAAGAATATTATCTCAGGCATAAAAAGATTTTGAATCTTCAAACACATTTATATCTTTAAACAGCTTCATATAGGGACATTATTGTTTAACAACTTTTTCTTCTAACGTAATTCAATATATATATTATGTGTCTCTACGTCTATTAACCAATAGTATGAATCATAATAACGAGCTTTTTTCATACCCACTTCTATCATTTCTCTAATTTTAGTTTCTTCAGGAAAACGATTTGCAAATTTAAAAGTAATGTACTTCGATCCTGACAATATGCTTCTTCTTATATAGTCTGGTATTTGTTCTAAATCTTTTACATATAACTTATTTCTATAATAGTAGTTATATGTAAGAGCTTTACATAAGGGATATATCTCGTCATCCCATGTATGATTTAGCTTTATCAAATGATCATTTAGATTTAAATAATCATAGATAAATGAAATATCACCTTTTTTCTTTATATCCCAAGTAACATCTACATGGTAATTTTCGTCATCTAATCTTACTATGTTCCATGCGTGGCCAGAGTCACCGGGATTGTTCGGCAAGGCTTTTCCCAAAATTACAAAGCACTTGATTCGGCAATAGTCACAAATAAGTTTGAAGGCACATGCAATGCCCCAACATACTGCTTTTTTACGTAATAATGGTCCCAAGACATTATATATTTCACGATTTTGATCTTCTTTTTCGTTTTCATTGATTGATTCATAGTCATAGGTGACTGTTCTAACTAAATAATCATGAATAACCAATTCTTTTTCATAATCAGTCATGTCACTTTTGATATAACGTTTTTTAAAAATCTGAAGTCCATCAAGAATTGCTTTATTGTACTTTAAAATTTCCTTCTCAGAGTAAATGAAGTTATTAACAAAAACATATCCTGTTGAGCTCTTGATAAATTCAAACTTTGAAATATCAACAAAATAGAAGGATGGCGTATCATTATAAAGACATCTAAATATATATTGTAAATCCTCTGGACTTATGATATTTGTATCAGCCTTTATATTAAATTTTTGTTTATGTTCCCGAAAGCCTTTATACATTTGTATATAAATATCTTTTTGTACTTTTGGAATCTTTTCATAATAAAACTTTACATATTCAGAAAACACATTCAACCTCCAAAAAAAGTAACTGTAACTTTATTTATTTATATGCTTAACAAGTATCATCATAGTTCTACACGAAACTGTATCAAGATTTCAACAGTTGCTTTAGTAAAACTTCCCAAGACTTAAAAATAAAAGGATTAAATATAAGGCACCCTTTACAGTAAAGGCAAGTTTTTCACCTTTACTGTAAAAGGGGTCTAGCAACCGTAGGTCGCTAGACCCCTAATATTTAGCTCAAAACATGTCTAGGATATTAACAGAATTACAGTAAGTGTCTTTTAAAACCATCTGAATAAGAATTATTATAAACAATTAAAACTCATTACCATCAACTGAAAACTGCTCTACTTGAACCATAGTATCACAACTATTATTACACCACGGACAAGTCAATGAAGTATCTTTAGTATCCCAGCATACAATCTTATTACAATTACCACATTGATAAAAACTATGAGCTCCACAATACGGGCAACCAGGGAAATCTTCTGTTGCAATTAAACTTCCTGAGATTGATTGTAACTCATACCCTTCCCTCTTTGCTAACTTATCGTTAAGTTTAAAAGCCCATGTTCTATACCAATCACCATCCCTCATTTTTTGAATTCGAACTCCAAATGTGTTTCTTGATAAGCCACACTTCATAACCAAAACACTAGCTTCCATATTAATTTCAATCCTTTATCATGCAAATTAAAGTACGAGTAAACTAAAAACTGTTATAGAAACATCGTTACTGTTCTGAATCTCTAAGTTCAGCTAGTTGTACTTCTATAGTTTCTTTTTTCTTCTCATACACTATTTTTTTCTCCAAAAAATCATGATATTCTTTTTCTACTGGTGCTAAATTTTCACGTGATAAATCAAGATTTTGCTTTGCTTGTTCAACCTCTATTTTTAATTCAGTAATTTTATTTTTCAAAGTCTCAACACGTTTTCCTGATAAGATTACATCTAGTAGCCTAGCAAATACTTTGGCTATCTCAGATCCCTCTGCTTCATCCTGATTAAATTGTTGAAAATCTGAAGTATAAGAATCGTACTTTTCTACAGCTTTAGAATAATCTTCTTCAAATTTTCTTACTGTTTCTGCAGCTTTTTCATAGTCAGATTTTAAAGCATCCAACTTACCCATAGCATTCATTGATTTTAAACGATTATTTATTTCTTTTAATGCACTTTCCTTACGAATAATCTCATTATCTCGTTGGAAAGTAGATATAAACTCTTTTACTTTATCAATATCTATGATGCCACAAATTGTCACATCATCACCACTACCTTGTCGACTAAATTCTGGTAATTCTTCATCCAGATGTTTATTTAATCCTGCCACTCCATTTTCACTTGCGTAGACGAGTAAATCACGATAAAAGGAATCCATAAGTTCCATGGTGAAAAACGAATCTTCAACTCCATCACTACCCATCAAACAAGCAATCACTGGATTCTTAGAAAGGTCAATTACATGATATCTAAATTTCTGAATAACATCCTGGTCGCAAAGTGATGTTGTGACATTTGCAAAACAATCTTCATCCCAAGGAATAGGCTGAGATGTGCTCCCATCAGCATTAAAAACAACGCATCTCCCATCACCTTGTTGTATTAAGAGAAGATAAGATTCAGTCAGTAAACCTGCAATAAGAGTCGTACCATAGATATGCTCAAGTCTCTCTCCTCTATCATATCTGTCAATGTACCTTTTACATCCTGATTTTTCTTCGTCCGACAAAGGATTCTCTTCTAATTCTTCATTAACTGCTGTGGTCCATTTGGCTACAATGCTTGTTATTAGTTGACGTATAAGGGAATCTTGATCTTTACCTGGAGAAATAAGCCTTTTCTCCCATGAATTATCAATAATGTCTGTGCTGAACACCTTCATTTCAGAGATAGCAATCTCACATGCAAATTTTGAACCAAGTTGACTCCTTGGACAATTTGTATCGCCATGTCCGTCTGCTACTGCAAAGATTTTACAAGATTCTGACTCAAAAACCTGACCATGGTCCTCACAAGGAATATCATGTCTTATATGATCAGAACCCTGAGTCAAGGCACGCACTAGATCATACATGTCCTATACCTCCATTTACTAATCCCAAGAACCATTTCCCCAAGGATCACTATCATCTACATCTTGCCCAGACCAGGAATCTGATGAATCTTGAGTGTTATTCTCTTGGCTAATTTCCGGCTCGCTTGGAACCTGAATTTTATCTCCCATGTCTTGTTCGATTTGAGAAATAACTTTATCTGTCTGATCATCCTCAGTCCTACTTTTACTACCAATCATAGTAGCCGTAACAGATACAACTCTAATTAGTTTTTTAAGAGTTTCAAGGTCGTCAACTTTGATAACTGCCTCCTTATTGCCAGCTATCTTTTGTAGAACTTGAATATTTGCATCATCTCCTACTGCAATGGCAATTTTAGTAGCCACTTGAAACCACTTATTGTTACTCTTAATTTTGTTCAGTGCTGATTCATAATCATCGGTTGGTTCTCCATCACTCATAAAAATGATAACAGGAGCTTTGAACCCAACTTCACTGGTTAGAAACTGCGCCCTTGAGAGTTTATTGTCCAATTCATTGAGAGCGCTTCCAAAGTCCGTCAATCCACCAGCCTTCAAATCATTCCAATAAAAATCTTCCATAAAAACAAGATTTTCCGTAACCCATTGGGGACCACTTGAAAATTGAAGAACTGCTATTTTCAATTCTGCAGTGGGATTTTTACTGGAGACATCTTTAAGAACCTCCATGGTCTCGTTCATTGCTGCGTTTACTGCTGCAATACGACTGCCCTCCATACTTCCAGATGTATCTAATACATAAATAATGGGAAGTAGTTTGCGTGCGATTTTCTCTGTTTCACTAGGTAATGGCATAAGTTTATCCTCCTATTTATTGAATTTCAATTGTTCCATCAAAAGCTTTAACGCTTATCCCAGCCTTAATTGGAATAACCTCACCAGGTTTCACCTGATTTGTCTTTCCACTCGGTGTTACTCCAACTAAAGTACTTTTAGTCATATTTCTAAGCCCCAAAATATTAGGATTATCTTTCTTTGCTACAACAAGAGCAACAGGAGTAAGGGCCTCTTCTGCATTACAAACTTCTATCTGACACCTATAGATTCTTGTATTTTTAGCAACCGTAATTGAGTAGTCTGACAGTTTTAGAGTATTTTTAACTTCAAAGAGTTTTTGGCACTTTTCACAGTTTGTATTCGAAGCATCTATAATAAAAATCTCGTTACCACAAGACGGACATCTAACAATATCGCTTTGGAAACGAACAAGTGCTTTCAACCAATCCAAGTACTTAACCCTTCTGTTAGGATTGGTTATTGCATCATGAGAGAATGCTGTAATAAAAATATCCTTTAAATATTGAGGTAAGAAGCCCCACCTTTTCAGAACGTTGTTATGCACTCCTTTTACTGGTCGATTTGAATCATCATTTGGATCAAAAACGAAAAGTGCGTCGCTTCCGTACAATCTCTTTTCAAGAGCAGGTGTTAAACATGGGACTGTCCAATGTTTCCCTTCAAGAGGGTGATTTGCACATAGAAGCATGAAAAGAACAACAGCAAGTGAAAACTCATCCGTATGAGTGTTTGGTTTTGATTCTCCTATAACAATCTCAGGTGCCATATATTGTGGTGTCCCAATAATTCCTGTATATGTTTCATTAGGAGCAACATTATCATTATCACAAATAAGTACAGCACCAGTTTTGGGGTTGATGAAAAAATTACCGGAATTCATATCCTGATAGCTATAGCCAATCTTATATAGACTTCGAAATGCAGAAACTATTCTAATTCCCGCTTCCACAATCGCTTTGAAGGTCGAAAAGCCACCTCCACCGGAAGAAACAAGAATATCCGTAAGTTCACGATATTCATCTGGTCTCAAATCCATAATGTACCCAAAAGAACCTTCTGTCTTTTCTGTAATCGCTTGTGGCCACAAGAACGCCTTATCAGGTGAGCCCTTTTTAACATTTTTTTCAAGATTTTCATAGAATGCATCAGGATCCGCTAATGCTCCTGGTTTGTACCATTTAAGGGCTTTCTTCTTACCATCATAAGTTACTTTATACACATCACCTTGTCCTCCACCTGCTATAAAGGACTCTATTGTGATAGGAATGCCAAAATTAGTGTTTATAACTTTTCCTGACTCAAAATGATTCATTATTTTTAACCTCCGTAATAACTAAAAAGTGTATTGTCATATAATGACTGTCGCTGGAACAAAATTAGTATTAGGCATTTCAAAATGAAGTATAACATTTGCATCGTTATTCCCATACATCAATTGTACCTGTTTTGAGACATATTTCTTTAGTATATAATCTCCAATCATTTTCCTTAAAGCTGCGGCTAGTGCTTCACACTCAGTATCTTTATCAAGATTCCTATAACGATGAGATTTCATATCATATATTATTGAGTGACCTACGCTCGTTTCATAAACTATGTTAGTCATAGAAACAGTATACTTAAAATCGATAACAATAAATCTCTCAGCATTAGATGCCATCTTGGTAGCATCTACAAGAGCAGAATCAAATAGATTACATGCAAAGTCCACCATCCGTTCAAGATTTTTTCTGTTATTCTTGATTTTCCTAAAGTATGTTTTCACCTCCCTATCGTAATTATCAATTTCTTCATGAGTTTTTCGATCGGAATCCTCATGGGCCTTTCTTATGTCTTCTTGCGCTTTGCGATTTAACGCCAATTTTTTTTCTTCAATGGATTTGTTGTATTCTATTATTGAAACATATTTAAATCCCCAGATAACTACACCACCAACTAGAGAAAAAAACCATGCTCTTCCGAAAGCACTAAGAGATTGATTTGCAAGCCCAATAAAGATTGCTATAAAATATCCAAAAATAACACCCCTCACTAGATAGTCTCCTATTGGTGGGATATTCTTTTTATAAAGCACTTTTATTTCACGCTCTAGTTGCTCATGGATCTCTCTCTCTTTCATTGTAGCTACGTCATCATTATACAACCTAAATTTTTCTTTGATAATACTATTTCTTATAGGTTCCACTCTATTTCTCTCCCGATGTCTATAATGAATCGCAAATAGACTCTATCTTAGTTGCTAAAGTGTTTAATCTACCACAGAGTTGTTCTACCGATTCACTTCCTTGAACTTGAGATGCTGCAATTTGCTCTACAATATCCATTATTTGGACAGAAAAGTCTCCTAAATTATCTAAACCTAATATTGAACTTTTCAATGTAGTGCTACATATTTGCAAATTATTATTGCTATTTTTTAAGTCAGATGCTAATTTTCTCAACGTCTCAGCACCCATTTTGGTTGCCTCTATCTTTGCCATATAAACCCTCTTGTTCTATCAAAGTATATTTTGAGACTCTTCAATTTCTCTGATTTTGCTCAAAATTTTTCCATGTAGTACCTGCGCTTCAATTACACTAGGTATTATTCCCTTAATACATTCTTGAAGCTGATTGGCAGCCTTCTCACTGTACTGGTCACTTCCCATATTATCAATGCAATCAATAGCAGCACTATTCATAACCTTGATGTTATCTTGAACATCTTCAATATAAATTTGTAATGCTTGTGCTGCATTCTGCAATTCATTTGTATCTAACATTAACTTAAGCCTCCTACACCTTATACTATGTGAGCAATCTTAGCTATAAAAACAGGAATATCAAGTCCCAATTCTTGAGCTATGCGCACTCTACGACGACCTTCTCCTGAGAAAATATACTTATTGCCATATTGATAGACTCTAACCGCCCTATTCAAAGAAAAATATTGCTCAACGCAAGCTGTTAAAGTGGAATCTTGTTTTATTTGTTCCAAATTCATTCCTCCTTCAATCATAGTCCTAACAGTTCCGATTTTTAAAGCAAGTTCTGCAAACTTAGCTTTGTTACCAATATGGTGATTCCAAAGATCATCTGCTTTAATACTCTCAAAATGAAATACGCCAATGATATCCCTTGAATGCACCCAAGACAGACGGTGACCGCCCGGAGGATCTATAAGATTGATTGTTTTGGTCACGTTTAAACTATTATAAAAATTATCAAGAATGTTCTTTTCTTCTATGCTCTCTATGAACTCTGTTTTATTTCTTACATTTTGTACCCCAGAATTAGCTGTATCCGGTATCGAAGAAATATCAAGAATTTCTTGTAATTTATTTGATAAAAGCATTAATTTATTTGAAAGTTGGAAAAAATTATCTCTATCTTTTTTTACTAGGAACGTTATATGTTGCGATGCTTCTATAATTTTTGTATAAAGCTCCACATCCCTTTCTTCAAGAAAACTAATCCTCTCTTCTAGCACAACACCAGCATCAACCAGATTTTCATATGTTAAAAGCAACTTTCTTGATAATTGCATCAGAGCATTCGCTCCATTAGAACTTACATCGTATCTTGTCATTGGATTCCTCCGTATTCTGAAGCACTTACATTACAACTTGATAATAGTACCATTATCAAAAATCCAACCATTACATGGAACCCCTCTATAAATATGAGGGCGCATATAAAATTTTTTGTAACCATCGCTGTACACAAAGATTCCATTTCCTAAATCACTTGTATCAATATTTGCGATATCTTTCGATTCAGTTCTAGACATTGGAAATAGTACTTTGTGTTGACAATCAGATGCTCTTATCTTAGCAGCACGATAATTTTGATGGTGTGTAAACAAAAATACAAAATGGATTCCTTTTTTAGAGGCCATTGATAATAACAAATTCATATTCTTTCTCAAGTCACCTATAACATCATGATCCGTATTGTTCGAATCAGTAGTATTATTATAAGTCTTTATCTGTTCTTGAGTAACATCCGTAGAATTCATAAGTGACCACAAATCAATACCACTATTCTCACTCGGGTTACTTCCCTTACTTGTTTTTCGTAAGTTTGATAAGTTGATATAATCATCAAAATCATCATACAAAAAATCAAGCCCCATACAAACAATAAGTTTATTTGTTGTAATACTGTTAGAAAGATTATCAATGAGCTTTTCTGTTCGTTCTGTTATCTTACGAATATCACTTTCACATTTTGCTTGTTGCCAACGGTCTTTATATCGTTTAAATGTAGGGTATTGCTCATGAGCCCATATTTCAAAGTTAGATAACTTAGTATCTATCTTTCTCCAACTATTAATAATAGAAAGTAATATGCATGCTTGTGTATCTATTTCTCCTCCAACAAGCAATAAGTTTTGTGAAACCAATCTCTTTAAAAGAATCGGCTTCACTAGTTTAAAACTACATGGTACTCCAAGATGAATAAAAACATCATCTGAATCAACATCTCTATAAGTTCTACTATTAGATATATTCTTCTCGAAAGAAATATATTTAGGAACTAAGCTTTTAAAAGTTAATGGTTGGTCATTTATCAGTAAAACTGGATTTTTGTTGATATAGGAAAATCTATCTATTAAAGAATCTGTAGGATAAAATTTGGAATTTAAAAACTCAATCGCAGACTTCAATTCTGACATTTCTACTTTTAGATTGAAATATCTATCTACTATAGTTACGCCGGTATTATCATCTATTCTCTTGAATAAAGTTTCATATACTCGAAGGGATGAAATTAACTGCATTAATCTCTCATCAATCTGATAAGAGTTTAAATTAAGTGTATCTTTCACTTCATCAGCTGTATTTTTTAGAGCAAACCTCATCTGTATCTGTTTTCTTGCTGTTTGAGAAAGGCCTTCAACTCCTGTATTATATGATTGACTAGCAAAAATAAACTTCACTCCAAAAGCAGCTCCTTTTGCTAGAATATTTTCAAGCTCACGAGAATAGTTGGTCTCACCAGAAAACTGTGAATCGCGTAGTTTTTGAGATACTTGCGCAAATTCATCAATGATAATAAAGATAGCAGGCATATATATTTGCGAAGGCACTTCAGATAGTTTTGACCATCCATTATCTGAGAAAATCCTCATACGTTCATTCAAGGTCTCCTTAAGCTCATCAATAAGATCAAAGATTAAATCTTCAGATTCTTCTAGCAACAAATATTTTA
>ERZ773213.1754-NODE-1754-length-10987-cov-3.532016_pt1 | contig 10987 bp, 8 predicted proteins | sample MGYA00580996_ERZ773213 | MGnify/ENA primary metagenome ERZ773213 (study PRJEB29015, sample SAMEA2738152) | human oral metagenome | biome: human oral; feature: human-associated habitat; material: saliva | place: China | collected 2197 ...
TAGGCGGTATATCGAGCAACAAACTCATTCTGGACGGAACACCTTTGAAATACCAAATATGTGAAACCGGCCCCGCCAGCTTGATGTGACCCATTCTTTCACGCCTTACATCTTTTTTTGTAACTTCTACACCGCACTTATCGCAGACTATGCCTCTGTGCTCTCTCTTTTTAAACTTTCCGCAGCTACATTCGAAGTCCTTTGCAGGTCCGAATATCTTTTCACAAAAGAGTCCGTCTTTTTCCGGTTTCAGCGTTCTATAATTTATAGTCTCGGGCTTTGTAACTTCACCCCTTGACCATTCCAATATTTTTTCCTTTGATGCAAGTCCTACTCGCAGGGACTCGAATTCTTTTACCGTTTCTTTTTCCTTTTCAAATCTTGGCATACTGAAATCTCCTCCCTACTATTCGATAATATCTTCATCTTCTTGTAATTCTTTTATTTCCAGGCCTTCCTCCGTAGCTTCCGCTTCGTCTACATCCTCTTCTTCATTTTCATATAGCTCTTCCGCTTCTTTTTCAGCCTTTTTTCTTGCTTCGTTATCCACCTTGTTTTCTATAGAGGTAAATGAACTCCTGCTTCCGGCATCTCTTATGGACACTTCATTATCCATTTCATCATACGCCTTTACGTCTATACCAAGACTCTGAAGTTCTTTTACAAGCACTCTGAATGACTCAGGTAATCCCGGTTTTGGAATGTTGGTTCCCTTAACGATGGCCTCGTGAGTACGCACCCTTCCTTCCATATCGTCACTCTTAATGGTAAGTATCTCTTGCAATGAATGCGCCGCTCCGTAGGCCTCAAGAGCCCACACTTCCATCTCTCCAAATCTCTGTCCGCCAAACTGCGCCTTACCGCCTAATGGTTGCTGCGTTACAAGTGAATAAGGCCCCATACTTCTTGCATGAATCTTATCATCTACGAGATGGTGAAGCTTCAGCATATACATATATCCTATTGTTACAGGGCTGTGGAATCTTTCTCCGGTTCTACCGTCTCTAAGCCATACCTTGCCGCTTTCATCATAACCGTTGCTTCCTAGAAGTTCGATGATATCGTTTTCCGTAGCTCCGTCAAATACCGGCGTTGCTATATGCCAGCCTTTTTTCTTTGCGGCAAGCCCGAGATGCACTTCAAGCACCTGTCCGACGTTCATACGAGAAGGTACGCCGAGCGGATTGAGCATCACCTGAAGCGGAGTGCCGTCCTCAAGGAAAGGCATATCTTCTTCCGGTAATATCTTGGAGATTACACCCTTGTTACCGTGCCTGCCTGCCATTTTATCGCCAACGCTTATCTTTCTCTTGGTAGCCACATAACAGCGAACCATCTTGTTTATTCCGGGTGCCAATTCATCCTTATCTCGCTCAAATGTTCTTACATCTACAACTATTCCGTTTTCTCCGTGAGGTACCTTCTTAGATTCGTCACGAATATCTCTGGCTTTTTCACTGAATACGTGCCTCATGAGATTCTCTATAGGCGTAGGCTCGGTTTCACCCTTTGGCGTTACCCTACCTACCAGGATGTCTGAAGACGAAACCTCCGCACCTACGTGTATAATTCCGTTTTCATCCAGCCTCTTTAATTTTTCTTCCGAACAATTCGGTATATCCCTTGTGATTTCCTGAGGACCGAGCTTGGTATCTCGTGCCTCAACCTCATACTTTTCTATATGTACGGATGTAAGCACATCGTTCATTATCAATTTTTCATTTAAAATGATAGCGTCCTCGTAATTATAGCCTTCCCAAGTCATAAATCCTATGAGGAGGTTCTTCCCTAAAGAAATCTCACCATTGCTCGTAGACGGTCCGTCGGCTATTACTTCGCCCGCTTCTACCTCTTCGCCAACCTTTACTATAGGTTTTTGATTTATACTTGTTCCTTGGTTTGACCTTTTAAACTTAAGTAACTTGTATTCGTCCTTCTCATTGCATTTATTACGTTTTATGATTATCCTGTCTGCATCCACATATTCAACCACGCCGGGTTCTTTTGCTATTACTACAACACCTGAATCTTTAGCGGCCTTGTGTTCCATTCCCGTTCCGATTATAGGAGCTTCCGTAATCAAAAGCGGCACAGCCTGCCTCTGCATGTTTGCTCCCATAAGTGCTCTGTTTGCATCGTCGTTTTCAAGGAAGGGTATCATAGCGGTAGCCACGGACACTACCTGCTTTGGAGATACGTCCATGTAATCTACATTGTCTCTATCCTCAAGGTCTATTTCGCCGTTTGCGCTCCTCGCCGCAACCTTTTTATTTACAAATTTACCCTTGCTGTCAAGCGGTTCATTTGCTTGGGCTATGATTACTTCTTCTTCCTGGTCTGCCGATATATACTCTATCTTGTCCGTTACTTCGCCCTTGCCTTTTTTTACAACCCTATATGGAGTTTCGATAAATCCGTATTTGTTGATTATCGCATATGTGGTGAGCGAACCTATAAGACCGATGTTTGGCCCTTCAGGCGTTTCTATCGGACACATTCTCCCGTAATGAGAATAGTGAACGTCCCTCACCTCAAATCCGGCTCTGTCCCTCGACAATCCCCCGGGCCCCAATGCTGAAAGCCTTCGCTTGTGGGTGATCTCAGCAAGCGGGTTGTTTTGATCCATAAACTGCGAAAGCTGTGAGCTTCCAAAAAACTCTCTTATTACAGCCGTTACAGGTTTAATGTTTATGAGCTTATTCGGCTTTATCTTATCTTCATCGCTCGTAGTCATACGCTCTCTTACAGTTCTTTCCATTCTTGCAATTCCCACTCTGAACTGATTCTGTAAAAGCTCGCCTACCGTCCTTAGCCTTCTGTTTCCAAGATGGTCTATGTCGTCGAGCTTTCCTATGCCGTGATCAAGCCCTAGTATATAGCTGACGGATGCGAGGATATCACCAGACATAAGCTGCCTTGGTGCGAGCACCCGCTTATAATCTTTGAATATCTCAAACACCTTTTCTTTATTCTTCTTGGTAAGGTTATCTAATTTTATTCCTTTAAGCTCATCTTCTACCAGCTCCTGAAACGCAGGATAGTAAACACCTTCTCCGAGTCCGAGTTCATCCGCCTCTTCTTCTGTCATATCAACATGAGTCGTAATATTTACGAATTGATTTCCCACAACGGCTACAACATCTTCGCTGTCAGGAAGACTCACCTTTACGGAAAACACACCTGCATTTTGAATCTCCAATGCCTTTTCCTTGCTTATCTCCTGACCGCTTTCAAGCAAGATTTCTCCGGTATCAGGCGCTATGACATCCTCATGCGCAATAGTGCCTACAACTCTATCTGCAATGCCGAGCTTTTTGTTTATCTTATACCTTCCTACCTTCGCAAGATCATACCTGCTCGGGTCGAAATACGTGCTCTCAAATAAACTCGTAGCACTCTCTTCCGTTGCAGCTTCTCCCGGCCTCATCTTTCTGTATATAGCCTTGATCGCCTCGTTCTTGTTTCTTGTTTCATCCTTTTCCAGCGTGTTTAAAAGCCTTTGATCCTCTCCAAACATGCCGAGAATTTCCTTGTCGGATTCATAACCTATGGCCCTTAAAAGAGCAGTCATAGGAAGTTTCCTGTTTCTGTCTATCTTTACGTACAATATCTTGGAAGAATCCGTTACATATTCAAGCCAAGCTCCTCTATTAGGTATTACCGTCAAGTTATAAAGCGTGGTATTTGACTTATCGAGCTCCGATGCAAAATACGCTCCGGGGCTTCTAACAAGCTGTGTTACAACTACTCTTTCCGCTCCATTGTATATGAATGTACCTTTATCCGTCATCAAAGGGAAGTTGCCTAAGAAGACTTCCTCGCCCTTTTCCATTATTTCATTTGTCTTTTTATCTACAAGCCTTACCTTTACATATATAGCGGCTTCATAAGTCTTGTCTCTCTCCTTGCATTCCTGCTCGTCGTATTTTGAATTTTTATCTATCCTGTATGAATCAAAATATAATTCCAGATTTCCGGGATGATCTACGATTGGAGAAAAGTCCTCAAATATCTCTTGTAAGCCCTTCTCCAAAAACCACTTGTACGAATCTGTTTGGATTTGTATCAAATTCGGCATTTCAGACTTTTCGTTAATCTTTGAAAAGGTCTGTCTTTCGCGTCTTCCCAGAGTTATTGGCTTTGGCATATTTATACTCCCTCTTCTTTAAAATAATCTTTCCGCAGACGATCATTATATCATAAATCAGGCGTCTTTTGTTTAAAATGAGGGCGTTTTTTATTATGCTTCGCTTTTTATTCTTTGACCTTTACTTCTTTATATGTTTGCGGGCTGTAAACGGAATATTCATTATCGCTCAAGATTATGGTTCCCTCCATTTTTTTCTTTTTGTATAGATCAAACAATATTTTAGAAAGTTTTTTGCTTTTTGCCGCCTTGACAACAGCTTTGATTTCCCCTTTTATAACGAGTTTGTCGTTGACGTAGGCTATAAGGTTTCCCTTATCCAAATCAATTTTTTTATAAAAAATGTTCCCGTTTTTCATGCTCGATAGGATATCCAAAAGCTCTTTTCTTTCTATCTTATCTTTAAGCCCTATATATCTTCCTATTTTCTGATCGTCATTTATAAGACTCTTTGAAATCTCCGTGAGATTCTTTCTGGGAGAGCTTTTCTCAAGTATCACCCCATCTTCCGCCATGAGGTAGTACTTCTTCTTCCTTCGAAGAGAACTGCTGTTTGTTTTCTCAGGTAGCACCAATACCGGCTCCCTCTCCTTTATTTTGATGGTGAGCTCATCCGGATATTTTTTTATTATCTCTATGTTTTTTAAATACACATCATTTTTAAATCCGGATAAAAAATCTTCCTTTTTTAGAAAAGGATAAATTTGATAAATATTCTCCAGGTGTCGTTGGATATAATGGGATAGAGCCTTCTTTATGACAGAACCGCCCTTGAAATTAACGATTTTTACGTAGAATTTTGAAGAGCGCAAAAAGAAAAAAACACCTACGGCAAGCACAAACGTAAGAAGTACGGCAAGGGAAATCTTCCTTCGCCTCTTGGCTCTTGCCTTTCTAAGCCTTATTTTCTTTTGTATCTCCAGTATTTTTTCGTAGGCTTCAGCCTCGTTATCGTTATATTCCTCTCTGGTGTGATCGTCAAGCAAATTATATCTCCTAATTTATAGTTCTTTTATATACGGAAGATTGCGATATTTTTGAGCATAATCAAGACCGTAACCCACTATGAATACATCATCCACTTCAAAGCCCTTATAATCAATATCCACAGGAGTTTTCCTGCCTTTAGGCTTATCAAGCAACGTACAGATGCTTATGGATTTCGGATTCATGTTTTTAAGATAGCTTTTAAGATAAGCGAGCGTTGTGCCTGAGTCAACTATATCTTCGACTATTATAACATCTTTGTCCTCTATCGCTATATCGATATCTTTAATTATCTTAACCACGCCGGACGATTGTTTTTCATCGCCGTAACTGCTTATCGCCATAAAATCTATGGCAAGATCTAAGTCTATCCTCTTCATGAGGTCTGCCATCCACATCACGGATCCCTTGAGTATTCCTACAAGTGTTATGTCTTTTCCTTGAAAGTCCTCAGTGATCTCCGCTCCTATTTCCTTTGCTTTTTCAAAAATTTGTTCTTCAGTAATGAGTACCTTCTCATCGCTCATCACTCACCTCCATTTTATATCTTCAAAAGAAATTTAAATCGTTCTCCTCATATCATTTCTTTATTAAATTTCATGTTTCAATTCATGCGCATCAGTTATTTTTATAAGTTCATTCATGAGTTCTTCCTTGCCTTGCCTTTTAAGCACCGATACCGGTATGAACCTTACTCTATTTATATCATATTCATTTGACAGTATTTTTTTTACTATGCCGAGCTTTTTATTCATCTGCGATTTAGGTATTTTATCCGCCTTGGTGAGCACCACTGTTTTAAGCAAATTCATTTCTTTAAGATAGAGGCAAAGTTGCCTGTCTAAGTCGGTAGGATCATGCCTGATATCTATGAGCGACGTTACTGCTACAAGATTAGCCCTAGTCTCTATGTATGTCTCTATCAGCTTTGCCCATTTTTCCATCTCGCTTCGAGGCGCCCTTGCAAATCCATATCCCGGTAAATCTACAATTCTGAAAGCATCATCTACATTATAAAAATTTATGGTGCGGGTTTTACCCGGTTTGCTGCTTATCTTTGCAAGACTCTTCCTGCCCGTAAGCATATTTAACAACGATGACTTACCTACGTTGGAACGTCCTGCAAAAGCAATTTCGGGAAGGGTTTCATCCGGGAACTGATCTACCCTGCCACACACAGCCTCAAGCGAAACATTATTTATATTCATAAATTCTCACCAACTACGCACAAGCTAGATGTTTGCATGGGCTTAAGCGCTCGCTGTCTTCTTCTTTCTCGTACGCTTCTTTTCCTCAATGTTTACGCTGATGCCCTTGCCCTCTATGATGTTTCTGCTGACCGTGCATTTTTCAATGTTTTTCGCACTCGGAATTTCAAACATAGCATCGCTTAAAGCCTCTTCCATTATGCTCCTGAGCCCTCTTGCACCTGTATTTCGTGAAATCGCTTCTCTTGCTATTTCTATTAAAGCGGAATTTTCAAACACTAGCTTTACACCATCCATCTTAAACAGCTTTTCATATTGTTTTACCAATGCATTTTTAGGCTCTGTCAATATCTTCACAAGATCGGTTTCGGATAACTTATCGAGCGATACCTTCACCGGCACCCTGCCTATAAACTCGGGGATCAGCCCGTAGTGAAGCAGGTCTTCATGTCTTAAATCCGCATATAGATTTTCAAGGTAAGCGTTCTCCTCCTTTGTATCGGATGCATTAAATCCGATGGCACTGCCTCCCTGCCTTCTTTTTATAATTTTATCTAGACCGTCAAATGCTCCTCCGCATATGAACAGTACGTCGGACGTATTGAAAGGTATCATCTCCTGACCCGGATGCTTTCTCCCGCCTGTTTGGGGGACATTCGCCACAGTACCTTCTATGATTTTGAGCAATGCCTGTTGTACGCCTTCACCGCTTACGTCTCTTGTGATTGATCTGTTTTCAGACATTCTGGCTATCTTATCTATTTCATCTATATATATGATGCCTTTTTCAGCCTTAGGGATGTTATAATCCGCCGCCTGAATCAAGCGAAGCAGTATATTTTCAACATCATCTCCCACATAACCGGCTTCCGTAAGCGTGGTAGCATCCGCTATTGCAAACGGCACCTTGAGTATCTTAGCAAGCGTCTCTGCAAGCAACGTTTTACCGGAACCTGTAGGACCTATCATTATCACATTGCTCTTTTGTACTTCTACAGTCTTGTCTTCCGCCTTCTTATCCTTTTGTATTCGCTTGTAATGATTGTATACGGCGACCGCAAGCACCTTCCTTGCACGTTCCTGCCCCACTACATAGTCTCCTAAAATCGCATCGATTTCTCTTGGAGTCGGCAGTTTTTCATTTTTTTCTTCGCTTACCTTTTCCTTATTCTTAGCATCGTTTTCATTTTCTATTATCTGAAAACAGGCAGCTATGCATTCATCACAGATACACACGCCGTCCCCGCTTATGAGCCTGCTCACCTTGTCTTGGGGTTTGCCGCAGAATGAGCATACTAAATTGTTGTTTTCATCGTATTTATCCATCTTTACTCCTCGTCTCGGCTCTTGAGTACGCTGTCAATTATACCATAATCAAGCGCCTCATTCGCTGTCATATATTTGTCTCTGTCGGTATCTTCTTCTATTGTAGAGAGGTTTTTTGTGGTATGTTTTGATATGAGTCTGTTCAATTTGTCTCTAGTCTTTATTATGTGTTCCGCCGCAATTTTTATCTCGCTCGCCTGTCCTGAAGCTCCTCCCATCGGCTGATGGATCATTATTTCAGAATTCGGCAATGCAAAGCGTTTTCCCTTTTCACCCGCAAGAAGCAGTACCGCAGCCATGCTGGCTGCCATGCCCACACATACTGTCTGTACCTGCGGTTTTATAAACTGCATTGTGTCGTAGATCGCAAGCCCTGATGTAACATCTCCTCCGGGGCTGTTTATGTATATGCAAATGTCCTTTGAACTGTCTTCCGCCTCAAGGAACAGGAGCTGAGCTATTATGGAACTTGCCATATTGCTCTCTATCGGCTCTCCTATGAATATTATTCTGTCTCTAAGTAATCTTGAATAAATGTCAAACGACCTCTCGCCGCTTCCATCCTTTTCTATTACTATGGGTGTTAATGCCACTTTCGTCTCCTTTCACTACTTCCTCATGTTTACTGCATCTTCACATGTATCTATATGTGTAAATGCCGCCTCAACCTTTTTCGTTAACTCTAGTGACTGTGATCATGGTCATGGTCGTGCTCGCAGCCACATGAGCAAGTGTTATTCTCTTCCTTTTCTTCCTTCTTTACCGCATTTATGAATTTTGCATTTTCATATAGGAAATCGAGCGCCTTTTGCATCGCTATATCCTTCTTTATATATTCTATTCCCTGAACCTTTATGATGTCTTCTATCTTATCTTCTTCCACCCCATATTGAGTAGCGAGAAGCTTGTATTTTTCTTTTACTTCATCTTCTTCAGCTTCAATATTTTCAGCCTTTACAACAGCCTCTACGAGCATGCGTGTCTTCACCCTGGATTCAGCATCGGGCTTCATACTGAGCTTGAGATCTTCCTTGCTGCTACCCATCATCTTTACGTAATCATCCAGCGACACACCCTGCATTTGAAGATTCTGCGCCATTTCAGAGATCATGGAATCGACTTCCATCTTTATCAATCCGTCAGGTACATCCAAAGGGTTTTCCTTTATCAGCATCTCTATCGCCTTAGTTTTCATTTTGTTTTCGTCAGAAGCTTTAGCGCTTTTTTTCAATTCTTCCTTCTTTGCGTCGCGATATTCTTTAACCGTATCGTATTCGCTGATCTCTTTTACAAAATCATCGTCGAGCTTCGGTATTTCTTCTTCCTTTATCTCATTCACCTTAACCTTAAATACCACATCGGCACCTGCAAGATCCTCTGCATGATATTCCTTAGGGAAGGTGAGGTTTAAATCCTTTTCATCTCCCGCCTTGGTGCCGACAAGCCCTTCTTCAAAGCCGTCTATGAACGATTTGGAACCGAGTTTTAAAGAAAATCCTTTAGCGGTTCCTCCTTCAAATGCCACTCCGTCTTTAAATCCTTCGTAATCTATTACGGCGATATCACCGTTTTTGGCTTTTCTGTCTACCGGTTGAATTCTTGCGTTTTTCTTTCTTTCAAGCTCTATTGCTTCGTCCACGTTTTTCTTAAGTATCTTTGTGTTTACCTTTTCCACTTCAAGGTCCTTGTATTTTTTCAAAGTCACTTCAGGCATGATTTCAACTGTAATATCCGCCTTAAATCCCTTGTCCGCATCTATGTATTCAAAGTCAACCTTCGGCATATCAACGGGATCCAGCTCAAATTCATCAAGCGCCTTTGGATATTCATCCTTTATTAACAGATTTACGGCTTCATCGAAAAAAACATCCTTCCCGAACTTAGCTTCTATTATTTTCTTAGGTGCCTTGCCTTTTCTAAATCCGTCAACGCTATACCTGCTTTTATTCTTTTCATAAGCTTCCATGCATGCCTTTGCAAACTCATCCTTCGTGCATTCAAACGTTAGGTTTGCACTTTTTCCTTCTTTTGAAACCAATGTCTTTTTCATGAAATTTCCTTCCTCTTTACTTATCCGACTTTCTTTTTCAACCTATTTAATATACCATAATTTTTTGAATTTCCTCTATTACCGATGTATTTTCGCATTCCTTCTATAGCTAATCTTTCGGGTTCGGTCGTACCCAGCACTTTAACCTCAAGCGTCTTTTCGATAAATTCACTAAGCCCCTTAAGCATGGCGGTGCCACCAGCTAGTATTATACCATTTTTATATATATCTGCCACTACATCGGGAGGCGAATCGCATAGATGTTTTTTATCATTTCTACGAACCCGTTCACCACCGGGCTTACAGCTTCAGCTACGTCCCTTGATGTTACATTCATCCTGCTCGTAGTATCCGTCTTTTGATCCAAGCCAACCACCTGAATCTGCTCATTACCTGACGGATATAGGCTTCCTATATCCTTTTTTATAACTTCCGCCGTTTCATTATCCACAAGAAACCCGTATTTTGCATGTAAATTTCTTATGATGGCATTGTCTATGTCCGTTCCTGCAAAGTCAATCGCCTTCGCCGTTATAGTACGCATTCCCATTACCGTCGATACATCGCTTATTCCGGCTCCCATACATACCGTCATAACGGCGCCATATGAAGGATCATCAAAACCCATCGCAAGCGCCACCGCAACGCTTTGTGGAATGAAGTACACCTTCCGTGCTCCTGCTTGCTTCGCCGCTTCAAACAAGGCCTTTTCCTCTACATCGCTCAAAATCCCGGGCACACACAAAAACAGGTCAGGCCTTATGAATTTACTTCTTTCACTTGAATTCTTTATTAAGGTATTCAGCAACTTTTCAGTGGCATCGTAATCAGATATGGAACCGTTTTTGAAGGGTTCTATTTGTATATACTCTTTAGATAACTTGTCATAGCTCTTTTTCGCTTTATTTCCGGCTGCCGCTATATATCCTGTGGACTTGCTCACCACTACAATGCTCGGTTCTTTTACGAACTTATCTTGGCTGTTTACATAGCAAAACGATGAACGTGTGCCAAGATCGATCGCTATTTTTTCAATGACACTCACGAGGCCTACCTGCCCTTTCTCAAACCTTAATGAGTGTACATTCTATCAAAATTAACACTCCCCGTCAAGCACTCAAAAATCACGGTTTTGCGCGAAAACAAGAAAGCTCCCGTGAGGGAGCTTTCTTTAGGTTTAGGATTGAATCGGTCAAATATGCTTGCCTAATCTATTTTGCCAAATGTACTTGACTAAATGCAATTTTCGATATTAAGAGGCTACGCTTG
>ERZ773213.1757-NODE-1757-length-10983-cov-18.398335_pt1 | contig 10983 bp, 16 predicted proteins | sample MGYA00580996_ERZ773213 | MGnify/ENA primary metagenome ERZ773213 (study PRJEB29015, sample SAMEA2738152) | human oral metagenome | biome: human oral; feature: human-associated habitat; material: saliva | place: China | collected 2197 ...
ATATTGTCCTTGGCGCAGCTGGCGACGAGCAGGCAAAAGAGCTGCTCCCTGAAGCAGTTAAGCGTGGATGCGTCTGCGTTGACAACTCCCATGCATTCAGAATGGACCCAAACGTTCCGCTGGTAATCCCAGAGATTAATGCTGAGGACATCAAGAACCATAACGGCATCATCTCTAACCCAAACTGCGCAACTATTATTGGCTTGGTGCCTCTGTATCCTCTGCATAAGGCAGCAGGCGCAAAGCGCATTATTGCTTCTACCTATCAGGCTGCATCAGGCGCTGGCTTGCCTGGTCTCACCAGTCTGAAGAATCAGATGGCTGATGTTGTTGCAGGTAGGGAAGTAACCGAGACCGCTCCTTTTGCATATCAGCTGGCAGTTAACCTGATTCCACAAATTGGTGGCTTTGACGAGGTTGGCTACACCTCCGAGGAAATGAAGATGCAAAACGAAGGTCGCAAGATCATGCACCTTCCTGAGTTGCGCGTTAACTGCACCTGTGTTCGTGTTCCAACAATGCGTTCTCACTCTGAGTCCATCACTGTTGAGTTTGAGCGTCCTTTGAGTCCAGATGAGGCTCGCACAATTCTTGAGGATGCTCCAGGAATCAAGGTTGTAGACAACCCAGCAGAGCTTCAGTACCCAATGCCTCTTGATACTTCTGACCAGGACCTTATCTATGTTGGTCGTATTCGCGAGGATCTTTCCGCTGATAAAGATACTCATGCGCTGACATTCTTCTGTTGCGGAGACCAGATTAGGAAGGGTGCCGCAACAAACGCTGTCCAGATTGCAGAGTACCTGCTGTAATATCTGGCGTGCAGCCACGCTCACATCATTTTCGTTGACCAAGTACCCGTTCGATTCTATTTCGTGGATTCGAACGGGTATTTTTGTGCGTCCGAGTGAAATTTTTCAGCGATAGAGTGCCATTCGGCAGCAAAGTGGTAAAAAATGCGTTTAGTTGGAGTATCCAAAAATGCTTAGTTTCTATGCAAACCATCTACCAGCAATTTTACGTGGACAAAATTGTGGAAATTAGTACAAAATTTCTGAGCTGGGTAAACGTAAGTGACAAAATTTCGAAGTCCAAAAATAAACTCCAACTAAACGGATTTTTTACCCAAAACAGCACCTCTAATTTGATACATCAATTTCTTGATTAGTTTTCCTGCATATTGGCAAGTGTTTATGCAAAAATCGCCTATCTAGATAGTTAAAACTTTTATTCGAACAGGTATTCTACTTTTACAGTAGCCATACAGTTTGGGGGCAAAAAGGGTGCACTTGCGGTGTTGGCCTAACAAAAAAGGTAGACGGCAAGCCATCTACCTGGAGTTTCTGGTGCCTCCTGCGCGATTCGAACGCGCGACCTGCGGTTTAGAAGATATACCATCAACCGCTCATTAAATTCCGTTACGCTCGATAAATGCCGTTACGACCTGCAAAAACAAATTTTTGTCCGGTGTGTATAGTAAAACAATCCATACAGTTTGGGTGCAAAAAGGGTGCACTGCACCCCTTTGAACGTTTGCATGTTAAGGAGAACGGCATGAATATTGCAGTCAAAAGACATGGAACTTTCTGGCAAGCTCGTGTACGTTTCCGTGGAGCTGATGGAACCATCCAAGAAAAAAGTAAATCTCTCGGAATTCCCTGCGCGGCTGGAAGGGGCAAAAAAGTTGCTCGCGCGGCCGCTGAAAAATGGGTCAGGGAAGCTGGGTTTGTCGAAGTTGTTGAGCAGAGTCAAGCAACAAGACTTGATTGTTCAGCGTATACATACTGTCTCAATTACTTCAAGAGCCTTGTTGCCACACAACAGATTGAGCGTCGTACTTATACGTCTTACAAGAATAACGTTCGATATGTTGATTTGTTTTTTGGAGAAAAACGGCTGCAAGAGATTACTGTCACGGATGTCGAACTATATGTGTCTTGGCTTTATGATTCTGGCTATGCAGCTAATACGGTTAAAAAAGCATTTAACTCATTCCGTTCATGCACACGTCATGCTGTGGCAATTAGAGATCTGCAATACGACCCATGCTCGGCCATCAAAGCACCAAAAGGTTATCTTGCTCCGCCAAATCCACTAAACGAGCCGTCACGTAAGAAGCTTCAAGTTATGCTTTCTGCTCTTGAACTGTCTCCAATGGTCCTTGCGACATACCTGGCATATTACACAGGCATGAGACGTGAGGAGTGTTGCGGTCTTAAGTGGAAAGACTTAAATCTCAAAGCCGAAGATGTCACAGCGCATCTCTGCCGTGCCATTTCTTATGACGGTGGTAAGACCTATGTGAAAGGCTTAAAGAACGGTAAAACAAGAACTGTGCCTGTTCCAGCTCCACTTGTAGACATTCTTAAGCAATGGCGTACCAAATATATCGAAGATTGTATGCTAATGGGAATTGCGTTTAATGAAGAGATGTATGTCATTGGAGACTTTTCGGGGGAGTATCTTAAACCCGAGCGAATAACAGGATGGTGGAAGAACCACTCAGAAGAGTGGGGGCTTATGGGTACGCAAGGCAAAAGACCAGTATTTCATGACCTGCGCCACACATATGCCACGATTGCGGTTAGGACCATGGACATCAAGAGTGCTCAAGACATTCTTGGACACAGCGACATTAACATGACAATGCGCTACGCAGATACAGACATGGAACAGCTTCAGAGAGCTGGCAGAGCTATCGGAGAAGCTCTCAATGACGCGCACAAAGATGGCGCAGAAGTTCTGCAGCTACGTCGAGCGGTATAAAAAGAGGAGCTTTGTGCTCCTCTTTATTGTTTTATTCTTCTTCAGACGCAGCTTTCGACTTTGTAGCGGGTTTCTTGCGCTCATCCTTTTTCATTTTTGCGATTGCCTTGCGGCTGTCATCCGTTACCTTCTCGGGCAAGAACAGGCGTGACACCAGTGCTTCTGCGATTTCTGAATTTTTAAGGTTCTGACCCGTGGTGTTCTTGATAGCAACTCGCAGCTTATTAATGACTTCGGTTGAGATGATATGGTCTGCAAGATTCTCTCCAGAAAGGGCAATGCGTCTCTGATAATAGTCATCAATCTCATTCTTACGATGTGCTTCTTCAGAGAGCAGGTAAAGCAGATCTGTTTTCTGCGCTGGGGCTGTTTCCTTGTCGGAGATGGTAACTCTAAACACCAGCTTTGTGACGGGGATTTTTCCTTCAAGCTTAGTGCGATAGACCTGCCAATCATCACCGTTGGTAAGAATAATCCAGTCAATACCCTCATCGACAGCATATTGACGCGCTTGATTAAGGTGTGTTTCCTTGAGCTTAAGGCCAATCTGCTTAACCTCAACGACAAATACCTCTTCATCCGATGTTCTAACGACATAGTCTGCAAAGCGAGAGCCAATCATCTGCTCAGCTGTGACATTGTCAAACCTATCCCAGCCGAGATATTCACACAGAATGTCTGAGACAATCTTACGAGTGTCAGCTTCTTTGAAGTCTTCAGCGCGTCCCTTTTCGACAATTGTTGTCATGCGTCTCAAACCTTTTTTGATGCGGTCTCTTGCCTTGTCTTGGTAAACAGCCATTTCCCAAACCCTTTCACAATTCCTTCAAACTTTTATATATCGGACTCAGTTTTTGTCCGGTGTTACCACTAGATTGGAACGTGCGTTCCTTGAGAACTAAATCATTTTGACTTCTTCAATTCTTCAATAGCTGAAGCCGTGTCTTTGAGCTGAGCAATCAGAGCATCAATTTGTTTCTCGTTTTCATGTTGCTCTTTTGTGGCTTCCCAGCCAGAAAGCTCGTCAAGGGTGCAATTGAGAACCTTTGTTATCTCTCTTGCTGACCCAAGAGTTACTGGTGTTATCTCTCTTTCCCAGTTGCTAACAATTTGCTTTGTGACTCCGAGTTTTTCCGCAAGCTCATCCTGCGTCAGCCCTCTTGACTTACGTATTTCTTTGAGCATCAGCTTGTATCTGCTCATGAACACCACCTTTCAACTGCAGTGTACACATATTCTACACAAAATCACAATATTTGTGAATAATACTTTTGAAAATAGCAAATATTGTTATACTAAGCACAACAAAATAACAAATTTTGTTATTTTTGAACCTTGAAAATCGCATAAACAAACGAAATCGCTCTTCAGTCATCATGCGCGACTTGTTTTATCTCTGCGATTTTTTGATTGGAGGAATTATGGAAATTAAAGATTCTGTTGCAGTACGCCTTCGAGTGGCAATGGCATCTAACGACATGTCAGCTCGTGAGCTTGCTGCAAAAACTGGCATTTCAGAAACGACCATTTACAAAGCGAGCAAAGAAGTCAATGACAAAAAGACCAGCTTGAGAACAATCAGAATTCTTGCTGATGCATTGAATGTCTCTACTCAATGGCTTGCGTGCTTGGAGTAAAAATGCCAATACCACAAAACGCTGGTTCAGCGTGGTCGTTCCACTGGGAACCGGCAGATGGACATGAAGTTGACCCAAAGGAAGCAAAACCGCCTTACATAACAGTAATGTGCTTTGAAAAAGCATCTCTCACAAAGAGTCGCTTCAATGATGCTTATTACGTTAGGGAAGACAGCGGCAACCTTTGGTTTTTGGGTAATTTTGAGCGCGGAGCTGAAGCAGGGAAAGCTTTTGTCGCTTGGACAAAATGTCATTAAAAGAAGAGCTCCTCCCACGCGGCAACGTGAGAAGAGCATTGTTCACGACTTTAAGGAGGTCAGATGAACAATACAAGTATACAGGTTTTTAGTTCTCAAGAATTTGGAGAACTCAGAGCCCTTAAGGGATCTGATGGAGAACCTTGGTTTGTCGCTAAAGATGTCTGCGATTTCCTAGAAATTACAAATAGGAATCGAGCAATGCAACGTCTCGACGATGACGAAAAGGGGGGTACGCATATGTACACCCCAGGCGGGAAACAGGAAGTACGGCTAATCAGCGAAGCTGGTTTTTACAATCTCCTGTTTTTGTTTGAGCCAACCAAAGCAAATAAAGCCACTCGTGAACAGCTCCTTGCATGGGAGACAAAAGTTGCACGCATAAAGCGTTTTAAACGCTGGGTAACTCATGATGTTCTTCCTGCAATTAGGCAGAGCGGTGGCTACATTGTCACAGATGGCTCAGAGAGCAATGAAGACCTTCTCGCTCGAGCAGTCCTAGTCGCTAATGAAGCTATCCAGCGCAAAGACGCGCAGCTCAAAGAGCAACAACGTCAGCTCTATGAGAAGGATACGACCATCATCGAGCAGGGTGTCAGAATTGACGAGCTCGCACCGAAGGCAGGAGTGTATGACACGGTTATTAGTGTCAAAGGCACGATGACAATCACAGATGCCGCACGCTATCTCGCACAGTATGACCCTCTCATGAACCGCAAGCGTTTATTTGCACTTCTTCGTGCTGACGGAATGATTTGCCAGGGGAGCAACGCTCCAACTAAGCGAGGAATTGAGACAGGCAGATTCGTGCAGATCATGAGCACCCGTCGAGACGGCAAATCAAACGAGCCTTATGCCAGGATGACGCAAAAAGGCTTTGACTGGTGCGTTACCGCTTACTGCACAGCTCTACTCATTGATTAGCTCTTATGGAGAGCTTGCGAAACACTGAGCTTATTACCGTTGAACAGGCTTCTCAACTTCTCGGCATCCCGGTCTCCACGATGCGCAAGATGTGCGCTCGAGGGGAGGTGTATGCCAAGAAAGCCGGTAAACGATGGCTCATTAATAAACGGATTCTCTTAAGCCTCTATGGCTTGCATTCTAAGGAATAACTCATGAAAAAAAGAATAATTCTTGTGGCTTTGCTGCCGTTGCTGGTCTACTTCACTGCTGACTGCTTGGGCATTTTTGAGCCGCATAACGTGGCATATCTGATGGCTTTCAGATATGCCCTAATCGCATATGGTCTTGTTGGAGCTTTAGCCGTATGGCTCAAAGACAAAGAGAAAGAGGTTTGCAATGCTGACTAAAGAAGAGCGTGCAGCAATCGCTGAGAGGGCGAACGAATGTGTCGCGGTGTGCGGTTCTTTGTACGAGGTTCTTTTGGGTCACCCCTCAGCTTGTAATACAACATACGAGGAAGATATGAAGAAACTTCTAGCCCGTATTGTCGACCTCTGCGACACGTCAAACATGGTTGAACTACCACTGGATAAAGACGGTGTGCCTTTTAAGATAGGCGACACGGTATACGAATCTGATGGCACTGAACACAAAGTCGATGGATATGCGTTTACTATTGATGACGCAAAAATTCTTTCTATGATCGGCTCAAACAATAAATCTTATGTTGCTATTAACCCCGACGAACTTACCCACAAAAAGCCAGTAACAATCAAATCGCTTGCGCAGCGCATTAAGCATGTCTTAGAAGATGAAGCTACTTCGATAGGCGTTAACCCTTACGTTGAATTAGGGCGTATCGCTGAGCAGCTTGAAAGCCTAGGTGATAGCGATGACTAACCGTGAAGAGGTAGCGAAGAAACTGCGTGAAAACAGCACTGTGCACACCACCGACGAGGCATATGTTGTTCTTCTTAATTGTATGGGCATTACATACGATTACGCTAACTTGTTCAACCGTCTAGCCGACCTCATAGACCCTACATGTCACATGAGTTGTGAATACGGGAACGGTGACGATGACACAGAGGAATATATGGAAGAAATTGCTGGAACTCACGAGGACACAGTAGCTTGTCATTGTCATACGTGCGACGAGGTGTTCAGATACGACCGTGGCATTATTCCTAATTACTGCCCCGCATGCGGTGCAAGGGTGGTGCGTGATGAAGCCTAACACTTGGAACTATTGCATTCCCGTTACCACCGAGCGCAAACCAACTGTAGATGAAATGTACCTGCAAGCCCTAGAAGCTAAATACAGATGCGCTGCTCTGATGAAGTCAAAAGACGTTTGGTCAAGCCCAAGCATGTATGACGAGTGTCTTAAAGATTTTGACGCAGCAATCGGGTATTACAAACGACTAGTTGAGAAGAGATCTCATGAATAACCAAGATAAAGCTGCTGAAGTAATTAGAAGACTCGCACAGGTTGCGTACTTAACCGATGGTGAAGCTCTCAGCGACATAATCAATGGCAAAAAGGTCTATTTGTCAGGACAAATAACAGAAAAAAAGAACCATAAAGGCTTGTTCGCGTTTACTGAAGAACTTGTCAAACTATGCGATGCTTTACAGATCTTTAACCCCGCTTCGCAAATCCCAGACAGCCTTGGCTATGAAGAAGCAATGAAGCGTTGTGTTGTTGCACTTATTGAGTGTGACACAATCGTGATGTTGCCTGGATGGCATACCTCCAAGGGGGCAAGACTTGAGCGTGATGCTGCACTTGCCTGTGGAATGAACATTGTTGACTTGACCAACTACAGGCTTGTTCAGTGCTCATGGAACACTCTTGATATTGCCCTTTCGAGGTTGCTATGAGCAAACAAAAGCAGAAAGGCACAGCATTTGAGCGTCAAGTCGCAGAGTATTTGAGTGCGCGTCTAGGAGCTGACATTGAACGCAGAACCACAGCTGGTATTCACGACAGAGGAGACATCGCAGGGGTGTTCTTTCGTGGTCTTCCCGTAGTCGTTGAATGCAAGAACTGCACGCGTATGGAACTTCCTAAATGGCTTAAAGAAGCCGAAGTAGAGCGTGGCAACGCTGACGCAGAGTTTGGCGTGGTAGTCCACAAGCGCAAAGGCGTTGGAGAGAAAACGTTTGGTGATACGTACGTCACAATGACGCTTGAGACGCTCGCAGCAATGATTGCAGGAAGTCACGAGCTTCTGCAATAAATACCAATTTATTTTAATTACCTATTTTCCAAAACCTAATAGAAAGGCTTTAACCATGAAGAAGATTCTTCAATGGCTGGCTGTTGCTGTCTTTGCGGTACTGGTGTTTGTTCCGGTTCTCGCACAAGCTCAGACGGTACCAGTTCAGCTCACAAGCTTCCAAGTAACCAACCTTGAGAAGCAACCAGTCAACTCAGTTGGTTTGCACTCCCAGTTCTATATGAACATCAACTGGGATGCCACAGGACAGGAGCTCCATAATGGCGACTCATTCGACATTGAGCTTCCAACTTTCCTACGATTCCCAGACAGTGCAGCAACAAGCTTTAACCTTTACACGCCAGACGGCGATGTGTGCGCAGTTGCTGAGATTAACCCGCTCACTCAGACATGTCACGTCACCTTCACAAACTACGTTGAGGGTAAAGACAACGTCAAGGGTTCTATCTGGCTGGCAACATGGATTGGTGAGGACAACGGACTAGATCATGAAGAGTTGCGTATTGTTCAGACCTCTACTGGTCAAGTTGCAAGCTTCACAGTTCACACTGAGCGTCCAAACGTTCTCACAGGTGAGGTTATTGCCAAGTGGGGAGTAGCTGACACAGACGCAGGCACCATTGAATGGAAGGTGCGACTTAACGTCAACCAGATGAACCTTACCAATGTCATCCTGGAAGACTCCATTGAAGCGGGCTCTTACGTTCCAGGTTCATTCAAGCTCTACCGCGTTCATATGGATGAATATGGGGCAATCGATGACTCTTATGGCTGGAATCCAGTTCAAATCGATGAGCCAACCATTAATGGTTCTACCTTCACTCTGAACTTGCACAATGCAATGGCAAACGGTGAGCAGTACTTCCTTATCTACCGCACAACAAAGAACCCGCGCATTAAGAACTCCATCACGCTCTACTCAGCTGAGAAGCAAGCTTCAAGTGTCTGGACTTACGTGGCAGCTGATTCTGGCGGTAACGGTAACGGTGACAACCGACCACAGCCAACAGAGCCGGAGACTCCGCCTACTCCAGAGCCAACACCTACCCCAGAGCCAACTCCAGGACCACAGCCACAGCCTACTCCACAGGATAACGAGCCAGAGCCTAAGCCTGAGCCAGCAAAGCCAGCGAAGAAGGCAAAGAAGAAGGCTGTACTGCCTGCAACTGGCGATACCCAAAACGTTGCAATTGTTGCTGGTATTGGAGTTATTGCAATTATTGTTGCGCTGGTGATGAGCATGCCATTAAGGAGAGACTAATGAACCAAAAAGAAGCAGAAGACAGAGAGCGTCTCGAGAAGATGACGATGAAAGAGCTTAAAGCACTTGCTAAGGATGAAGGTATCTCGCTGGGATATGACGGGTCGAGAAAAGCGAATGCGATTGGCTTGATTCTTGAGTGGCGACGCTTCAAAGGCTGCTACATGGAGCGTTACTAATGAATCGCACCATAAAAGTTAAGAAAAATTCGAACGGTATTTGGTGCTGTCGACTTTACTTGGGAAGAAACCTCAACGGAAAAATTATTCAGCCTTATGCAAGCTTTCCTGCTGCAAGAACGCAGAAAGAAGCTGAAGAATTAGCCAATATGTGGGCTTCACATATTACGTCTGACGGCAAAGTAAAAAGTACTCAGCTCACTGACTTGCTTCTTGAATATGTGTCGATTAAGCGCAGGAATGGCGCGAGTCCCAACACTACAAGGCAGCATGAGGGCTTTATTAGAAACCATATCAACGGAAGGCTTGGCAAAGAGGATGTAAGGAGTGTTACGTCCTCTTTACTTACCTCTTTTGAGCAGGATCTGTTGAAGAAGGGACTGTCTCGAAATAGTGTAATTAATCTGCATCAGTTCTTGAGAGGTGCATACAATTACTTTGTTTCTGCTGGAATATGCGACTATAACCCGCTTATTAACGTGGCCAAGCCGTCCAGGGAAGTACATGAAGCCGTCTCCATTGAAGAATGGGGTTTTGCTGGGATTAGTACTCTTATCAATTCCAGGATTACTACAGCCATTCAAGAGAATGAGTTTAACTCACGTGTTGTTTGCGCATTTGCTGCATGGCTTTCGTTAGTCACGGGAATGCGCTGTGGTGAGGTCTGTGCTATTAGATACAGTGATGTAAATATGCTATATAAGCATATCCACGTATCTGGTACCGTCATTGAAGAGTCTTACAGAAGGCCATATAGACGAGAGTCTACTAAGGGCAAGAGATCAAGAAACATAGCCATTACTGACTCAGACATTAGCTTCATTAGCGATTATATGAAGCTTCAGAAAGCTCATATTGGCTTTGTAGAGTCTTCTACACCATTGATTAGTCTTGATGGCTCGTATATGCGTCCAACAAGTGTCTCGAGGTCATTTACGCGTATGAGACGCACTCTCCAGCTGCCACAAGGCATTACGTTCCACTCACTCAGACATACTCATGCTTCTTGGTGTTTGGCAAGCGGTGTTGACTTAAAGACTCTTTCAGAACGTCTTGGCCACGCTGACCCAGCAACGACATTGAGAATCTATTCTCATTTGCTTCCTGGACGTGACAGGGGAGCGGCAGAAGCGTTTGGAGACGCTCTAAGAACGCTTGAACAAAGAGAACTCTAATCGTTCCTTGTCTTAAATGCTTGTTGCAATTTGTTGCAATCAGCAATTTTTATTCAAGTTGATTTCTACAAAAAACGTTCATTCAACTTGGAAATTCTTTTTATCCCTTAGTGGGTGCTAGATAAGAAGTAATTATCAGACAATTAGAGAAAGGCGGACATTAGCATGGCTGTTTCTAAAGTCACAAAGGATCTACGCAGATTGCTTGATGCTCAAAATATTCCTTGGGAAGACCATTCTGGATTTACTACTGAGCGAACTTGGATTCCATTAGATGATGGGTCAGTACTTTGTTGTATGTGCTCATACTACATAACGCCAGGTGGCATTGAATGTGGCATCTCGTCAGGATTTCCACTAAAGCTTGAAGTTTCTATTATTCATTCGATAGATGACTATGCGTTCGGTCCTGGAGCGTCTAAAACGCCTGAAGAGATTTTGGAGGTGTTGGGCATATATGGAGAGAAGTAAGTACTGTCAAGAATTGTGCGACGCTTTAGAGCGTTATGGTAAGACCTGGACTGACAGAAGTAACGCTTGTGTTGAGCACATTTATTTC
>ERZ773213.1758-NODE-1758-length-10982-cov-19.726457_pt1 | contig 10982 bp, 4 predicted proteins | sample MGYA00580996_ERZ773213 | MGnify/ENA primary metagenome ERZ773213 (study PRJEB29015, sample SAMEA2738152) | human oral metagenome | biome: human oral; feature: human-associated habitat; material: saliva | place: China | collected 2197 ...
CTGCGAATTTCTCCATATACTCACTCATATCAAAGCGGATAAGAGCTGATTCGTCATCAAAGAGAACTTCTGCCAAGGCCTTTGCCAATTCGGTCTTACCGACACCCGTTGGTCCTAGGAACATAAAGGAACCAATCGGACGCTTGTGACTGCGAATTCCTGACTGATTGCGGCGAATGGCACGGCTAATACTTGAAACAGCTTGATCTTGACCGATGACCCGTTTGTGCAGTTCCGCTTCCAAATTCAGGTACTTCTTGGCATCTGTTTGCGTCAGTTTTTGGACTGGGATCCCTGACAAGCGACTCAAGGTAGTCAAAATATCAGATTCTGTCACCAAGTCTTTATAGACAGGCAATTCTTGTTCTTTTGCGATTAGCTGGCCTGCTTGTTTCCACTTGCCATCCATCAAGGCCTTGTCAGCTGGACTCAAGTCGGATTCGTCCATTCTCACATGCTTGGATTTGTTTTGCACAGTTGCTGCTGCCTCATCCAAGAGGTCGATAGCAGAGTCTGGCAAGTGACGACTGGTCAGGTAACGATGTGCCATCTTAACAGCTGTTTCGACAGCTTCATCTGTGATTTTCACACGGTGGTGTTTCTCATAGGTAGCCTTCAAACCTTGCAAAATAGTCATGCTATCAGCTAGACTTGGCTCATCAATCGTCACTTTGGCAAAACGACGAGAAAGGGCAGCATCCTTTTCGATGTGTTTTTGGTATTCTTCCTGAGTAGTTGCACCAACCGTTCTCAAAGTTCCACGTGCCAAGGCTGGCTTCAAGATATTGGCCGCATCCAGAGTCGAGTCAATACCACTTCCAGAACCCATGATGGTGTGGAGTTCATCGATAAAGAGGATTACTTTGCCATCTTCCTCGATATCCTTGATGATATTGTTCATGCGCTCTTCAAAATCTCCACGGAAACGTGTCCCCGCAACAACATTCATCAAATCAAGCTCCAAAACGCGCATCTTGGCCATTTCCGCAGGTACATCCCCACTAGCAATACGCTGGGCAAGGCCAAGGGCCAGAGCTGTTTTCCCGACACCAGCATCTCCAACCAAGACAGGATTGTTCTTGGTCTTCCGACTTAAAATCTGAATCATACGTGAGATTTCCTTGTCACGACCGATAACTGGCTCTAACTTGCCAGAGCGCGCTTGCTCCGTCAGGTCATGCGTGTAGTCCTCTAGACCGCCACTTGGATTCTGAGGCATACCCATCATATTGGCCATGGAATTTTGCTTGTCTGCTACCGTGCGGTGGCGTTGACGCAAAGCCTTGAGGTCTTCACGAGTCCAGCCAGCACGTTCCTCTAAATTACGACGAAGAGCAGCAATTCTGACCTGATCTTTCTGGTCTTCATAAGAAAAACCTGCTCTCTCCAAGATGCGAGTCGCCAAGGCATTGCCATCATGCAAGATTGCATATAATACATGCTCTGTCCCTAGCACCTTAGCATGGACCACTGAGGCCACATACTCTGCTTCTGCAAAGAGAACCTCCAAACGATGGGAAAAGGGCAATTCTGTAAAGGTTTCGTCTTGGCTATAGTCCGTTTCAGTCAATTCCAAAGCAACCTCTTCTAAACGGTCCATTTCATAAGGATAATCATTTAGAGTCGCACCTGCCACACTGTAACTGTGATTGGACATGGCAATCAATAAATGCCAAGACTCTAGATATCGGGCTCCAAAATGGCCCGCAACCATGTAGGCACTTTCGATACATTCATTCAATGCTTTTGAATAGTTCATCTTACTTCTCTTTTCTATCTACCTCTTGTAATAGCTGTCGGAGCATATTGGCACGGACAACTGAGGATTCTTCCCCTAGGACACGATCTGTTGCTACTGAAGTCAGCAAGGTCATCTCCTGATTGGTCATCAAGTTCTGCTCCACCAAAAGCTGGAGAATATCCTCGTAAATCTCCTGACTAACTCGCTCACCAATCGAGTAAAGCAAATCGCGGAGCATCTCATGATGATTGGAAAACTCAATCCGTCCGATGCGAATGTAGCCTCCGCCACCACGCTTGCTCTCAACCAAGTAACCTCTGCTTTCAGTAAAACGTGTCTTGATGACATAGTTGATCTGACTTGGCACAACCTGAAAGGTATCCGCCAACTGACTCCGCTGCAATTCCACGATACCAGACTGGTCTAAAATTGCCTTGATATAGGCTTCGATATGATCTGATGTATTTTTAAATCTCATAGTAAATCAAACTCCTTCTTTGAACCTTGACTATCTTTGACTATTATACCGAAATTTTTGATTTTTTTAAAGGAAAAGGGAGCAAGTTGCGAAGATTATTATAAACTATCCAAAACAAAAAGATGGGACCGTAAAACGGTCACCATCATTTTGCTTTATTCAAAGTTAAGATTAGTCAACTTTTTTAGCACGGTATACAAGTCCTGCCAAAGCTGCAAGAACTAGACCAAGAATAGTAGAGAATGCTGTAAAGTCTGCTCCACCAGTGTTTGGCAAATCTTTCTTAGGCTGTTCACCCTTAGGACCTTCCTTAGGTTCTTCTTTTTTCGGTTCAGTATACGTGTTAGTGAAGGTTGGGTTGTTGTCAGTTACAGTCGCAACAAGTTTGCCTGCACCGTTGTCAACAACTTCAACAGTCACTTTATGTGTAGCAGTGTCGTATGTCACACCTGCTTCACTACCTGCTTTTTCTGAGATAGTGTAAGTGTGGCTACCTGCTTCTTTGTATTCGATACCTTCGAAAGTAACTGTACCGTCTGCAGCGTTTGTCGCTGTTCCGATTACTTTGTCACCTTCTTTAAGTTCAAACTCATATTTACCTGCTTCAAGAGCTTTACCGTTCAAGACTTTCTTAGCCGTGATGTTTACAGTTGTTGAAGCTGCTTTATAAGTGTTAGTGAAGGTTGGGTTGTTGTCAGTTACAGTCGCAACAAGTTCTCCTGCACCGTTATCAACAACTGCTACCTTAACTTCGTGTTTAGCAGTATCGTAAGTCACACCTGCTTCGCTACCTGCTTTTTCAGTGATAGTGTAAGTGTGGTTGCCTGCTACTGCGTATTCGATAGCTTCGAAAGTCACAGTTCCGTCTGCAGCGTTTTTAGCTGTCGCAACGACTTTGTCACCTTCTTTAAGTTCGAATTCGTATTTGTCAGCTTCTAGAGCTTTACCATTCAAGACTTTAGCAGCCGTGATAGTAGCTTTTGCTGAAGCTGCTTTATAAGTGTTAGTGAAGGTTGGGTTGTTGTCTTTTACATCTGCAACAAGTTTTCCTTGTCCATTATCTGTAACTTTTACTGTTACATTGTGAGTAGATTTATCGTAAGTTACACCTGCTTCGCTACCTGCTTTTTCTGAGATAGTGTAAGTGTGGTCGCCTGCTTCATTGTATTCGATTTCTTTGAAAGTAACAGTTCCGTCGGCAGCGTTTTTAGCTGTTGCAACGACTTTGTCACCTTCTTTAAGTTCGAATTCGTATTTATCAGCTTCAAGAGCTTTACCATTCAAGGCTTTAGTAGCTGTGATAGTAGCTTTTGCTGAAGCTGCTTTATAAGTGTTGGTGAAAGTTGGGTTGTTACCTGTAACAGCCGCCTCAAGTTGACCTTGACCGTTATCTGTAACGTTTACTGTCACTTTATGTGTAGCAGTGTCGTATGTCACACCACCTTCGCTACCTGCTTTTTCAGTGATAGTGTAAGTGTGGTCGCCTGCTACTGCGTATTCAATAGCTTCGAAAGTTACAGTACCGTCGACAGCGTTTTTAGCTGTCGCAACGACTTTGTCACCTTCTTTAAGTTCAAACTCGTATTTATCAGCTTCTAGAACTTTACCACCCAAGACTTTAGTAGCTGTGATAGTAGCTTTTGCTGGAGTTGCTTTATAAGTATTGGTGAAGGTTGGATTGTTACCTGTAACAGCCGCAACAAGTTGGCCTTGACCGTTATCTGTAACTGCTACCTTAACTTCGTGTTTAGCAGTGTCGTATGTCACACCTCCTTCACTACCTGCTTTTTCAGAGATAGTGTAAGTGTGGTTTTCTACTGCTGCGTACTCAATGTCTTTGAAAGTCACAGTACCGTCTGCTGCGTTTTTAGCTGTTGCAACGACTTTGTCACCTTCTTTAAGCTCGAATTCGTATTTATCAGCTTCAAGAGCTTTACCATCCAAGACTTTCTTAGCTGTGATAGTGGCTTTTGCTGGAGCTACTTTATAAGTGTTGGTGAAGGTTGGGTTGTTGTCAGTTACAGTCGCAACAAGTTGACCTTGGCCGTTATCTGTAACTTTTACCTTAACTTCGTGTTTAGCAGTGTCGTATGTCACACCTTTTTCACTACCTGCTTTTTCAGAGATAGTGTAAGTGTAGTCACCTGCTTCATTGAACTCAATTTCTTTGAAGGTAACGGTGCCGTCTGCAGCGTTTTTAGCTGTCGCAACGACTTCTTCACCTTTTTTAAGTTCGAATTCGTATTTATCAGCTTCAAGCTCTTTACCGTTCAAGACTTTAGTAGCTGTGATAGTTTTTTTATCTGGTTTAGCTTTATAAACGTTCGTGAAAGTAAGGTTGTCAGCACCTGTTGCAGTTGCAACAAGTTGACCTTGGCCGTTATCTGTAACGACTACTTTTACTTCATAAGCATTTGGATCGTATTCAACTCCGGCTACATCACCTGCTTTTTCAGAGATAGTGAATGTACGAGTTTCTTCTTTTGTGAACGTAAGTTTTGGGAATTGAATCTTACCGTTTGCATCGTTTGAAACAGTGTGGAGAACTGTTCCGTTTTCTTTCAACTCAAATTCAAATTGGCCAGCCTCAATAGCTTTACCGTTCAAGACTTTATTGGCTTCAAGTTGAAGTTTTGCTTCTTTAACAGCGTATGTGTTGGTAAATTCTTTCTTAGAATCTTCAAATTTAACGCTCGCTAATTTTTCACCCAAAACATCTTCTACTGTTACAGTCGCTTTAAGGACGTTCGCATCATAAGTGTATCCAGGTTTGTTATCATTAACTTCTTTAATGGTATATTTAAAAGTTCCTGCTTCTTTGTATTTGATTGCCTCAAACTTCACTTTACCATTTTCATCATTTTTGACAGTTTGTAAAACATTACCCTGATCATCTAGCAGTTGGAAACTAAATGCATCTTTTTCAAGAGTTTTACCATTAAGTTTCTTAGTCACTTCTAGAGCAACCTCATCCGATTTGGCACCTACACCAATACCGTCAGTAGTTGTAATTGGTGCAAAACCTTCAAATTCTATTGGTTGGGCTTCCTCGTTTGTAGTGACAGTTACATTGTTCAATACACGTTTAGTAACTGGATTGACTGGTTGAGTCAAACGAGTACGATACATGATATAAAGCCCTTTATGATCTAAGGTTCCATCACCATTAGGTGTAATTGTAAAATGATTTTTATCGGTTACTTGGACATGAGCACTATCCAATTTTGTTCTTCCGTAACCATTTTCCCAATCTGGGAAGTAGTATCCTGTAATGTCACTTGCAAGAACTTGCCCATCCGGAATAGTATCTTGGATATTAACACCAGTGTAAGATTTTGCATAGCGGTTAACACGGATACGCCAGTTTACATAGTTAGGATCACCTGAGTCTTGAACCCCCCATTTAGTAAATCCAGTTGGGTCAACGTCTGGAACGATACGAGTCAAATGATAAACTCCTGCACCAGGAATGTTGATTTCATATTCCTTGTTCTTTTCAACATGGTCTGCCCATACTACAGTAAATGATGCAACAATTTGTTTGTTCTCATTAAACTTCTTAAAGTACTCTTCGTTTGTTACTGTAATCTTAGCAGTATTCGTTGCCTTCTCTGTTGTCAGCGATGCAATCGTTTCACCGTTCGGAGCTTTCAAATCTGTACTAGAATCTACTTCGATTTTAAACTCATTTGGAACGTGATAAACCATGAAATCACCGTTTTTCAGAGTCACATTGTCTGGGAATGCGTAAGTTGTTTTAAGATAGAACTTACCTTCACCATATTTGGCATGATCGACTAATCGGTTCGTATTAATCGTCGGTTCTGTAGTCAAAGTGTACTCTGATTCAGTTTTTTCTGCAGCACTAACTACTCCATTAAGTCTTAGTGCAGGCAAAAAGACCGACACAACCAGTAGCAAGGCCATCAAGCCACGAAAGAGTTTGCTAGTTCTCTTTTTCACCACATTATCCTCCTTATTGTCTATAATGGTTCAATTATATTATACAGAACCTTGACAGAATGTCAATTAAAATGATTCAGTTTTTATATTAACTTATTATTCATTTAAATATTAAGCCTAATCATGTATGTTCATCAGCTTTGAAACAAAAAATACAGGCAAGGATTTCGCTTGTATTTAATATATACTAATTTCCTAAAAGGCTACGTATTTAATCCCAATTCCGCTAAGATTTGACGTTTATAGGCAATTTTTTGAACTTCCTTGTCTTCGCTCTGGGACCAATCTAGTTTAACTTCTGAAACAATCTGCCCAGGCCGATTTTTTAGGATATAGATGCGGTCACTGAGATTGAGGGCCTCCTCGATACTGTGGGTAATAATCAAGGTTGTCAGTTGCAACTGTTTGTGAATCTCCAGATACCAAGCATGGAGCTCCATCTTGGTCATTTCATCCAAGGCGCTGAAAGCCTCATCCAAGAGAAAGAGCTTGTGTCCAAAAAGGTAGGTACGGAGCAAGGCCACACGTTGCCGCATCCCACCACTGAGTTCATGAGGATACTTGTCCCTTACGGCTGTCAACTGGAAAGTCGCAAGGATTTCATCCGCGCTAGCAATGGCTTCTGCCTTATCAACCTTTTGAATCAAGAGGGGCAGGATAATATTGCCAAGGACTGTCTTATGCTCCAAGAGTAAATTCTTTTGTAGCATATAACTCACGCGCCCCTTGGGATTCTCCTCTCCATCAAGGACAATTTTTCCTGACTGGACTTCTAAAATCCCTGCGATTAGGTTAAAGAGAGTAGTCTTTCCAACACCACTTGGACCTAGGATAGAAACCACTTCACCTGAAGTCACTTGTAGGTTAATGTCCTCTAAAATCTTTTCATTGTCGTAGGCATAGCTTACATGTTCTAGTCTAATTTCTGTCATTATTTTACAAATTCGTTAGTGAATCCTTTATCAGTCAAGTCTTCCTTGAGGATACCATTTTCTTTATCCCATTTGTAGAAGGCATTCCAGCGATCAGCATCAAATTGTCCCCATTTTTCCTTGTTGCTAGCATACTCTTTTGACAAGTATTTTTGAGATTCGATGACGAAATCACGTTTTTCCTTGAGTTCTGGGGCATTCTTGATCAGGATATCAGCCGCTTCTTCTGGGTGTTCCATGGCATATTGGTAGCCTTTTTTGATAGCTTGGATGACTTTACGAGCTTCTTCTTTATTGTCTTTGAGATAGTCGTTGTTTGCGATGATAACTGGTGAGTAGTAGTCAAACTCCTTGACATAGTCTTTCAAGTACATGAAGTTGGCGTCTACAACTTGAGATTTGGCAAGGATACCGTCCCAACCGTAGTAGATCCAAGCAGTGTCAAAAACGCCATTGGCAATTGGTGTAATCGAGTTTGAGTCGTTGTTTGGTACTTTTTCAACCTTTTCAAAGTCTCCACCTTGTGATTCTACCAAGGTTTTCAACATAGCCAGTTCCGTTGGGTCATTCCAAGTCCCGTATTTCTTACCAACCAAGTCTTTTGGACTGGTGACATTGTCAGATTTACGTGAGATGATTCCTGATGTATTGTGCTCAACGATAGCGGCAACGGCAGTAATCCCTGCCCCTTTTTCCAATTTCTTAGCCATGTAGTCTTGGAAATAGATAGCAAATGACGCCTTGCCATTGACCACCAAGTCAGATGAGCTTTCTTCTGGTGGCAATTTCAAGTCAACATCCACTCCAGCTTCCTTGAAATAGCCTTTCTCCTTGGCTACATAAAGTCCCGTGTGGTTGGTATTTGGCGTCCAGTCTAGGATAAAGTCAATCTTCTTGACTTCTGCTTCTTTGCTGTCCTTAGAAGCAGTTCCTTGGCCACAAGCTACAAGCACGACAGCTACAAGAGCTGTTACAAGCGTTAAAAACACTTTCCATGTTTTCTTCATTTTCATTTCCTCTTTTCTTTTTCAAAAATGCTCTATTCTAAGTACGTTTCCATTTAATCACATATTTTTCACTAACATCGACCAATTTCATACCCAAAAGACTGATAAGCGACACCAAAATAATAATGGCAAACATGGTATCATACTGAAACAGTTTTTTAGACTGAATCATATAAACACCAAGTCCTTCAAAGCCTCCCAACCACTCAGATACCACTGTTGTGATAAAGGCGTAGGAGACACTGACCCTCAGACCTGCATAAAAGTAAGGCAGGCTAACCGGGATTTTAAAATGCCACAGGATTTGCCAAGGGTTTGCTCGCATCAGACTAAATAAGGTCAGCATATCCTTGTCACAATGTCTAAAACCGTCTAAAATACTGACGATGATAGGAAAAGTTGTCGTCAGAATAATCAAGACAATCTTGGGCAATATCCCATAACCTAGCCACAAGACCAAGATAGGTGCTATGGCAATGGTCGGAATGGTCTGGACAACCACCATCATAGGGTAGATAAGATCATTGAGCCAAGAGAGACTATCCATGAGCACAGCCATGATACAGGCAATCAAGACTCCCATATCTTATATGGAAATATAGTAACGCAAATGCAAGGAAAAGTCAATGAAACTACTTACAGAAAACTATGAAAAAGAGTTTGAAGATAAATGCTTCAAACTCTTTCATAACTTTCTTATTTAGCCTCGTACCAGGTTGCCCCTTCATTTTCATCTGCGATAAGGGGAACACTGAGTTGGATGGCTTCTTCCATGGTTTGTTTCACTAGAGCTTTAACGGCTGCTAGTTCTGATTTCGGAACCTCAAGGACGATTTCATCATGCACTTGCAAGAGCATCTTGGTCTGATAACCACCCTCAACTAGAGCTTTGTCTAGCTGAATCATAGCAATTTTGAGAATATCTGCAGCCGATCCTTGAATAGGTGAGTTGATAGCTGTACGCTCTGCAAAACCACGAATGTTAAAGTTGCGCGAATTGATATCTGGCAGCTCTCGACGACGTTTGAAGAGAGTCTCCACATAACCCTTATCACGCGCCTCACGAACGACTTCATCCATGTAATTTTTGATACCAGGGAAGCGTTCAAAATAGGTATCAATGTAGGCTTTGGCCTTCTTACGACTAATACCAAGATTGTTTGCCAAACCAAAATCTGAAATTCCGTAAACCACTCCAAAGTTGACGGCCTTAGCATTGCGACGATCGTTTGGAGTCACATCCTCAGGGCGTTCAATTCCAAAGACCCGCATGGCCGTCGAGGTATGGATATCTGCTCCCTCTTGGAAGGCTTTGATTAAGTGCTCATCCTTAGAGATATGCGCCAAAACGCGCAACTCAATCTGTGAATAGTCCGAGCTGAGCAAGACACTATCCTCCCATTCAGGGACAAAAGCCTTACGAATGAGGCGGCCTTGTTCCAAACGTACAGGAATATTTTGCAAGTTTGGATCCACACTAGACAGACGCCCTGTCTGGGTCAAATCCTGCACATAGCGTGTGTGAATCTTGCCATCATCTAAAATCCAATCCTGCAAGCCAACCACGTAAGTCGATTGAATCTTAGCAATCTGACGGTAGTCTAGAATTTTCTTAACAATTGGCGCAATAGGAGCCAGACGCTCTAGCACATCCACGGCTGTCGAGTAACCTGTCTTGGTTTTCTTGGTGTATTCTAGAGGAAGGCCGAGCTTTTCAAAGAGAAGCACGCCCAACTGCTTGGGTGAGTTGATATTAAACTCCTCACCAGCCAGTTCATAAATCTCCTGAGTTAGTTTTTCAATGACAAGCTCATTTTCAGCCTGCATCTCAAGCAAGGTCTCTTTCTTGACCGTTATCCCAGCGATTTCCATCTTGGCAAGGACAAAAGCCAGAGGTTGCTCCATGTCATAGAGAAGATCTAACTGTCCATGTTCAGCTAATTTTTCAAGTAAAACAGGCTCGGTTTCAACCAATACCGCAACCTTGCGAGCTAAATGCTCCAAGAATTTCTCTCTCTCAGGGATAGCTTTCTTGACCCCCTTGCCGTAAAAGGTCTCATCATCGACTATGTAAGTCTGACCATAAAGACTCGCGATTGTTGAAATTTCATTGTTCTCGACAGTAGAGAGAAGGTACTTTGCCAAGCGACTGTCAAAAGCAGGGGCCTGCAGGTTCAAGTCCAAGCGATTTAAAAGAACCTTCGCTTTCTTAAAGTCATACACTTTCAGAGGTGTTTTTTCTAGAAATTCCTTGAGAATCTGCTCCTGCAAGAGATCAAGTTTATCTGTAGCGTAAAGTTTATCCCCACAAGACCATGCAAAACCAACCAAATCATCTGTATGGTAATTCTCACCAAAAAGCTCAAAGTGGAAGATAGATTCTGCGCTCAGCATGTCATGACTGACATGGTCAACAATAGTGAAATCCAAACTTTCAGGCGCATCCGTTGACGAAACATTTAAAGCTTGCTTGAGTTGTTTGAAGCCCATTTCATCGTAGAATTTTCCGAGATTTTCCACATCCGGTCCACTATAGACCAAATCATCAAGGCCAATCTCAATTGGTGCCTGAGTTTCAATGGTCGCCAAGGTTTTAGACAGGAAGGCTTGTTCCTTGTCATTGATGAGATTTTCCTTCATCTTAGAAGCCTTCATCCCATCGATATGTTCATAAATACCCTCAAGCGAACCATGCTCCAGCAAGAGCTTGATACCTGTCTTTTCACCGATTTTCGTGACACCAGGGATATTATCAGACTTATCCCCCATAAGAGCCTTAAGATCAATGAACTGAGCTGGTGTGAGTCCCATCTTTTCCATGAGATATTCTGGGGTAAAGGCCTCAAACTCGGCGACACCTT
>ERZ773213.1759-NODE-1759-length-10981-cov-57.903441_pt1 | contig 10981 bp, 10 predicted proteins | sample MGYA00580996_ERZ773213 | MGnify/ENA primary metagenome ERZ773213 (study PRJEB29015, sample SAMEA2738152) | human oral metagenome | biome: human oral; feature: human-associated habitat; material: saliva | place: China | collected 2197 ...
CCTCAACATACCCAATTTGCCCTACCTTCATCGCTGGTAAACGCATAGAAGCAGTCAAACGACCCTTTGGATCGCGATATAAAAATACCTCTACTTCATCACCAATGGCAACAGGAGATGTTTGTTGATCCTTATGGAGCAAAATATCATCATTTGTATTGCCAGTTTGACCATCTAGAAAAGCCCCTTGATCACTAGTACGCAATACTTTTAATGTGGCAATTGTATTTTCCAACAATTCTGTAGCCATACTATACTCCTTCAAATGGAACTCGAACTGCATCATTCCATAATTCTTCTAAACCGTAGAATTCTCGCAACTCATCACCACCAAAGACATGACAAATAATATCGCCAAAATCAAGTAAAATCCATTCACCTTCGCGATAACCTTCTCTATGATTTACTGTCATGCCCAATTCTGCTGCTTTATCTTCCATTTCATCAGCAATACTCTGAGATTGCTTAATATTATTTGCACTAGCAATTAGGAAGTAATCCCCTAACATAGATACACCTTCTAAATCGAGAATTTCGATATCTCTGCCTTTTTTATCAAAAGCAGCTTGTGCTAATTGTAATACGATTTGTTTAACTTCTTCTTTATTTTTCATACTATTCCCCTTTTAACGTTTATTAGTACTCTCATCACCCGGTTCTGATGGCTTTGTGATAGTACCACCATTATGTTCTGATTCAGGTGCAACCTTGGCTGTGCTATTAGTTGGAGCTGTAACAAATTGTGTCATTTCATTGGCTGGTAGATTTCCCATCGTAATGCCTACTAATCGTTGTGCTTCCGTTGGATTTACCTTCCAATATGTCATATCGCCAACTAACTCTTTTTCACCAGGAAGAATATAGAAATGAATCTCTTCCTTATTAATTTTGCTAGCATTATACACAAGCTTAATAGCATCTAATGTAGAAATATTACTATCATAATGATCCCAAATTCTCCAAATATGCCATGCATTTGTTAAGAAGAATGAATTATGCTCTTCTTCTACCCATAGTTTCAAAAATCTTTCTTGTCGTTGTACACGTGTAAATGTATCGTGTTTTGGATCAGAATATCGTAAATAGGATAAAGCCTTATCACTATCTAATGTTTGATATCCTCGTTGCAAATCAATATCTTTATTTCCCTCTGCATCTACGTGTTCCATAGTCTGTTCTACATAGATTTGTTGATTTCCTAATACATCGTTAGTCTTTTTGAAAGCATTTTGATTAACTACAACATAATATGGTATAGAAATATGGAACATATCTTCAATGACAGCCTTTGTTAGATCAATACCACCTTTTTCATAGATGCTATTGAGCATACTTGCATCGGTCTGATCTCTATTATCAATTTTACTATTACTAGGAATGCCAATAACATCCATTGTTTTTTGATCTAAATTAATGGATAACAAGAATAGACTATCACTTTGACTAGGATTATTATCATCAGTACCGACAACAAGAATGTATAATGGTTTATCTAACCCTTTTTGTTCTACAGATACAGTATTACCATCTTGTTTATTTCCATTATCTACAGCTGTATCAGTTGTCTCAGTAGTACCTGTAACAGCTCTATACACATAAGATACCCCAGTATACAAACCATAGCCTATACCCCCAAGTAGGGCAAGTACTACAATAACAGCTACTATAAATCTATGCCATTTAACAGATGACTTTTGTTGACGTCTTCTTCTACGACGGCGAGCTCTTGCTCGTTCACGTTCTTCCATATATAAACTCCATTATTTACAAGATTGTAACACATCATTACGACCAAGAATGGTCAACGGATAAATCGATAAATTTTGCTCAATAAGATGAATAATAGTATTATCAAAACCAAGCAATACAGCCTTATCTAAATCTAGTTCTGAAACGTTACGCAACTCATCCACACCGGGAAAATCTCGATTAGGCTCAATATAATCTGCTAAAAATATCACCTTATCTAGCGTAGACATATGTACCTTTCCAGTCGTATGAACTCGAATGGCTTCTAAAACCTCATCATCAGATATAGAAAATTCTTTTTTTACTCGAATCATACCAGCTAAACCATGTAAAAGATTGCCATTACTTAATAATTGTTGATCAGCATCATAAGATTCACTTTTCACAAGATTTTGCATATCCTGTAAAGGCAATTCTTTAGCGCAATCATGTAGTAATGCGGCTAATCTAGCCTTTTCCACATCAACGCCATAAAGCTTAGCTAAATGAGTAGCCGATTCCACAACGCCAAGAGTATGCTTAAATCGTTTCTTGCTCAGCCATTGACTCACTCTAAGTTGTATTTCATCAAATGATAACATCCTTTATTCCTTCCCATAAATATGGTGTTCCTCAATATATTCCACCACACATTTTGGCAACATATATCGAACTGTTTTACCAGAACGTAGACGTTCTCGTAAATACGTAGCAGATAATTTCATCTCAGGAACCTCCATAAGATGTATTTTTTCACGTGCTTTAGGGCCTAAAATCGCTAATGTTTCGTCAATTGCACTTGATCCATCAGGTCTTGTAGCGCCAATAAAGTGGACCTCATCTAATAATTCCTCAATAAACTTCCACGTTGGTAATGCACGAATTGTATCAGTACCAGCGATAAAGTAAAATTCAATATTTGGTCCATAAAGGACCTTAAAATGTTGAATAGTATCAACTGTATACGAAGGGCCTTCTCGACGCATCTCTACATCAGAAATCTCAAAATTAGGATTATCTGATACGGCTGCTGCCGTCATAGCATATCGATGACGACTATCTATTACATCATGTTGTTTGTGAGGCGGAACCTTGGCAGGTACAAAAATTACCTTTTCTAGGTTAAAGCTTTCACAAGCAACCTCAGCAATCATTAGATGCCCTAAATGGATAGGATTAAATGTTCCACCTATGATTCCTATACGACGTTTCTCTACCATAATAATGCCACACCCTTAATGACAATGACACAGATAACGATAAACAAGAGCAATGCCTTTCCATAGGATATCCATTCGTATCGACCTTTTGGAGTCTGAATATATCTGTAGTATGCCCTTATTAAGTAATATACGGTCTTCACTTTCGAACTTGGCCTTCTCCAAATACAAAGTATTTATATGATGTTAGTGCTTGTAATCCCATTGGTCCGCGAGCATGAAGCTTTTGGGTACTAATACCAATTTCCGCACCAAAACCAAATTCAAAACCATCAGTAAAACGAGTTGATGCATTGTGATAAACTGTAGAACAATCTACTAAGTTCATAAATACTTTTGCACGCATTGGTTCATCTGTTACTATAGCTTCTGAATGATGTGTAGAATATAAATTCACATGATCGATTGCTTCCTCAAGAGTATCAACAATACGTACATTTAAGTCCATATCATTATATTCTGTATTGAAAGAATTATCTGTTAAAGGAATTGTATTACCCATATATTGAGCTACAGCATTATCGCCGTGAATTCGTACACCATATTCTTGTAACGCCACATCAAGACGAGGTAAAAACTCAGCAGCTACAGCTTGATGTACTAATAGAGTCTCCATAGAGTTACATACAGATGGACGCTGTACCTTTGCATTAATAGCAATTTCTAACGCCATATCTAGATTGGCATATTCATCGACAAAGGTATGACATACACCACTCCCCGTTTCAATTACAGGAATACTACTTTCATTAACAACACGGCGAATGAGTCCTGCTCCACCACGTGGAATAACAACATCAATATATTCACGTTGTTGCAGTAATACGCCAACCATCTCTCGCTCTAGAACCTCCACGAGTTGAATCGCATCTGGCGTAATTCCAAGAGTTTCTAAGGTATTGCGCATAATAGACACAATAATTTGGTTAGTATGGAATGCCTCTTTACCACCGCGCAATATAGTAGCATTTGCAGTTTTTAAACAAAGTACACCAGCATCGATAGTCACATTGGGGCGCGCTTCAAAAATAATACCAATAACACCAAAAGGTACTGCTCTTTTTTCTATAGTCAAGCCATTAGGACGTGTAATCGTTTCCATAACAGATCCCACAGGGCTTTCAAGAGTCGCCACTTGACGAACACCTTCTGCCATTTGAGCAATACGATTAGGTGTTAATGTTAATCGATCAATCATGGTTTGAGGTACATTATAATCCCCAGATTTATCTAGATCTAATTGATTAGCGGCCATAATTTCATCGGTTTGTGCTTCTACAGCATCAGCGATTGCCAATAATGCAGAATCTAATGTACCTTGATCAATTTGAGCTAATTCAAAAGATGCCGCTTTAGCTCTTTGACCCATATCTTTACAAATTTCTTCATACTGGTTCATAGGATATCCTCAATGTAATAAAACTAGATTATTACGATGTATTGCTTCATCATAGGTTGTATTAATTCCTAAAATTTGAGCTATATCATTTGTATTATGACCTTTAATGGCCTTCATATCTTCGATGCCATAGTTAATAAGACCTCGACCGATTTCTTTACCATCATGGTAAATAGAGATTGTATCACCAGGCCCAAATGCCCCATCTACATCAATAATACCAGCTGGTAAAATACTAGCACCTTTATCTAATACAGCACGAGCGCAACCATCATCAATAGTGATTGACCCTTTTAATCGTTTACCAAAGGCAAGCCAGTGATGTTTTCCTGATAAGCCAGCATCATGTGCTTCAAAGAGGGTACCAATATTTTCACCCTTACATACGCGGCGCACAGAATCCTCCACCTCACCAGATGTAATTACCATAGGTACACCAGAGTTTGTAGCCATATGGGCTGCCTTTATCTTGGTATACATGCCACCTGTACCCATATTAGATCCAGCTCCACCTGCAATAGCATAGGTTTCATCAGTAATTTCGGAAACGACTTCTATCAATGTTGCATCAGGATGAGTTGCTGGATTAGCTGTATATAATCCTTCAATATCGGATAAGATGATAAGCAAATCAGCATCTACAATGCCTGCCACAGTAGCAGATAAAGTATCATTATCACCAATTTTAAATTCCTCAATAGCAACTACGTCATTTTCATTGATAATAGGAATAACATTGAGTTGCAATAACGTATGTAGTGTATTGCGCAAGTTTAGATAACTATGGCGGCCTGTACTATCTTCTTTTGTTAAAAGAATTTGACCTACTGTACGACCATATTCACGAAACATACGCTCATACATATGGATGAGGATACCTTGTCCTACTGCTGCAGCAGCTTGTTTCAAAACGAGGTCTCTAGGTTTTTCTTTAAATCCTAGAGGGGCAAGGCCAGCTCCCGTTGCGCCAGAGGAAACAAGGATAACCTCTTTACCTTGATTAGCTAAATCTGATAATTGGCGTACTAATCTTTCTATGCGCTCTAAGTTTAAATGACCATTAGCATAACATAGCGTACTACTGCCTACTTTAACTACTATTCTTTTTGCGTCGATGATAGCACTGCGCATAGATTAACCTCCTAGGCCAACAGGTTATGAAGTTCCCACTATAATAAAATTCAGTAATATGACGATTTACTTAGGTAAAATAATTTTAGGTTCTTTTTTAGCTTTATATAAAACACCATTAAAACCAATGACTTGGACTAATTCAGCACCTAACATATCGGCTAACTCTTGGAAAATCGTCTTATCTTCAGGGCTATTGTTGTGTAATTTCACCTTGATTAATTCACGAGCCATTAAGGCTGCGCGAGCACTATCAATAACACTGTTTTCTAAACCATTTTTACCAATTTGAACTACTGGTGGCATTGTTGCTGCCAAAGAACGTAAATACCGTTTTTGTTTTCCTGTCATTATTACTCCTACTCTTGGAATGTAAAGCGTTGATCGCCAATTACAACTTCATCACCGTCTTTACAACCTTTTTCTTTTAATTTAGCATCTAGCTCCATAAAGCGCCAAATGCGTTGGAATCTACGAAGAGATTGATCATCACTTAAATTTGTCATTGCTACTAAACGTTCAATACGTTTACCTGTAATATAGAATGCAGCATCGTCACCACGAGTGATAACGAATTCTACATCTGGTTTTGCTTCGTATACTACTGTATCATCAGTTGCTTCCGGTTCTGGCTCGTAGTTTTCTACATAGTAGTACGCTCGTTCCATAAGTTCTGGTAAACCTTCGCCACTTAATGCATTGATAAGGAATACTTCGTAGCCTTTATCTTCAAAATATTTTTTTGTATCAGGAATTGTTGTATCATCAAAGACCATATCAATCTTATTGAGTGCAACAATCTGTTTTTTATTGGCTAATTTTTCAGAATATTTACGAAGCTCTTCGTTAATAGCATCAAAATCAATCTTTGGATCGCGTCCTTCCATACCAGATACATCAAGGACGTGAATTAAAATATTAGTCCGTTCTACGTGACGCAAGAAGTTATGTCCTAGACCAACACCTTCGCTAGCACCTTCAATAAGGCCAGGAATATCAGCTAGTACAAAACTACGGTCACCAGAGATTGTTACTACCCCAAGTACAGGTGTCAATGTAGTAAAGTGATAAGCCGCAACCTCTGGTTGAGCTTTAGAAACTTTACGCAATATACTGGATTTACCAACAGATGGATAGCCTAATAAACCTACATCTGCCAATACTTTTAATTCTAATTGTAACCAGAACTCTTCGCCCGGTTCACCTTTCTCTGCAAATGTCGGTGCACGGTTAGCACTTGTTTGGAAACGTGCATTACCACGGCCCCCACGACCACCTTTAGCAATAACAAATGTATCACCATCATTAACGAGATCACAGAAAATTTTTCCTGTTTCTTCTTCTTTAATTACGGTGCCCAATGGAACTGGGATAATAAGTGGCTCAGAACCGCGACCATGCTTGTTAGAGCTTTCACCATTACCACCAGCAGGCGCCTTAAACTGACGTTTATATCTAAAGTCTACAAGAGTATTAATATTCTTGTCCGCTTTAAAAATAACGTCTGCCCCTTTACCACCATCGCCGCCACTAGGGCCGCCATTTGGCACGTATTTCTCACGGCGGAAGCTAGACATGCCGTCCCCACCATCACCGGCCTTAACAAAGACACGCGCTCTATCTATAAACATATTTTAACTCCTATGCATTATTGCTGTAATAACTCTAATGCCTTTTTAATTTGAATATCATCTACTGTACTAGATGGATTTACACCTTTTGGTAGATCAAGCTCTACATCTGGTTTAATACCAATGCCATCAATAACACGGTCATTTGGTGTATGGTATTTAGCTATAGTTACCTTAACGCCTTCATTATCAAGGCTAGGGTAAATAGTTTGAACTGTACCTTTACCATATGTATTAGTACCTAAAATAGTACCTAGTTTACGGTCTTGAATAGCACCAGCTATAATTTCAGATGCACTAGCAGATCCTTTATTAACAAGAACTACTAATGGCATAGCTACTTCTGGGCCATTCGACTTATAAACATCTTTTTTACCAGCTCGATTTTGTACCGTTACTAATGTACCTGGAGGCATAATATAGTTGGAAATCTTTTCTGTTGTAGACAACAAACCACCAGGATTATCTCGAAGATCTAAAATAAGTTCCTTCATGCCTTGAGATTGTAACTCTTTAAATTGTGTTCCAAAATCATCAGCCGTATTTTCTGCGAATTGACTGATCCGAATGTACCCCACTGTACTTGTAAGCATTTTACTTTTAACAGTTGGTAACACAATGGATTCACGAGTGATATCAAAGTGCAATGTTTCACCATTGCGCTCTATATCAAGGGCTACAACAGTACCTGCCTCACCACGAATCCGAGAGGATGCGTCTTCTACAGTTATATCACTTGTGGATTGACCATCGATAGCAATAATATGGTCACCAGGTTTAATGCCCGCTTTGAAAGCTGGTTGATCTTCCATAATACTAACTGCATATAAACCTTTATCATCATGCCCAAGAACCATGCCCACACCAGCATAAGTACCAGATGTTTGCATTTTCATGGACTTAAATTCATCAGCATCTAAATAAACACTATGAGGCTCTCCCAAAGAGCCAATCAAACCTTTTAACATACCATCATAAAGGGTAGCTTTAGACATAGGTGTCATAAAGACTTGACTCGCAGCATAGTAGGCTACAAATAGTCTTGGTAACCCCCAGAATGAACCAGATAGATACCAAAACATGAGCCACATAATAACGATGCCAGAGCCTATATATTTCAATAGGCTCCATAACACCGTACGTGTATCAAATTTCATATTATAAATATCCCATAGGATCCACAGGATCCCCACTTATACGAACTTCAAAATGTACGTGTGGTCCAGTACTATTACCAGTGCTACCAGCATAGGCTATAACTTGACCTTTAGATACATCTTGTCCTTCAGAGACAGCAAGCTCAGAATTATGGCCATAAAGGGTAGACATGCCATTACCATGGTCAATAACTACGGCATAACCATAGCCGCCCATCCAACCAGACCAAACAACGGTACCACCATCAGCAGCATGAACAGGTGTACCTTCATCAACACCAATATCTATACCAGAATGGTAAATCGTTGTTCCCCAAATTGGATGTGTACGATAACCATATGGAGAAGTAATTTCACCACTTACAGGCCACCCCAGTTGACCAGAACCTTGCACCCAAGAGTAACTTGGTGCAGACTGTTGAGCTGCTGCTGCGGCCGCCGCTTCTGCAGCAGCGCGAGCCGCTGCACGTTCCGCTTGACGTGCTTTTAATAGTGCAGTAATTTGAGCGGAAGAAGCATTGAGTTCTTCCACAGCTTGCATTGCCGTAGCACGGTCATTTTGTGCTTTTTGAAGAACGACTTCCCGTTCTTTCTTCTTTTGTTCAATTTCAGCTTGTTTAGCTACTGCCGCCTTTTCAAGCTCCACTAATTTAGCTCGAGATTGCTCAAGAGCTTGTTTACGTGCAGCAATTTCAGCACGTTCTTTTTTGATTTCATCGATTAATTTAATGTCAGCATCAATAATGCGTTTTAAAATCTCTAGTCGATTTGCAAAATCACTAAAGTCTTTAGAACCAATAACAACATCTAAATAACTTAGACGACCATTGATATAAATATCACGTACACGCTTATAAAATACGGACTCCCGTCCTTCTAAACGTTTTTGTGCTTCTGCTAGTAACTTTTCATTAACAGTAATATCATTTTCAACGGCTACACGTTGTTGTTGAATAGACTCTAACTGTTGTTGAGCTTGACGCAATTGCTCTTCAATTTGACGCAACTGTTCAGATACGCTTACAATGACAGTTTCAGCATCAGCTTTAATAGAGTTTTGTTGATTAACTTGTTGTTGAATTGAATCTAATTGATTCGTTAAATCCTCATCTTCCGCAACAATGTATAGTGGTGTTCCCAGTACTACTATACCTGTTAAAATTGTTGCCACCAGACGGGATTTGATTGTGTTGTATTTCATAAACATTACACCTTCATGTATTGTTTTAAAGAAATTGTACTACCAATAGCACCTACTATAATACCGCCAACTAAAATATAGATAGCCACATCATAGAAGAATGGGAACATTGGTACTAATGGGAAGAATGCTAAAGACTCAGAAACTTCCATAGTAATGAAATGGTAGAATTCACCTACACAAAGAACGGCAATTACAGCTCCAACTAAACCTAATAACATGCCTTCTATCAAGAATGGCCAACGGATAAAGCCATTTGTTGCACCTACATATTTCATAATGGCAATTTCTTTACGACGAGCGAACACAGTCAAACGAATTGTATTAGAAATGATGAATAATGTAGCTGCTGCTAAGAATGCAATTAATACGATACCACCAATTCTGATAACTTGAGTTATACGGAAGAGTTCTTCCACAATATCTTGACCATAATGTGTACTTTCAACACCTTGGAATGTAGTAGCTAATTTAGCTGTTGCCTTAACATCACTAGGATTATCAAAGGTTAATACATAAGAATTTGGCAATGGATTTACATCACCTAATGCATTTACTAATTGTTGTTGATCCCCAAGACGAGCTTTGAATTCCTTCATAGCTTGCTCTTTATTAACAAACTCCAAATGCTTAAGATTTGGTATAGCTTTAATTTGCTTACCTACCGCCATGATTTGGTCAGTTGTTAAGCCATCTTTTAAATAAATGCTCAATTGAACTTGGTTTTCTAAGCTAGATGCCATGTTATTCAAGTTGATAACACCGCAAAGGAATACCCCAAGCATAAATAGAGATAAAGCCACTGTAGAAATAGATGCTAACGTCATAAGACCGTTACGCTTCATAGATTTGAGGGCTTCTTTAAAAAAGTATTTCAATGTTCTAGGCTTCATTAATTTCAGCACCTCTCATATTATCACTTTGAACGCGACCATCTTTAAGACGAATAACACGTTTATTTAAATACGAAACAAGATCCATATTATGGGTAACCATAATAACAGTTGTACCAAAATTATTGATATGTTTAAACAAATCGACAATACCTTTACTTGTATCAGGATCTAGATTACCAGTCGGTTCATCAGCAATGAGCACAGATGGTCGATTTACAATGGCGCGGGCAATAGCAACACGTTGTTGTTCACCACCAGATAAATCCTCTGGTAAATCATTTGCCTTATCTGTTAACCCAACAAGCTCTAGTACATGACTTACCTTTTCTTTAATTACCTTTGGTTTCTCTTCAATTACTTCAAGTGCAAAAGCAATGTTTTCTGATACCGTTTTATTCGGTAATAATCGGAAATCTTGGAATACAACACCAAGTTTTCTACGTAATTTTGGAATTTTACTACGCTTCATACGCGTAACATCAAAGTCATCAACGATAACTGTACCAGTGTCTGGTACAACTTCATGTGTCAACAACTTAAATAGAGTTGATTTCCCTGCACCGCTGTGACCACAAATGAGGACAAATTCGCCGTCATTTATAGTTAAACACACATCGT
>ERZ773213.1763-NODE-1763-length-10968-cov-5.452488_pt1 | contig 10968 bp, 10 predicted proteins | sample MGYA00580996_ERZ773213 | MGnify/ENA primary metagenome ERZ773213 (study PRJEB29015, sample SAMEA2738152) | human oral metagenome | biome: human oral; feature: human-associated habitat; material: saliva | place: China | collected 2197 ...
CGGCCCGTATGGGGCTGCCGGTGTCCGGTGTGGTTGGTTTCGTCTCCTCCTACGCCGACGGCGCCCACACCTCGATCCCGGCACCCGGCCTGGGCGCCCTGGGCGCCGGCCGCGGCGGGCGCAGCTCGCGCCTGGCCAAGGCCCTGGCGGCCCTGGGCGTGGAGGCCGACGACATCGCACTGGTCTCCAAGCACGACACCTCCACCGGTGCCAACGACCCCAACGAGTCCGAGCTGCACACGCGTCTGGCGCGCGCACTGGGACGCTCCGAGGGCAACTCGCTGGTGGCGGTCTCGCAGAAGACCATCACCGGTCACGCCAAGGGCGGCGCCGCCGTCTTCCAGGTCGCGGGCCTGACCGAGATCCTCGCCTCCGGTGTGGCTCCCGGTAACGCCTCCCTGGATGTCGTCGACGCCCCGCTGGCCAAGGACGCCTTCTGGGTGTGGCCGCGCAGGCCCATCCGTCTGGCCGGCCGTGGTGGCCAGGACGGGCGCGTCCCGGGCGCCGGCCCGGTGCGAGCCGGTCTGCTGACCTCGCTGGGCTTCGGACACGTCTCCGGTCTCATCGCGATCGTCCACCCCGGTGCCTTCGAGGCCGCCCTGCGTCAGGCCGAGGGCCAGGAGGCGGTTGACGCCTGGCTGGCCTCCGCCAACGCCCGCCTGGCCGCCGGGACCAGGCGCCGCCGCGCCGGGATGATCGGTCGGGCCCCGCTGTTCGAGCAGGTTCAGGGCCGTCGTCTGGGGGAGGAGTCCAAGCAGCGCGACCCGCATGAGGTCGAGGCCGCCATGCTGCTCGACCCCGAGGCCCGTCTGGGCTCCGACGGCGTCTACCACGCGGGTGAGTAACCACCTCACCTGAGCGCTCACAGGACCGGTTTCACGGGCAATGGGTACCATTTCCGTGGAACCGGTCCTGTCTGTGCTCGCACAGTCTTTTTAAAAGGAAATTCCTCGATGATTTGTAAGCTTTTCTTCATTGGAGCTCGATGATGACAAAGCCGAGGCTTCCAGATGCTCCGCCGACTTCCCCCGATTCCACTGTTCTGGCGGTGGGCACGGACCTGGTGCACATTCCGGAGTTCTCCGCCCAGCTCGAGCAGCCCGGCAGCGTCTTCGCACAACGCGCCTTCACGGCGCGCGAGCACCGAGAGGCCCGAAACCGTTCGGAGGAGAGGGGAACCGCCCCGGCCCAGCACCTAGCAGCACGGTGGGCAGCCAAGGAGTCCTTCATCAAGGCCTGGAGCCAGGCACACGTTCTGCGCGCAAAAAGTCGCGGGACGAGCACTTCTCCGGTTATCCTGGCTGAGGACGTCGACTGGCGTGAGATCGAGGTTGTCACCGATCGGTGGGGCCGCCCTTCTTTACGCCTGAGCGGCACCATTGCCCACGCTGTTGGGCGCAGCCTCGGAGAGGAGGTATCAACCCCAGGGTGTTGGCCGGTTTCCATGAGCCATGACGGTGATTACGCCGCGGCTATCGTCCTTCACGTGCGTTGAGTCGTGCCCACACAGAAGGAACGACGAGGAAACCTTGACCATGATCCAGTGAGCGGTCACTGCTGCCCGTCATGTCATGTCACGTACGGATTTGCACATCATCCGTAGTACTTGTCCGTCGCTCATGGTCGCGCCATCAGGAACATCAACGACGAGCCGCGATATGCCGCGCACGCCGACCTGAATCGTTCAAGCGACTCCCCGAGTCCTTTCTCCAACGGCTGCAGCGGTATGTCTCCCCTCTGACTGACGTGAGGACATATAGATGACTGCCACTACCTATCAAGCCATCGCGATGATCGTCTACTTCGTGGCCATGCTCGCCATCGGGGGCTGGGCATATCTGCGAACGGATAACTTCGACGACTACATGCTCGCCGACCGCGACCTCAATCCCTGGGTGGCGGCACTGTCGGCGGGAGCCTCGGACATGTCGGGGTGGCTGCTGATGGGACTGCCGGGAACCCTGTACGTCAGTGGACTGGTCGAGGGATGGATCGCCGTCGGACTGACGGTCGGAGCCCTGGCCAACTGGCTGCTGGTGGCCCCTCGCCTGCGCGCTTACACCGAGGTCGCCAACAACTCCATCACGGTCCCCAGCTTCCTGGACAACCGGCTCCACGACACGCACCGGCTGCTGCGCTGGTCCAGTGGCCTCATCATTCTGGTCTACTTCACCTTCTACGTCTCCTCCGGCATGGTCGCCGGCGGCCGTTTCTTCGAGTCCTCCTTCGGAATGGACTATCGCCTCGGCATGGTCATCGTCGCCGCCATCACGGTGGTCTACACGCTCATCGGCGGGTTCCTGGCCGTGTCCTACACCGACTTCATTCAGGGTCTCATGATGGTGGCGGCCCTGGTCATGGTGCCCGTCGTCGGAGTCATGCACCTGGGCGGAGTGTCCAACCTCGTCAAGGCCGTCTCCGAGGTCGATCCCCACTACTGGGCCGCCTGGGGGCCGACAACAACGGTGATCGGTGTCATCTCGGCGCTGGCCTGGGGACTGGGCTACTTCGGTCAGCCGCATATCATCGTCCGATTCATGGCCATCCGCAGCCCCAAGGAGGCCGTCGCCGGCGGCACCATCGGGATCGGCTGGATGCTGTTCGCCGTGCTCGGCGCGGCCGGCACCGCCATCGTCGGTGTGGCCGTCTACCGGCATGACAAGAGCAAGCTGGCGGACCCGGAGACCGTCTTCATCACACTGGGTAAGCTGCTCTTCCACCCACTGGTGGCCGGATTCATGCTGGCAGCTATTCTCGCCGCCATTATGTCGACGATCTCCTCGCAGCTGCTCGTGACCTCATCGGCGCTCATCGAGGACCTGTACGGATCGATGAACCGCACCCGGGGCAGCGACATCAGCAGTAACCGGATGGTGCTCTACTCGCGCATGGCGGTTTTCGCGATCGCTCTGGTCGCGGCCGTCATGGCCTGGAACCCCAGCAAAACGATCCTCGACCTTGTGGCCTTCGCCTGGGCCGGTTTCGGGGCCTCCTTCGGACCGACCATCCTGCTGTCCCTGTACTGGAGGCGCCTGAGCGCCATGGGCGCTTTCGCCGGCATGATCACCGGCGCCGTCATCGTCATGATCTGGGGAAACGTCTCCGGCGGTCCCGGCGGCATCTTCGATCTCTACGAGATCGTTCCCGGTTTCCTGGGCAACTTGGCCGTGGCCTGGGCCGTGTCCCGCACGAGCCGACCTTCGGAGGAGATCTCCGAGGAGTTCGACGCCGCTATCACCGCCTCACGCGCCTAGCCGGACAGGGAAGACGGGCAGTACTGCAGGCATGAGGATCGTCGTCGCCCCTGACTCCTTCAAGGAGTCCATGACCGCGGTGCAGGCCGCCAGAGCCATGGCGGCCGGAGTCCGGGACGCGCTGTCCGCGTGCCTGGTCGATCAGGTGCCCGTCTCCGACGGAGGGGAGGGCTTCGCCGAGGCCATCGCCTCCGCCTGGGCCGCCTCGTGGCGAGAGGTGTCGACCATCGACGCCCTGGGCCGCCCACTGACAGCGGGTTTCGGGCTCGATGGCCACCGCGCCGTCGTCGACCTGGCCTCCAGCGCGGGATTGGAGCACATCGCGCCGGGGGAGCGGGACGTCATGCGCTCCTCGACCGCAGGGCTCGGTCATGTCATCGCTGCCGCGCTCGACGCAGGCGCCCGCTCACTGCTCATCGGACTGGGCGGGTCGGCCTCCAACGACCTGGGCCTGGGGATGCTCGTGGCGCTAGGTGCCCGCTGCCTGGACGAACGGGGTCACGAGGTGGATCCGGTGCCCGCCGAGTTCCCCCGCATCAGGAGTATCGAGGTCGAACCCGCTCGCCGTCGTCTTGAGGGCATAAGCATCACGGTGGCCGGGGATGTGACGAATCCGCTCACGGGCCCCCGCGGCGCGGCAGCCGTCTTCGGCCCGCAGAAGGGACTGATCGGGCCCGCGATCACATGGGTAGACGGTGAGATGACGCGCCTGGCCGCAGTCCTCGGTCTGAGCCATTGGGCCGGACGCCCGGGCACCGGGGCGGCAGGTGGCACCGCCTTCGCCCTGACGGCTGTTCTCGGTGCTGAACTCGCCACCGGCATCGACCACCTGACTCGTGTCGTGGGGCTGCGCAAGCGGCTGGAGGAGGCTGACCTGCTACTGACGGGGGAGGGGTCCGTCGATGGGCAGTCCCTGGACGGCAAGGCGGTCAGCGGAGTGCTCCGACTGGCATGCGAGTGCGGGGTGCCCTCCATCGTCTTCGCTGGGCGGGTCAGGGTCGATGTCGAGGTTCAGCAGCGTCTGAGTGATCTGGGAGTCCGGGATATCGTCCAGATCTCCGATCCTTCAGAACCACTGGAGTCATCTCTGCGGCGGGGCCCGAACCGTCTGCGTCGCGCGGTTGCGGACGCAGTGCGCCACTTTTCTGCCAGGGGCGACCGCTCGAGCCGCATGCCGAGCGACATCTTGTGAGCACGCGCAGCATTGAGGGGTCTCGGGTATCGCCGTGGGACGATCCACGTTGTATCCTTACCAGCAGCAACGTGCTCCGGGGTCGGTGAAAGTCCGAACCGGCGGTAATAGTCCGCGACCCGCTCGTGCCACGGCAGCGTCAGGCAGCCGGGGGACCAGCGGTTGAGCCGGTGGAACTCCGGCACCGACGGTGAGAGTCCGGATGGGAGGATGCGCGTGGCGCCCCGCGGGGAGACCCGCAACTCAGGACGACGTCCCAGATTCCACGATCAGTTGTGGATCGATCGGGTATCGACCGGAGCGGGCGCCCAGCACGTGTGTGCGCCGACCGACGGCGCGCAGGCGGACCCCGGTGCAGCCGGGGGCTCCCGCTCCCGGAAGGATCCGGGAGGAGACCGCCGTGTACAGCCCCAGCCCCGTTGGCAAGGCCGCGCGTCCCCGATCTTCCCATGCCTCGTCATCCAGCGCCCGTCCCGGACCACGGGCCTCCTCAGATTCTCCGACGGCCTTTTCGGCAGAGCCATTACCACAGCCGCCCGCCAGACGCCGGCGCCGCATCCACGCTGCCGAGCAGAACGGGCCGTGGCCGGCCGTCGGACTGGGCGCCGCCCTGCTGATGCTGTGGCAGATCGCCACCGGATCGGGTGCCATTCCCGAGATCTTCCTGCCCGGCCCCCTGGCCGTCGTCGAGCGTCTGTGGCTGAGTCTGACCCAGGTCGGATTGGGGTGGCGAGCCTGGATCACGCTGCGCGAGGCTCTCCTCGGCTGCCTCCTGGCCGCCGTCTTCGCCCTGCCCCTGGCCTGGACCCTGTACCGCTGGCGGCTGTTCTCACGGGCCGTCCTGCCGTATGTCGCGGCGAGCCAGGCGGTTCCCGGTGTCGCCGTCGCCCCTCTGCTGGTTCTGTGGATCGGCTATGGAACCCTGCCGGTTGTGGTCCTGTGCGCCTTCATGGTCTTCTTCCCCATTACGGTCACGGTGCTGCTGGGCCTGCGCGGTCTGGACGCGGACGTCATGGACGCGGCCCGGCTCGACGGCGCCCACGGCCGGAGCATGCTCATCCACATGGAGCTGCCCATGGCTCTGCCCGCTATCTACACCGGGCTGCGCACCGGCTTCACCCTGTCGGTCACCGGCGCGGTCGTCGGCGAGCTCATCATGGGCGGTGAGGGCCTGGGAACGGTGCTCTCCACTCAGCAGAGCCGGGGGGACACCACCGGTGTGTTCGCCACGATCACCCTTCTATGCATTCTGGCCACCTCCATCCACTGGGCGCTGCACGAGCTCGAGCGACGCAGCCGCACCGTAGACGCCCTGCGCGGCCGCCACGCCGTCTAGCCCAGTCCCACCGCACGCGTTCCTCACCCTCGGAAGAAAAGGAAATCCTCATGGCCCTCTCGCGCACGGAACTCGCATACCCGGCCCCCTCACGCCGTCACCTTCTGGCCGGAGGCCTGGCCTTGACCGGATTCGGCGCACTGGCTGCCTGCTCCTCGGGAACCGCGAGCCGCGCGGCCTCCTCTGCGGCCGGAGGAGGCGCATTGACCGTCGGCCTGACCTACACGCCGAACATCCAGTTCGCCCCCTTCTATATGGCCAAGAAGGAGGGGAAGTACGCCGCGAACGTGACGCTGCGCCATCACGGGGCGCAGGAGGGGCTCTTCGATGCCCTCCAAAGCGGGCAGGAGCACCTCGTCATCGCCGGAGCCGATGAAGCGGTGGTGGCCACCTCCAATGGAAACGACCTCGTCGTCATCGGCGGCTACTATCAGTCCTACCCGGCCTGCCTCATCGTGCCGGAGGATTCCGCGATCAACGTCCCCGCGGACCTCAAGGGCAAGACGGTCGGCACGCCGGGCCGCAAGGGGGAGACCTGGTACGCTCTCCAGCTGGCCATGGCTACGGGTTCCCTGACCGAGTCGGACCTGACGATCCAGGACATCGGCTACACCCAGCAGGCGGCGCTCGTCGGCGGCAAGGTCGACGCGGTGGTCGGCTTCTCCAACAACGACGCCGTCCAGATCTCCCAGTCCGGCACTCCTGTACGCACCATCCAGGTCGCCGACCAGATCCCCCTCGTCGGCGCCTCACTGGTGACGACCCGCTCCCTGCTGGACTCCCGCCGCCAGGACCTCCAAGCCGCCGTCAAGGCCTCGATCGAGGGCATGAACGCCTTCGTCAAGGACCCCGACACGGCCATCGAGACCTCCAAAGAGCATGTGCAGGACCTGGTGGACAGCACTCAAGCGGCCCGCGCGCGCGAGGTCGCCGTGGCCACCGGCAAGCTGGTCAGCGGTGACGGTTCTCATCCCATCGGCTCGGTGCGGGTCGATGACGTCGCCTCGATGATCGAGTTCCTCTCCTCCCACAAGCTCCTGGGGGACAAGAAGGCACCCCGGGCGACTGAGGTCTGCGTGCCCCTGGGGCAGTAGATACGCAGGTGACAGGGCACGCTGGCCGCGTCGTCGTCATCCCTCCGGCGGAGAGCTCGACGCCAGCTCCTGCTCGCCGTCGTGGTGCTCATAGTGGGCCATGCCGAGCTCGCGGTGCGCAATGCGCCGTAGCGCGAGGAGCACCGGCTCGTAGACCACGGTCCCCAGGACCGCCTGCCTCACCGAGTCCTCACGCGATTGCCAGGGAATGTGCTCGACATCGGCGCGAGCAGTCCGCCGCGCGGCCTCGACGTACACGGCCAGCTGCTCCGCGCTCATGGCCATGCCGATCTCCTCGGCGAAGGCCAGGGCCGAGTCGAGGTGCCTGACCGCAGGATGCTCGGGGGAGCAGGGCAGGCCGAGCCGTTCCAGTACCGCACACGCCCTGCTGATTCCCGGCTCTTCGTGCTGGTGAGGAGCGGGGATCGCCTCGGTCGCGAACTTCATCGCCTCCCACGGCTCCTGATCCGGTTGATCGATCACGCCGATGACATCACGCACCTGCTCGATGGATGCACCCAGGACGTTCATGAGTCCCCGAATGAGGCGCAGCCTCTCCAAGTGCTGTGTCCCATAGTCGGACTGCCGCGCATTGACGGGCGTACCGGCGGGTAGCAGACCCTCGCGGATGTAGTACTTGATCGTCGCCACCGGGGTCCCGGACTCCTGGGCGAGCTCCGAGATACGCATGATCCTCCTTCTCCAGCGGCGTCACCGGGCCGTCATGTGATATCCGGCCAGGTCCGAGCATACGAGCACACACACCTCCCAGGACTCATGCGCGCCGATATCGAGATTCTAAGAGAGCAGCCCGACCCATGGGTTGAAATGTCGACGGCGACATCTCCTGTACCTGGCGGTTCCTGGCGGAGAGCATCGGGTTGACAAGTAGATAGTAAAGGTATCTAATCAAGTAGACACTTTCACTATCCAGTTAGGAGTCACCTTGTCCGCTCAGGCCACACATCGTTCGCTCGGCGAGCCTTCCTCCAGCCCGCCATTCACCGGAACCGAGGGCCATCATCGAATCCCTCCTGCGTGGGTCATGGTTGCGATCGCCCTTCCCACCCTGATGACGTCACTGGACTCACTGGTGGTCACGATCGCGCTGCCGCAGATTCACCGGGATCTGGGGGCCTCGGTCACCGAGCTGCAATGGTTCGTCAACGCCTACACGCTCACCTACGCCACGTTGATCCTGCCAACCGCAGCATTGGGGGACAGGATCGGGCGCCGCAGACTCTTCCTGTGGGCCGTGTTCCTGTTCACCTCGGCCTCGGCTCTGGCAGCACTGGCCTCCACGCCGTTGGCGCTCATCGCCGCCAGAGTGGTCCAAGGTGCCAGCGGGGCGGCCATCGGTTCGCTGTCCCTGGCGCTTCTGGCCGACGCCGTACCCCCGCACCTGCGAGAGCTCGCCATCGGTGTGTGGGGCAGCGTCAACGGGCTGGGTGTTGCCGCTGGCCCCATCGTCGGAGGCGCCGTCGTTGAGGATCTGCACTGGAGCTTCATCTTCTGGATCAATCTTCCGGTGGGCGTCCTGTCCCTGGCGCTGGGCTGGTGGAGTCTTCGCAACCTCGCCGTCATAGACAGAACCAGAGCCCGAACGACTGACCTCGCGGGACTGGCGATGGCGGCGACCTTTATCTTCCCATTGACCTGGGCGCTGGTGGAGGGTGGCAGCCGCGGCTGGACCAGCCCCCTGGTTCTTGGATGCCTGGCTCTGGCACTGGCCTCACTGGCCGGCTTCATCCGGCGGGAGCGCACCGTTCGCAGCGCATTCGTACCAGCGCGCCTGTTCCGCGACCGGCGCTTCAACCTGGTCAACACCGTGGCGATGCTCTTTTCCGCCGGGATCTTCGGGTCAGTGTTCCTCGTCAGTCAGTACCTTCAGATCGGGATGGGCTTCGACCCGCTGGAGTCGGGCCTGCGCGCAGCACCATGGACCATGGTTCCCATGGTGGTGGCCCCGGTAGCGGGAGTGCTCGTCAAGCACTACGGGCCGAGGGCGGTGCTGTTGATCGGTATGGTGCTGCAGACGGTGGCAGTAGGGTGCTTCATGCTCCTGGCGCACACGAGCAGCGGTTACGGCTCCTACATCCCGCCCATGCTCATCGCGGGTACTGGCATGGGGCTGACCTTCTCCCCGCTGGCAGCCGCAGTCCTGGAGGGGATCGCGTCTCGGGACCGTGCCGTAGTCTCAGGGGTCAATCAGACGGCTCGCCAGCTGGGGACGGCTACAGGCATCGCGCTGTGCACCGCCCTCTTCACCACCTTCGGCGCTTACGCCCCTGGTGAGAGATTCACCGCCGGACTCGTCCCAGCGCTGAGCGCTTGCACGGTTCTGCTGGTGGCGGCCACAGCACTTGTCATTGCCATGCCTCGCGGCCGGCTACAGCCGGCAGGCCAGCAGTGAGGAGACGAGGATGGCACGGGCCCCGACCTCGTAGAGCTCGTCCATGACCCGGTTCATGTCCGCCCGCGGGACCATGGCGCGTACCGCCACCCAGTCGGGGTTCTGCAGCGGGGAGACGGTGGGGGACTCGATGCCCGGGGTGAGGGCCGTCGCCAGGTGCAGCTTGTTCATGGGGATGTCGTAGTCGACGAGCACGTAGGCGCGGGCGCGCAGCACCCCCTCCAGCCGCCGCACGAGCGTGGCCAGTCCGGGCTCTGCGCGGAACTGCTCGGTGGTGATGAGCACGGCCTCGCTGACAAGGATCGGATCCCCGAAGGTCTCCAGGCCGGCGGCCCGCAGCGTCGTGCCGGTCTCGACGACGTCAGCGATGAGGTCGGCCACGCCCAGCTGGACGGAGGACTCCACAGCGCCGTCGAGGTGAACGGTCTGGGCATCCACACCTCGAGCAGCCAGGTAGCTGCGCACCAGGACGTCATAGGAGGTGGCCACCCGGCGCCCGGCGACGTCGGCCAGGGAGCTCATCGTGCCCTTGGGGGCGGCGAAGCGGAAGGTGGAGCGGGCGAAGCCCAAGGGCAGGTGCTCGACGGCGTCGACCCCGGAGTCCAGCAGCAGGTCGCGCCCAGTGATGCCGGCGTGGACGGTGCCCTGGCCGACGTAGACGGCGATGTCGCGTGGCCGCAGGAAGAACAGCTCAACGTCGTTGGCCTCGTCGACGAGCACGAGCTCACGGCCCGTGCGGCGGGTGCGGTAGCCCGCCTCGGAGAGCATGGTGATGGCGGGGTCGGACAAGGAGCCCTTGTTCGGGACAGCGATACGCAGCACGGCGGTTCCTGATCTGTGGTGGGGGAGTCGAGTAGGAGGCGTGAGGGGGCTCGGGGATTACAGGTAGCGGTAGACGTCCTGGAGGCTGTAGCCCTTGGCGACCATCATGACCTGGGCGTGGTAGAGCAGCTGGCTGATCTCCTCGCAGGCGGCCTCATCGGACTCGTGCTCGCAGGCCATCCAGGCCTCGGCAGCCTCCTCCACGAGCTTCTTGCCGATGAAGTGGACCCCGCGGTCCAGCTCCTCCACCGTCCCGGAGCCCTCGGGGCGGGTGGCCGCCTTGTGCTGCAGCTCGCTGAAAAGGTCCTCGAAGGTCTTCATGTACTTAGGTTATCGGAAAGCGGATGGGCCGCCGACCGACCGCAGCCCTGCCCGAGACCCGAGCGGGCCATTCTCATCGTCCTGCCGAAGGCCCCGGGCGGGTGTCCTTCCTCACCGGGAAGCACGCGCCCGGGGCGATCCATGCGGCCCGCGCCGGCCGCTCGAACCTGCTCAGCCCGGTCCGGTTCAGTCCCGGATGGCCGCGCGTCGGGCGCCGAGCGTTGCCGATACCATTGCCATCGACCCGATGAGCAAGCTGAGGACGACGATCGTCAGCCAGCGTTCGGGGAACTGGTGGGCGACGGTCATCCAGCCCCAAGGGGCCAGCCGCCACAGCCAGGTGGCCGCCATGATCTCGTTACCGCCGATGAGCAGCCCTATGACGACCAGGATGGAGTTGAGGACGATCGCCGCGACGATCCGGGTGCACAGCGCCACCGCCAGGCTGACGGCTGCGATCATGAAGGCAACGGCCGGCATCACCATGAGTCCGTAGACCGGGCCGGTCACCGCTGGCAGGGTCGGGTCGGTGCGGG
>ERZ773213.1766-NODE-1766-length-10963-cov-91.947653_pt1 | contig 10963 bp, 7 predicted proteins | sample MGYA00580996_ERZ773213 | MGnify/ENA primary metagenome ERZ773213 (study PRJEB29015, sample SAMEA2738152) | human oral metagenome | biome: human oral; feature: human-associated habitat; material: saliva | place: China | collected 2197 ...
TGGCGGGCATCATGAACAGGGTTTCGTTGACGGTGTCCTGGTAGAGGTCGCGGCGAGCGGCCTCGGTCAGGGCGTTACCTGCGGGGACGGAGGTGGGGACTTCGTCGCGCCCGTACTTCATCCACGCGATGAGCGCGCCGACGATGACGAGGGCGAGCGTGGCTCCCTGGATAACGTACTCGTTCATGACGGGGTGTCCGTGTTCGAGCTGGCCGATAGAGGGGGCCAGCCAGGTGACGAACGCGTCGCCCACGGACAGGGCACCGCCCAGGACAACCGCGCCGATCGCGAGGATGATCATGGGGATCGTCATGAGGGGACCGGACTCGTGCGGGTGCACGGGCGCGCCCTCAGCTTCGGTGGTCCAGCGGGCCTTGCCGTGGAACGTCATGAAGAAGAGGCGGGACATGTAGAACGCTGTCACGCCGGCGCCAACCAGCGCGACGGTTCCGTAGACCCAACCGATCCAGGTGGCTTCTGTGGTGGCGAAGGTGTGGGCGCTGAACGCGGCCTCGATGATCTTGTCCTTCGACCAGTAACCGGCGAAGGGCGGGACGCCGAGGATCGCGAGCCAGCCCATCATGAAGGTCAGCCACGTGACTTTCATGGCACCGCGCAGGGCCCCAAAGCGGCGCATGTTGACCTGGTCGCCCATGCCGTGCATGACGGAACCAGCACCGAGGAACATGAGGGCCTTGAAGAAGCCGTGCGTGAAGAGGTGGAAGATCGCGAAGGCCCAGCCGATGGGACCCAGGCCCGCGCCGAGCATCATGTAGCCGATCTGGCTCATGGTTGAGGCTGCGAGGACCTTCTTCATGTCGTCCTTCGCACAGCCGACGATCGCTCCGAAGAGGAGGGTGATCGCACCGACAATGGCGACAGCGGTGGAGGCCACGGGCGCGGCGACGAAGATAGCGCCTGAGCGGACGATCAGGTAGACGCCTGCGGTGACCATCGTGGCCGCGTGAATGAGGGCGGACACGGGGGTGGGACCCGCCATGGCGTCGCCCAACCATGCTTGCAGTGGGAACTGAGCGGACTTACCGCAGGCAGCCACGAGCAGGAAGAAGCCGATGAACGTGGCGGAGGCGACGGGAATCGTCGAGGCCTGGGCTGAAACGTCCGCGAAGGACACGGAATGGAAGGAGGCGACCATGGCCATCATGGCGATGAGCATGCCCATATCGCCGACGCGGTTCATGACGAACGCCTTCTTGGCGGCCACCGCGTTGGCGGGCACGTGGTTCCAGAAGCCGATGAGCAGGTACGAGGCCAGGCCTACGCCTTCCCACCCGGCGAAGAGGCCGACGTAAGAGTCGGCCAGCACCAGCGTGAGCATCGCAGCGATGAAGAAGTTCAGGTAGGCGAAGAAACGTCGGCGGGCCTCGTCGTGCTCCATGTAGGCGATCGCGTACACGTGGATGAGCGAGCCGACGAAGGTGACGAGGAGGACGAAGGTGATGGACAGCGGATCGACGAGCAGGCCGAAGTTCACGGTGAAATCACCGGCGGGGATCCACGTGAAGAGGGTTTGCGCGTAGCGACGCGCGTCTTCGGGGGAACCCCACATTTGGGCGGCGATGGTCGCACCGATGACGAAGGTCGACCAGGATGCGAGGGTCGCCAGCAGGTGGCCCCACTTGTCGGCTGAGCGTCCCGCCAGCAGAAGCAGTCCTGCGCTGACGAGCGGGATGAGGATGAGGAGCCACGCGTAGGAGGCGGCTCCGGTGACGCCGACCGTCTGGGCGGCGCTGGGAGCCTGCGCGGACATGAAGGTGGTCATGAGTTACGTCCTCCTTCAGTTCTTCAGCAGGTTCATGTCGTCCACGCTCGTGGTCGAGCGGGAACGGTAGATGGACACGATGATCGACAGACCGACGACAACTTCAGCGGCCGCCACGACCATGACGAAGAACGCCATGATCTCTCCGTCGACGTTGGAATTGATGCGCGAGAACGTCACGAGGACGAGGTTCGCGGCGTTGAGCATCATTTCGACGCCCATGAGCGCGATGACCGCGCTGCGGCGCACGAGGACCGTGGTCGCTCCGATGGCGAACAGCACACCCGCGAGGATGAGGTACCAGGCGAGACTCATTTGCTCTCCTCCTTCTTCTCAGTGGGGGTGGTGGTGCGCGCCTTTCGGGCCCGCGGCTGGGCTAGTCCGGTGGGCGCGGCGGCGCCGGGCATCCCGAAGGAGCCGGAGCGGGGGACGTCGGGCGTGCGCCCGATGGTGTAGGGCGATTCCTCGAATGCTTCGGCGGCGTCAGCCTCGCTGCGCGCGATGGCGAGCTGTTCGGACACCTCGGGGGTGACTTCACCGATCGTACGGACGAGGCCGCGCACGCGCAGCACGCGGGGCACGGATTCTTCGAGGGCGCTGAGGGTCTCACCCGAGATGGCGGGCACGTCGGCCGCGTTCGACTGGGCGTAGACGCCGGGGGCGGGCAGCTGACCGATGCGCGAACCCTTGTCGGCGAAGGCACGCATCTTGGAGCGCGCCGTCTCAGCTTGGTCGGCTTTGGGGCGCAGGCGGTCAGAGTGGGTGAGCAGCATCGCGCCGACGGCGGCGGTGATGAGCAGGCCACCGGCGAGTTCCATGCTCAGCCAGTGCTCCTGGAACAGGGTGATCGCCAGGTCGGTGATCGGCTGGTCGGAGTAGGGGTCGGCCTCTCTGGGCGCGTAGGCGGCGGGCATGGACTTCAGGATCGCGGTCGTCATGATCACGATTATGCCGAGGCCGCCGAGCACCGACGCGACGATCGCGCCGCGGCTCTGGCGGGCGTAGTCGTCGGAGGTGCCGATGCCGATCAGCATGATGACAAAGAGGAAGAGCATCAGGATCGCGCCGGTGTACACGACGATCTGCGCGACACCCAGGAAGGGGGCGCTATTGGCGATGTACAGGACGGCCAGGCCGAGCATGACGCCGACCATGCAGATGACCGAGTGTGCGGCCTTCTTACAGAAGAGGACACCCAGAGCGCAGGCAACCATGACGATGGCCGTGCATGCGAAGAGGATGATCTCCCCCGTTGACCCCATCATGGGCCAACCGTTGGACAGGTTCATCAGTGTGTCTCCTTCACGACTCTTACCGTCTCGAGGGACGGGTCGTCGGGCCGACGGCTCGCGACCCAGTCGACCTGGGCGGCGGTGGGGCCGGTGACCTCCCCACGGTAGTAGTCGATGTCATTCTTACCCTCGACCATCGGGTGGGGTGCTGCAAGCATGCCGTCTGCGAGCGGGACCAGCAGGTCTTCCTTCTGGTAGATGTCGTCCGCGCGCGTGTACTTGGCGAGTTCGAAGTCGTTCGTCATCGTCAGAGCGCGCGTTGGGCACGCCTCGATGCACATGCCGCAGAAGATGCATCGCAGGTAGTTGATCTGGTAGACGCGACCGTAACGCTCACCCGCGGAGTACTGCTCGTCGGGCGTGTTGGATGCGGCCTCCACGAAGATCGCGTCGGCGGGGCAGGCCCAAGCGCACAGTTCACAGCCGACGCACTTTTCGAGGCCGTCGTCGTAGCGGTTGAGCTGGTGCCGTCCGTGGAAGCGGGGCATGACGCGCGCGGGTTCGCGCGGGTACTGCTCGGTGACGGTGGGCCGGAAGAAGGAAGACAGGGTGACTCCGTAGCCGGCCATGGGCGCGACGAACTGGGCGAAAGCGCCCTTGGGGTCGTGCTCGAAGAGCATCTCCTCGTCGGTGGTCTTCTCACTCATCGGTGGCCTCCTTCGGGTTCTCAATTGCCGAGGCCGTGGCCAGTTCGCCGTCAATGGTGACGGTGGCGCGCGGGCTGGGGATGGGGGTTTGTCCTGGCAGCGGTGGGACGGGGAAGCCGTCTTCGAAGCCGGTGTATTCGCGTTCGGACGCTGGGATCGGCTCTGGTTCGGGTTTGTCGGTGAGCCAGATGATCGCCAGGGCAATCAGGAAGAGTCCGCCGACGCTGCCGAAGAGGACCGGCGTGGAGAGCTGGACGAACTGGGTGATGCCGCGCACGAGGGCGACGAGCACGAGCCAGCCCAGTGCGATGGGCATGAGGCGCTTCCACCCCAGGTTCATGAACTGGTCGTAGCGGAAGCGCAGCAGCGTGGCGCGCGTCCAGATGAGCAGGAACATGAAGAACCAGATCTTCAGGAAGAACCACAGCATCCCCCACCAGCCGGAGTTGAGGAATTCGACGTGGGAGAACGGCCAGGGGGCGTGCCAGCCGCCGAGGAACATCGTGGTGGCCACGGCCGAGACGTTGAGCATGTTGACGTATTCGGACAGGTAGTACCAGCCGAACTTCATCGACGAGTACTCGGTCATGTGGCCGGCGACGAGTTCGCCTTCGGCTTCGGGCAGGTCGAAGGGTAGGCGGTTAACTTCGCCGGTGGCGCTGATGCAGTAGATGACGAACGCGGGGAACAGGGTGAAGGCCCACCAGAACTGTCCCTGAGCGGCCACAATCTGCGAGGTGGACATGGAACCCGACATGAGGAACACGCTCACGAGGGACAGTCCCATGGCCAGTTCGTAGGAGATGACCTGCGCGGAGGAACGCACGGCGCCGTACAGGGGCAGGGTCGAGCGGGTCGACCAGCCACCCAGAACAATGCCGTACAGGCCCAGCGAGGCGATCGCCAGAATGTACAGGGAGGCGACGGGCATGTCGGTCAGCTGCAGCGGCGTCGAGATGTTTCCGATCGTCACGTTCGGACCCATCGGGATGACCGCGTAGACGCTGAACGCCGCGAAAGCCGCGATCGCGGGAGCCAGGAAGTACAGGAACCTCTCGGCTCGGCGGGTCCACATGTCCTCCTTGAAGAGGAGCTTACCGGCGTCGGCGAACGCCTGGAACAGGCCGAGGGGACCAGCCACGTTCGGGCCGGGACGCGTCTGCATGCGGCCCAGGCCTCTGCGCTCGACCCACAGGGCCAGCAGCACGTTAGCGATCAGGAAGACGATGATGAACACGGCCTTGATGAGGCTGAGCCACCATGTTTCGTCACTGAAGTCCGCGGCGGTGTATTCCGGAACTGCAAAGGGTGTCAGTGTCATCGTGCCACCTCCTGCGAAGGACGCAGGGTTACGACGGTGCCGACACCGCCGAGGTTGTCGTGAATAACGGAGCCGGTCGAGCACTCGGGCACCCACGCGACGCAGTCGGGCAGGTCCGCGATGGCGGCCGGGAGAGTGACGCGTCCACGTTCGGTCTGAAGCGTCGCATCCGCGCCGGGTGCGATACCCGCGGCGGCCAGCGTCGCGGCCGAGGCCAGGAGGATCGGGCAGCGGGCCGAACCGGCCAGCCACGGGGCACCATCCTGGAGGCGACCGGCGTCGATCATCGGCTTATGGGAAGCGAGAACGACCTCGCCTTTCCCGGCGGTGACGGGGACCTGCGCCGGAACCGGGGTAAAGCCCTGCGGTGCTGCGTCCCACTCCATGAGGGGGTTGACTTCCTCGTACAGGTCGGCCAGGGTGGTGATCCCCAGGTCAGTATCGAACTCCTCGGTGAGGCGCACGAGCACGTCGCGGTCCGTCAGGGACGTCGCGGAGCGGGCCTGGCCGAAGGGACGCAGACGTCCCTCCCAGTTGATGAACGTACCGTTCTTCTCGACCGCGGGGGCCACGGGAAGGACAACGTCGGCGCGCTCAGTGACCTCAGAGGCACGAACCTCGAGGGAGACCAGGAAGGGGACCTCGTCGAGCGCGGCGCGCACGCGGGCCGGATCACTAAAGTCGCGCACGTCGACGCCGCCGACGACGAGAGCCGCAAGCTCACCGGAGGCAGCCGCCTCAATCATGGCCGCGGCATCCAAGCCGCGCTCAGGCAGCTCACCCCACCCCAGGGAGGCGGCCCCGGCCTCGTCGATCGTACGGCCGAAGGGAAGCAGACCCGGGAGGAGACCGGCCTCGACGGCGGCACGATCACCGGCGCGGCGAGGAACCCACGCGAGGCGGGCGCCCGTACGCTCCGCGAGAGCGACGACGGCTGAAAGCAAGCCGGGGGTCTGCGCAGCGCGCTCGCCCACGAGGACGACGCCGCCAGACAGGGCCTGCGCCAGGTCAGCGCAGGCGCCACCCGCCTTAATGGAGTCCACGACGCCCGGCTCAGCGCCGGGGGCGGCGTGCAGAACCCGCGCGTTCATCTTACGCGAACCATTGGAGGTGAAGGGCGCGACAGTCGCGACCTTGACGCCCGACTTGCGCGCCGCCTTACGCAGGCGCAGGAACACGGCACCGCACTCGTCCTCAGGTTCGAGAGCGACCAACAAAACCTGACCCGCGCTCTCCAGGTCCGCGTACGTGACCTCGAGGCCAGACCCCGCCACGAACGAGGCCAGGAACGAGCGTTCCTCCTCGGAAGACGGGCGCGAACGAAAGTCAATCGAATCGGAACCCACGACCATGCGCGCAAACTTCGACCACGCCCACGCGTCCTCGAAGGTGAGGCGGCCGCCGGGCAGGAAACCCACGGACGAACCCGCCTCTTCGAGGCCCGCGCGCACGCGGTCAAGCGCGTCAGACCAGGAGGTGGGCACCAACTCGCCATCCACGCGCACGAGCGGGTACGTCAAACGATCAACCTTGTCCCACTCGAAGGCGAAGCGGTCCTTGTCGGTGATCCACTCTTCGTTCACCTCCGGGTCGTTGCCACTCATCCGACGCACCACCTCACCGCGACGCATATCCTGACGGATCGCGGAGCCGGACGCATCGTGTTCCGTGACCGAGGCCGTGGAAACCAAGTCGAAGGGGCGCGCGCGGAAGCGGTACGACGCGGCAGTCAGAGCACCGACCGGGCAAATCTGGATAATGTTGCCCGAAAAATAGGACGCGAAAGCGCGGCCCGACACGTCACGCTCGGCGACGGAAAGCTCACCCTCGTTGAGCGAACCGACGATCGCGTCCGTGCCGAACGGAGACGACAATGACGAGGTCCGGGCCTCCTTGGCAGCAGGGTCGAAGAAGCCGAGGGTGGTCGTGTCGAATCCGCCGACCTGCTCGCCCATGAAGTAATGGTCGTCCGTGGGGGCGGTGCCACCGCCACGACCCTGCAGGTCCATGAACACGTCGCCCGAAATTTCCTTGCCGAAACGCACGCAGCGCTGGCACAGGATGCAGCGCTCGCGATCCAGCAGAATCTGGGAGGTCAGACGCAGCGGCTTCTTGAAAGTGCGCTTAGCGTCCGTGAAGCGGGACTTGCCGCGTCCCTCCTTCATCGCCTGGTTCTGCAAGGGGCACTCGCCGCCCTTGTCGCAGACCGGGCAGTCTAGCGGGTGGTTGATCAGCAGGAACTCCATGACGCCACGCTGAGCGCGATCCGCCACCTTGGAGGTGTGCTGGGTCTTGACGACCATGCCCGGGGTAACCGTCTGCGCACACGAGGGCTGAGGCTTGGGCATGAAGCGCAGCTGACCCGTGTTGCGGTCGGGCATGCCGACCTCGACCAGGCACTGGCGACACGCGGCCACCGGAGCCAGGAGCGGGTGATCACAAAAACGCGGGATCCTGATGCCGGCCTGCTCGGCCGCGCGGATCACGAGCGTACCCTGGGGGACAGAAACCTGAACGTCGTCGATGGTGACGTCGATCATCTTGGGCGCGTCGCTCATCGGCCACCTCCTCGCGCGTAGTTAGCGGACGCCTCGTAGGGGAAAAGCTCGCGTGCGGGCGTGGTCAACCCGGCCTCGAACTCGTCGCGGAAGCGCTTGATGCCCGACATAATCGGGGTTGCTGCAGCATCACCCAGCGGGCAGAAGCTACGGCCCGCAATGTTATGCGCGATCTCGTCAAGCAGGTCCACGTCGCCCGGGCGACCCTCACCCCGCTCGAGACGCAGCATAATCTGCTTCATCCAATAGGTGCCTTCACGGCAGGGCGTGCACTTACCGCAGGACTCATGCTGATAAAACTCCGACCAGCGGGCGATGACGCGCACAACCGAGACCGTCTCATCGAACACCTGCAGCGCACGCGTGCCCAACATCGACCCGGCTGCGCCCACGGACTCATAATCCAGGGGAGTATCCAGCTCGTCCTCGGTGAAAATCGGGGTGGAAGAGCCGCCGGGGGTCCAGAACTTCAGGGTGTGACCCTGACGAATACCGCCCGCCATCTCAATGAGCTCACGCATCGTGATACCGAAGGGAGCCTCGAACTGGCCTGGGTTTTCCACGTGACCCGACACAGAGAAAATGCCGTGACCCTTAGACTTCTCAGTACCCATCGACGCATACCACTCAGGCGAGTTACGGAAGATACCCGCCACCTGGGAGATAGTCTCCACGTTGTTAACCACCGTGGGACGAGCGTACAGGCCGGCAACCGCGGGGAACGGGGGCTTCAGACGCGGGTGGCCTCGACGCCCCTCAAGGGAATCCAACAGGGCCGTCTCTTCACCGCAGATGTAGGCGCCGGCGCCCGCATGAGCGGTGATACGCAGGTCGCCGAGCACGCCAGCCTCACTGGCCTCACGCACAGCCTGAAGCAAACGGCGATACACGTGCGTAACCTCGCCGCGCAAGTAGACGAACGCGTGGTCACAGCCAATCGCACGCGACGTGATCGCGATACCTTCAATGAGAACATGCGGGTTGCCCATGATGAGCGGGATGTCCTTGCAGGTGCCCGGCTCGGACTCGTCAGCGTTCACCACGAGATAGCGGGGACCACCATCAGCGGGGGGCAGGAAGGACCACTTGAGGCCGGAGGGGAAACCGGCGCCGCCACGGCCTCGTAGACCCGAATCCTTCACGGCCGCGATAATGTCGGCGGGCTCCATCGTACGGGCCTTCTCGAGGCCCCGGTAGCCTCCTCGCGCCCGGTAGGAGTCCAGCGTCCAGGAACGTTCCTCTCCCCACCCATTCGTGAGGATCGGGGTCAGCGGCCCAGGCGCAACATATGTGGTGCTCACTTGGCCTTCACTCCCTTCTTATTCGAGGCCTTCGCGGATGCCTTCGTGGCCTTCGTGGGGGCCTTCGTGGCCTTCGTGGATGCCTTCGAGGCCTTCGTGGGGGCCTGGTCGGCGGCCTTGTCAGCCACCGGCTCGGTCCAGCCCTTCGCCGCGGCGATCTTTCGGCCCAGCAAGGTCGAGGGGCCAGCGGAGGGGCCCTCGTCCTCGTGGCCGTCCAGGAAGCCAGCAAGGACTCGCTCGTTCTCCTTGAACGTGGGGGCCACGATCGGTCCGCGCGTCGGGTGAATATCGCGACCAGCCTGGATGTCATCAATCATGGCCAGCGCCGAGGACGGGGTCTGGTTGTCGAAGAATTCCCAGTTGACCATGACGACGGGCGCGTAGTCGCACGCCGCGTTGCACTCGATGCGCTCGAGCGTGATCTTGCCGTCTTCGCTGGTCTCGTCGCTTCCGACGCCGACCTTCTCGGAGACCTTTTCCCAGATCTCGTCGCCGCCCATGACGGCGCACAGCGCGTTCGTACACACGCCCACCAGGTAGTCGCCGGTGGGGTGGCGCTTGTACTGCGTGTAGAAGGTCGCGACGGCGCTGATCTCTGCGCGGGGCAGGTCCAGCGTGGCGGCGATGAAGTCGATGCCGTCCGGGCTGACGTAGCCGTCGACGGACTGGACCAGGTGCAACATGGGCAGCAGTGCCGAGCGCGCGTGACCGTCCGGGTAGCGGGCGATAATCTGGGCGGCATCCGCCTCCAGGCGTGCCAGTGTGTCGGGTGTGTAGCTCATCGATCAACGCCTCCGAGAACGGGGTCGATAGCGGCCAGGGAAACAACCACGTCGGCCAGTTGGCCGCCCTCAGTCATCATGGCCAGTGATTGCAGGTTAGCGAAGGAGGGGTCGCGGAAGTGTGCGCGGAACGGGCGGGTGCCACCGTCGGAGACGAGGTGAACGCCCAGGATGCCCTTCGCGTGCTCGACGGTCTGATAGACCTGGCCGGCGGGCACGTGGAAGCCCTCCGTGACGAGCTTGAAGTGGTGAATGAGGGATTCCATGGACTCCCCCATGATTTCACGCACGTGCTCGGCGCAGTTGCCCTGGCCGTCGGTGGCGACTGCCAGACGCGCCGGCCATGCGATCTCCGGGTCCGCAACCATGGTGGGCGCGCCCTCGCATTCGTCGAGCTTGGCCAGGGCCTGCCACACGATGCGCATCGACTGGTAGCACTCGTCGAATCGAACCATCGTGCGGTTGTAGACGTCGGAGTGCTCGCGTGTGGGAACGTCGAACTCGAAGTTCTCGTAGCCGCAGTACGGCTGGCTCTTGCGCAGGTCCAGGGGCAGGCCGGCGGCGCGCACGCCGGGGCCGGTGTGGCCCAGAGCCATGAGGGCGCTCAGCGGCATGACGGCCACGTCACACAGGCGTTTCTTAAAGATCGGGTTCTCGACCAGGATGTCCTGCAGCTCGCCGATGTCCTTGCGGGCCCGGCGCAGGCGATCACGGATGTAGTCTGTCGTCCCTTCGCCGATGTCCTGTACGACGCCGCCGGGGCGAATGTACTCGTGGTTCATGCGCAGGCCGGTGATGCGTTCGAAGACGCGCAGGATTTCCTCACGGGCGCGGAAGCCGATCGTCATGATCGTCGTGGCACCCATTTCGTTGCCGGTGGAGCCGATGGCGACCAGGTGTGAGGCGATACGACACAGCTCCATCATGACGACACGAATGAGGGTCGCGCGCTCGGGTACGTCCTCTTCGATGCCGAGGAGCTTTTCGACGCCGAGGCAGTAGGCGGTCTCCTGGAAGAAGGGGGCGACGTAGTCCATGCGCGTGCAGTAGGCGACGCCCTGGGTCCACGTGCGGTATTCCATGTTCTTCTCGATGCCGGTGTGCAGGTATCCGGTGTCGACGCGGGTCTCGCGGACCTTTTCTCCGTCGAGCTCGAGGATGAGACGCAGGACGCCGTGGGTCGAGGGGTGGACGGGACCCAGGTTGACGACGATACGTTCGGATGTGATGGCCTCGATCTCGTGCAGGACGTCGTCCCAGTCGCCGCCCTGGGTGAGGA